>Ga0209429_10000829_pt1 | contig 20211 bp, 20 predicted proteins | sample BarGraNGADG00212_3_FD_184493 | JGI IMG/M metagenome (GOLD analysis project Ga0209429, IMG submission 184493) | Arctic peat soil microbial communities from Barrow, Alaska - Barrow Graham LP Ref core NGADG0004-212 (SPAdes) (version 2) | ecosystem: Environmental > Terrestrial > Soil > Wetlands >...
ATCCTCCCAAGCGGAAGGGACTGACATGGCAAGACAAAGCTGGTACGGGGTCTGCGAGCTGTGCGGAGCGCGGGTGGGCAAAGCCGCCATGGGCGCGCACGTCCGCAAGTGTCTCGTGGGAGCGAGCGGTGGTGTCCGCTCGCGGGTGCTGCTCGTGAGGGCTCAGGCCGTCGGCGTGCCGATGTACTGGCTGGACGTCGCGGCCAGTCCCGACGCGAAGCTGAAAGCCCTGGACGGCCTCTTGCGCCGCGTCTGGCTCGAGTGCTGCGGACACCTCAGCGAGTTCTCCTCCGGCCCGCGTCAGGAGGTCGGCATGACCAGGACGATCGACGAGGTCCTGGGTCTGAGCGGAAGCCGTCTGGACTACGTCTACGACTTCGGTTCCAGCACCGAGCTGGTCGTGAGTCACAGCGGCGTCATCGAGGCTGCGCCCGAGCAGGGCGTTCGAGTGGTCGCCCGCAACGAGGCCCCGGCGTGGCCCTGCGACGTGTGCGGCCGGCCGGCAAGCATGGTCTGCGTGGAATGCGTCTATGACGGCGGCGGCTTCTGCTGCGAGACGCATGCGTTGGAGCACCCGTGCGGGGAGGACATGCTGGCACCGGTGGTCAACTCACCGCGCATGGGTGTGTGCGGGTATACGGGCGAGGACTGAAAAAGGCGCCGCGCCCGACCGGCGCAGCTAAGAAGATGCGCGGGCTATCTACGCAGGCGCCCCCCGATGTGCCGGATCGCGACGGGCGTGGGGTGCAGCTACGCCTCTTTCAAGCCGGGCACCAACCTCTCGTAGAAGTCCAAGGAATCCGGATTCGCCAGGGCGTCTCGGTTGGTGACCGGCCGGCCATGGACCAGGTTGGTGACCGCGGTCTCAACCTTCTTCATGTTGAACGTGTACGGGATGTCGGGCACCGCGATGACCTTTGCCGGCACGTGCCGCGGCGAGGCGTTCTCGCGGAGTGTCCGAGCGATCTTCTTGACGAGGTCGTCGGTCAACTCCCCGCCGTCGACGAGCTTCACGAAGAGGACGATGCGCTGGTCGCCCTCCCAATCTTGACCGATGGCCAGGCTGTCGGCGATCTCGGGGAGCTTCTCCACCTGGTTGTAGATCTCGGCCGTGCCGATGCGGACCCCCGAGGGCTTGAGCACCGCGTCCGAGCGCCCGAGGAAGGTGATGCCACCGGTGGTGGCGTCGAACATGACGTAGTCTCCGTGCCACCACACGCCCGGGTAGACGTCGAAGTAGGCGGCGTGGTAGCGCTTATTGCCGGGATCGTTCCAGAAATAGAGCGGCATCGGTGGGGCGGGAGCCTCACACACCAGTTCGCCCACCTGGTCGCGCAGCGGCTTGCCTGCCTCGTCGTAGCACTCGATCTTCATCCCCAGGCCCGGAGCCTGCAGTTGGCCGGCGTACACCGGCAGCGTGGGACTCCCGATGGCAAAACACCCGTTGATGTCAGTGCCCCCGGAGAGTGAGTTGAAATGCAGATCGGCCTTGATGGCGTCGTAGACGAAGGCGAAACCATCCGGCGAGAGCGCCGAGCCGGTCTGGCAGATCTCACGCAGGGCCGCAAGCTCGTAATCCTCTTTGGGCACCACGCCTTGAGCCTTCAAGAGGCTCAGGTAGCTTGCGCTGGTGCCGAAGATTGTCACCTTGAGATCCGCGATCAGGCGCCAAAGCGCCCCCAGGTCGGGGTAGGCGGGGTTGCCGTCGAAGAGGACCACGGTGGCCCCCGTCCCCAGGGCCGATATCAGCCAGTTCCACATCATCCAGCTGGCCGTGGTGACGTAGAAGATGGTGTCGTCGCGCGTGAGATCGGCGTGCAAGACCAGCTCCTTCAGCTGGTTGATGAGGATCCCGCCGCCACTCTGCACGAGGCATTTGGGCTTGCCCGTGGTGCCCGAGGAGAACATGACCACTGCCGGGTGGTCGAAGGGCGCCTGCTCGAAGAAAAGCTCTTCGCCGGCCTGATCGGCGATGAACTCGTCCCAGCGGAGAGCGCCCCGGATGGAAGACAGGTCGGCGGCCGGGTCGCCCGCGTAGTGAGCCACCACCACCCGCTCGATGCTGGGGATGCTGCGGGTGACCGCGGCGGCGTTAGGGATGCAGTCGAACACCCGGTTCTTGTAGCGATAGCCGTCGACGGCGAACAGCACCTTCGGCTCGATCTGGCTCAGCCGATCCGCGGCCGCCTCCGGGCCGATGTCGGTGGCGCAACTCGACCACACGGCGCCCACGGCCGTAGCGGCGAGCATCGCCACCGCTGTCTCTATGAGGTTCGGTAGGTAGCCCGCCACGCGGTCGCCCGGCTTGACGCCCGCCGCCCTAAGGGCGCCGGCCACCCGAGCCACGGTCTGGTAGAGCTCGGCGTAGGTCACGCGTACCGGCGCAGCGGTCTCTCCCACGAAGATGAAGGCCACCCGATCGTCGCGATAGCGCAGAAGGTTCTCGGCGAAGTTGAGCCGCGCGCCGGGGAACCAGTTCGCTCCCGGGAACCGGGCCAGGTCGTCGATCACCGCTGTGTAGGGCGTAGAGGCCTGGATACCGAGGAAGTCCCACGCCGCCGCCCAAAAACCGGGGATGTCGTCGACCGACCAGCGGTGGAGCGCCGCGTACGATTCGAACGTCCGGCCACACTTCTTGCCGGCAAACGTGGCGAAGCGCGTCATATTGGCGCCGGCGACGCGCTCCGCCGACGGTTCCCACAGCAGTGTAGCCACAGCCCTCTCCTCCTCGTTCCAGCGGATGTGCCGCCGAGCGCGGCCGCTCGTCTATCGCACCCTGACTACTGTCCCTTGAACGATGCCTTCCGCTTGGCCACGAACGCGCCCATGCCTTCGCTCTGGTCTTCGGTGGCGAAGAGGACCGCGAACATCGAGGCCTCGTAGCGCAGGCCGTCCTCCTTGGCCATGTCGAGGCCATTGGCGATGGAGTCCTTGGCGTAAGTGACCGCGACAAGGCCGTTCTTGGCGATGGCCGCCGCCGTCTCCTTGGTCTTCGGTAGCAGATCCTCGGGTGGGAACACTTCGTTGACGATCCCCCAGGCGCAGGCCTTGTGGGCATCAATCATCTTGCCGGTCAAGATCAACTCGTTGGCCTTGTTGCGGCCGATGAGCCGCGGCAGGTTCTGGGTTCCGCCGAAGCCGGGCATGATGCCCAATGTGACTTCCGTAAGCCCCAGTTTCGCCGTTTCCGAGGCGTAGATGAAGTCGCAGGCGAGCGCCAGTTCCAGCCCGCCCCCGAGAGCGTAGCCGTTCACCGCGGCGATCACCGGCTTCTTCATGTTCTGGATGAAGAGCATGACCCGCTGCCCTCTGCGGGCGAAGGCGTGTCCCTGGACGGCGTCCATCGACTCCACCTCCTTGATATCGGCCCCGGCCACGAAGGACTCCTGGCCGGCCCCGGTGATGATCACCACCTTGACGGCCGCATCGAGCTCCAGCTCGAAGAGGGCGCACTCCAACTCCCTCACGACGTCGCGGTTGAGCGCGTTGAGGCTCTGGGGACGGTCGATGGTCACGGTAGCGATGCCGTCTGCCGTCTCGACCTTCAAGTTCTGGAATTCCACTGTGTGCCTCCAAGGTCTTGCCACAGACATGCCTGTGGCGGGCTTCAATACGTGAAGAAACCTCTCCCGGTCTTCCTCCCCAGGTACCCCGCGTTGACCGTCTTGACGAGGAGCGGACAGGGGCGGTATTTCGGGTCCTTGAAGCCGTCATAGAGGACGTTGGCGATGGCCAGCACTGTGTCGAGACCGATGAAGTCGGCGAGGGCCAAGGGCCCCATCGGCTGGTTGGTGCCGAGCCTCATCCCCTTGTCGATGTCCTCTGCCGTGGCGATGCCCTCATACAGAGCGAAGACCGCCTCGTTGATCATGGGGATGAGCACCCGGTTGATGATGAAGCCGGGGTAGTCCTGGGAGACGGCCATCTCCTTGCCCAGCTTGACCACCATGTCGGCGGTGACCTTGAAGGTCTCGTCGCTGGTAGCGTGTCCCCTGATCACCTCGACGAGCTTCATGACCGGGACCGGGTTCATGAAGTGCATGCCGATCACTTTCTCCGGACGTCCGGTGACGGCCGCGATCTTGGTGATCGGAATGGAGGAGGTGTTGGAGGCGAGGATCGCTCCCTCTTTGACCGTCGCGTCGAGATTGCGGAAGATGTCCAGCTTGAGGGGCTCATGCTCGGTGACCGCCTCAACGGCGAAGTCCGATTGGGCCAGATCGGTCATGTCTTGGGTCGCCTTGAGCCGCCCCATCGTCTCGGCGACGAGGGTTTCGGGGACGGCTCCCTTCTTCGCTTGCCGCTCCAGGTTCTGTCGTATGGTGACAAGCGCCTTCTCAAGCTGCTCCGGCACGATGTCGTACATCACCACTTCGTAGCCTTCTTGGGCGAACACGTGGGCGATGCCGTTCCCCATCTGCCCGGCGCCGAGCACGCCGATTCTCTCGATCATCCTAGGTTCCTCCTCGTGCACAGTTGCCACGAACGGTGTCTCACACGCGTTCGAAGATGGCCGCGAACGCCTCACCCCCGCCGAGGCAGAGGACGGCCAAGCCGTAGCGGCACTGCCGTCTCTGCAGCTCCCGGACGACCGTCGCCGCCAGCCTCCCGCCGCTGGCGCCGATGGGGTGGCCGAGGGCGCAGGCGCCGCCGTTAACATTGACCTTGTCGACGTCGAGGCCGAGGGACTTGATCGAGATCATCGCCACCACGGAGAAGGCCTCGTTGATCTCGAAGAGGTCGATATCGCCGATGGACAACCCCGCCTGCGCGCAGGCCTTCTCGATGGCGCCGACCGGTGCATCAGGGAAGTAGTCGGGATGGAGGCTCTCGGTGGCCGCCGCGACGAACCGGGCCTTGGGGGTCAAGCCGAACTTCTTGAGCCCCGCTTCGTCAGTGAGAAGCGCCACGGCGGCCCCGTCGCTGATGGGGGAGGCGTTGCCGGCCGTGATCGTGCCGTCTTTCTTGAACGCCGGACGCAGCTGCGTGAGCTTCGCGAGATCGATCTTGAACGGCCCCTCGTCGGTGTCGACCGTCACATCGCCTTTCTTCCCTGTCTTGACGAACGGGACGATCTCATCCCGGAAGACGCCCTCCGTCACCGCTGCCTGGGCCAGGCGGTAGGAGCGAAGGGCGAATTCGTCCTGCTCTTCGCGCGAGAAGCCGTTTCGCGCGGCGCTATCGTCGGCGATGACCCCCATGTGCTGGCCGGAGTAGGGGTCCTGTAAGCCGTCGCAGATCATGAGGTCGACGATCTCGCCGTTCCCCATCCGATAGCCGGTGCGAGCCTTCTTCAGGATGTAGGGGGCCAGCGACATGCTCTCCATTCCCCCGGCGATGACGACCTCCGAATGCCCCAGCTGGAGAGCGTCGGCACCGAGCTGGATCGCCTTCAGACCACTACCGCACACCTTGTTGACGGTGAGGGCGGCAGCCTTGTCGGGGATACCCGCAGCCCGCATCGCCTGCCGCGCCGGCGCCTGCCCGCAGCCGCCCGCCAACACGTTGCCGACGATCACTTCGTCGACCGCTTCTGGGGCGAGGTCGACCTTCTCCAGCAGTGCCTTCATCACCGCTCCCGCAAGATGCGGCGCGGGAACATCCGCCAGCGATCCTCCGAACGAACCGAACGGAGTTCGCAGGGCGTCCACCACGTACACGTTTTTCATGTTCTCCCCTCCATCAGAGGTGCGCATTTTCCGCCGAATATAGCTTCAGGCTGCGGGGGAACACAACCTGTCGCATGTGTGGACGGTGGCGCATACGGACCCCGACCGTATAGTCTTCGTCCACCGACCCGCGACCGGGACTTGGCGCGGGATGTGTCGGCGATGCTCCAAGAGCCTCCGGGCGCCGGAATCCGTCGTCGACATCGTCAAGCAGCTCTGGAGCAGAGCCGTTGCCCCGGAGGCGAGTCGCCCGAAGACCGCGGAGTCGGCGCCGACAGGGGACGAGACGCCCGCAGACGGTCGATGCCGGCCAGGCAGCCGAGACGCGCGAGGAGAGGCTCAAAGAGAAGCTTCTCCTGTTGGCAAACGCGTAGAAATGGTCGGGGCTCGAGGAATCATGACTGACGTCACCAAGGCTTTGAAGCAGCATGCTCACTCCCTGGGGGCCGACCTGGCGGGGGTGGCCGATCTGGCGATGCTTGAGGGCGTCGAGACCACTCCGCCAGATCTGCTCCAGCCCTTCATTCGGGCTGTCTCCTTGGCCGTCAAACTCCCCACAGCGGTCTTCGAGCCGCTGGTGGACCGTCCGACGCCGCTGTATGCACAGATCTATCTCAACGCCAACCTGCTGCTGGACCAGATCGCGCTGCGGCTCTGCGGCTGGCTGGAAAGGCATGGCACCAGCGCCTTTCCCATCCCCGCGTCGCAAGTGCTCGACATGGAGGACTTCACCGCGCATCTGTCCGCCAAGGCGGTCGCCAACGCGGCCTCGTGCTGCAGCGGAGCGCTGCCGCGGCGCTGTCGGGACGACGGCCGGATGTCTCCGTGGTCGCCATCAAGCGAGTTCACCAAACGAGGGCGAGGATGCTCTCGAGAGCAGAACCGGCCCTGTCACCGCAGGTAAACGATGTTTCTCGAACTGACCGAAGAGCAGCGACTGATCCAGGACACAGCCCGCGAGTTCGCCAAGGCGGAGCTGGACCCGATCGCGGCCACGCTCGACCAGGAAGGGGATCGCCCCGCCTTCTTGGCCAATCTGCGGAAGCTGGCCGAACTCGGTTTCATGGGTCTGAACGTCAAGGACGAGTATGGCGGCGCTGAGGCGGGTGTGGTGGCCTTCAGCGTGGCCATCACTGAGATCGCTCGCGCCTGCGCCTCGACGGCCGTGACCCTGTCTGTGAGCAACATGGTCTGCGAGGTGATCCAGGCGGCTGGCTCCGAGGCTCAGAAGGAGGCGTACATCCCCAAGATCTGCTCCGGTGAGTTCTCTGCGGGAGCTTTCGCTCTCACCGAGACCGGCGCCGGCTCGGATCCGTCCGGAGTGGCGACTCAGGCGGTCCTCGACGGTGATCAGTGGGTGCTGAACGGTTCCAAGATCTTCATCACCAGCGCCCCATATGCAGGCGTCTTCGTGGTCTGGGCAGTGACCGACCGGTCGGTGCCCGAGGGGAAGGGTATCAGCTGCTTCCTCGTCGAGGGCGGCACGCCGGGACTGGTCATCGGCAAGGAGGAACACAAGACCGGGCAGCACGCGTCGGCCACCAATGAGCTCCTGTTCGAGGACTGCCGTATCCCGAAAGACGCCCTGATGGGGAAGCTCAACGACGGCTTCCGCATCGCGGTGGGGGAACTGGCCGGCGGTCGCATCGGCATCGGCTCTCTCGGCCTCGGCGTGGGGCTGGCGGCGATCGACTATGCGACCCAGTATTCGACCGAGCGTGCTCAGTTCAGCCAGAAGATCTCCAACTTCCAGGCGATCCAGTGGATGATCGCGGACACGTACACCGAGCTGGAGGCGGCGCGTCTCCTGTTGATGAACGCCGCCTTCAAGAAGGAGCAGGGCAAGCCGTTCGCCAAGGAAGCCTCCATGGCGAAGATGTACGCCACCGAGGCGGCGAATCGCGCCTGTTACAAGGCGGTGCAGATCCTCGGCGGGTATGGCTACACGGTCGATTTCCCGGTCGAGCGTTACGCACGCGATGCGCGGATCACAACCATCTACGAAGGGACCAACGAGATCCAGCGGACGATCATCTCCCGCGAGATCTTGCGGAGCATCGTCTGATCAGGGAGCGTGCCGCTCAGGGGCGGCCGCCACCGGGGGGTCGGCTTTCGCGAGGCTCGGCGCTTTCGTCATCACTAACATAGCGGACGTGACGGCTGCCCGTTGTGTCGGCAATCGTCGCGAGTCCTTCGTGCTCATACGCGGCAACAAGCCCATCGCGGAGCTCCGGCCTTGCCCACCGGCAAGCGGCTCGCGGAGCTCCCTGGGCTGTTCGCGGCGCTACCGCGTCTTTCGGCTGCTGAAGCCGGGCAGTTCGCGGACGATCTCGACGCGGCACGCGAGGAACTCGCACGGATGGAGGCAAACGACCCGTGGCGGTCCTCATCGATGCCAGCATCCTGATCGAGGCCGGGAGAGTCGCCTTGACCCAGGCAGCCGCAGCCCGCAGAATCGCATGACTATGGCGACCGGCAGGGGCAAGAAGAAACGACGTAAGGGCTCGTCGCGGGCCCGCGCAGGAGCGCGGCTGGCGTCAGGCGCTCCACCCCTCGACCATCTGGTGCAGACCGTTCTGTCGGGCGGCCGGGAGATCCTTGACGAAGACGACCCGCTGCTGGCCGAGTCGTGGGCGAGCGCGATGCTCGGCGCCTTCTACAAGACGCCGCTTCCCTTTGAGGCGCGTCAGGAGCTGGAAGCGAGCATCGGGCCGGCCATCGTGCGCGGCGCCGAGCGTCGCGGCGACCGCACCGCGCTCGCCGTGCTGCGAGCCTTGGCCGCCGTCGCCGACGACAAGCTGCGGCCGGTCGTCCAGACGGCAGCCGACACGCTCGCCGCGGCCGGCGTCGCCGAACCGCCGTGGGCGGCCGCCATCGGCCACCCGGCGTTCCTCGACTGCTGGATGGCGGCAGACCCCTTCGGCGACCAGCAGGGCTACTACTTGCGGTTTCGCTACCCCGGCCGTGCGACCCATCTGCTGATAGCCCTCTACGACGAGAACCTGGGCGGGATCATCAAAGACGCGTTCGCCGGTGAGGTGGCGCGCGGGAGCGATCCGCGCCGCAGCGCCGAGTCGCAGGCCGACGTCACCGTGAGCGACGTCGATGCGGGTCTGGCCGCAGGGCGCATCGCTGACGCACTGGCCACCGGTGATGTGTTCATCGACAACGACTGGTCGCCCGAATTTCGCGAGACCCGAGCCCTGCTCGCCGCGCGCCTTACGCTCCTGCCGCCGGCTCCGCCGCTCGCGCCAGAGCCCGAGCCGCTCGACGACGAGGCGCGCGCCGCCCTCGTCGAGGAGTTCCTCGCCTCCCCGCATGCGCCGGCCGTCGGCGAGGCGCGGTCCATCGTCTATCGCTGTCTGGAGGCCCGCTGCGACTACGGCGACGGCGATCCGCTGCGTTGGAGCCCCATCGGCGTCGAGCTGTTCATGCTCGACTACCTGCCGCGCAAAGCGCTGCTGAAGGCCGCCGAAGTCGATGCGCTGCCCGAGGTCCTTACCGCCTGGGTGCGCTTCGCGCTGAGCAAGCGCGGGCTTGCCGAGCACCTCGTCGTCGAGACAGAGGATGCTGTGCGGGACCTTGCGCCCGAGTACCTCGAGGCCGTGCGCGAGCCGGCCAACTTCGGCCCCGCCAAGGCGATGCTGGGTGCGCTGGAGGCGGCGGGCATCGACCTCACCGATCAGCAGGCCATCGACGCCTGGGTTGCCGAGCTCAACGCGCGGCCGCGACACGAGCGCGACGCGATCATGCGCGTATCCCCCTTCCCCGACGACTCCGATCCTGCAACCTGAGCGGTAGGTGTGACCGCAGCCCGGAGAAGGCCTGCGCCGCTCACAAGGCCCGCGGACCACGCTGGTACCATACCGCCATGAAGGTCGTCGTCTTCGGAGCCACCGGCCGTACCGGGAGACTGCTCGTGGAGGGCGCGCTGGCCCGCGGTCACGACGTGACCGCTTTCGTGCGCGCCCCAAACAAACTCGGCGCCCTGCGGGACCGCGTCCAGGTCGTGCATGGCGACGTGCTTGACGGCGGCGCCGTCAGCGACGCCGTGGACGGTCAGGAGGCGGTCCTCGTCGCCCTTGCCGGCGGCGGCACAAAGGCCGCTGAGCAGGTCAACGCACAGGGCACCCTCAATGTGATCCGCTCGATGCAGCGCTACAGCGCGCGCCGCCTCGTCGTCCTCTCGGCGGGCGGCACCCAGCCCGGGCGCGACCCCAACCTGCCGTGGTTCTTCGAACGCATCGTCAAGCCTCTCTTCCTGAAGAATGTGCTGGCCGACCTGCGGCGCATGGAGATCAGCGTGCGCCAGAGCGAGCTGGACTGGACCCTGGTACGGGCGGCGCAGCTCGTCGACGGGCCCGCCCGAGGCGCGTACCGCGCCGAGCCCGGCTACTCCCTGCCGGGCGGCACGAAGATCGCGCGCGCCGACGTGGCCGCGTTCATGCTCGACGAGCTCGAGCGCCGCGACAACATCGCCCACGCTCTAGCGATCGCCTACTGACGGGCGGGCCGGGTGAGGCGAAGCCGCGCTCCTTGAGCCGCATCGGCACGGCCCGCTGGCTGGCGAGGAACATCTCCTTGCCCATGCCGGCGCGCAACGGTTTGTCGCGATGGTCGTCGGGGAACCCCCGTGCACAGGCCGGCATGGAGCGGCCCGCATCGAGGAGGAGACCATGAAAGACCTCAGCTGCAGCGAGATGGGCATTGAATGCGCGTTCCGCGCTGAAGGCGAGACCGCCGACGAGGTCAAGGCGAAGCTGCTCGAGCATGCTGCCGCGGAGCACGCGGACATGCTCGCCGGCATGACCGAGGCACAGAAGGCCGAGATGATGGCGACGATGGACGAGAAGATCGCCGCGCACTGAGCCGCCGCGTTGGGCGGCCGTGCCGCTCGCGACTGGTGCGCAGGGCGGGCCTCGCCCCGCTTCTACCGCCCGAGCTCATAGCGAAGCGCCGGCTCGAGCTCGGCAAAGCTGAAGCGGAATCCCCGCTGCTTGAGTTGCGCCGGCACCGCGCGCTGGCTGGCGAGGAACATCTCCTCGCCCATGCCGCCGAGGCCTTTGGCGACCGCGAAGCGGGGCGCCGCCAGCGCAGCCGGGCGGCGCAGGACGTGGCCGAGCGTCTTGGTGAACTCCAGGTTGGTGACGGGTTCGGGGGCGGTGACGTTGACCACGCCGCTCAGTTCGTCGTCGTGGAGGGCCCACTCGACGGCCGCAAGGAGGTCGTCGAGGTCGACCCAGCTCCACCACTGGTTGCCGTCGCCGAAGCGCGTGCCCAGCCCCCACTTGAAGGCGGGGAGCATCTTGGCGAGCGCCCCGCCCGCGCCGCTGAGCACGATGCCGAAGCGCGGCGTCACGACGCGCACCCCGGCGTCGGCCGCGGGCGCGGCCGCCGCTTCCCAGGCGCGGCAGACGTCGGCGAGGTAACCGTCGCCGAGCTCGGCGAACTCGGTGAGCGCCTCGCCGCCACGCGAGCCGTAGGCGCCGACCGCCGACGCGGAGACGAGCACCTGCGGCGGCGTCTTCATCTTCTGAAGGGCGCCGACGAGCGTGCCGGTCGCCTGCACGCGGCTGCTCAAGATGGCCTCCCGCCGGCCAGCGGTCCACAGCGACGAGATGCTCACGCCGGCGAGGTTCACGACGGCGTCCACGCCGGCGAGGTCGGCCGGGTCGAGACGCCCGGCAGCCGGGTCCCAGCTCACTTCGCCCGGACCGGCGGCTTCGCGCCGGACCAGCTTGACGACCTCGTGCCCGGCCGTCGTCAGGTACACGGCCAGACTGGAGCCGATCAGCCCGCTGGCGCCGCTGATCGCCACCCTGAGCCGCGGACGGTCCGCCCACACGGCGTGACGCTCGAGGTCGGCGCGCGTGCGCGCGTGGCGGAAGCGGCAGAGGCGCTCGAGCTGCTTGCGGGCCGGTCCTGCACCGATGGAATCGGTGAAGCGCCCGGCCGGCAGGCTGTACTCGATGTGGTCCAGGAGTTCGCTGGCGCCGTCGTCGACGCCGGGCAAGAAGCGATGCGTGTGCTCCCACGAGGCGAAGGGCCCCTCTACCTGACGGTCGACGAACTGCCGACCCTCCACATAGCCGCCCATCTCGGCTACCCAGCGCTTGCCGACAGGGCCCACGTAGACCTTGAAGACCACGCGGCCGCCGTCCCTCATGCCTCCCTCCTGCTCCAGGATGCGGAGTCTCTGCCACGGCGGCGCCAGGCGCTCGAATGCTCCCGGGCGGGCATGATAGGCGAACAGCTCGTCGACAGGCACGCGCATGATGCTGCGCCACTCGAAGACCGGCATGGGTTCCCTCCATCAGTCGATGCAAGGGTTCTACCCGGCGGCGGCACGGGTATCACGCTTCAGGACTCGTTGCGCAGGCAAACGGAGGAGGCTCCGAGATGAGCGCTCACAACTGCGAGGACCGCAGCATCACCGCGGAAGGCATGCGCCGCGATTTCGGCGCGCTCCACGCGGTGGACGGCGTCGATCTCGGGATCCCGGGCGGGCGCATCTGCGGTTTTCTCGGCCCCAACGGCGCCGGCAAGTCGACGCTGGTGAAGATCCGGACGACGATCCTGAACCCCACGGCCGGCCGCGCCACGGTGGCCGGCTACGACGTCCAGAAGCAGGGCGGCAAGGTGCGTGAGGCGATCGGCGCGGCGCTGCAGGACGTCGGCCTCGACCCGCTGATGACGGCTGGCTCAAGGTGGTGGCCACCATCAACCCGACGACTTACGTGTTCGACTCGATGCGCTCGCTGCTGAACACCGGCTGGGACGCGACCTCGCTGGTCGTCGGGTTCGCCGTGACCCTCGGCTTCGCCCCGCTCACCGGCGTCATGGCGCTCTGGGCGACGCGCGGGGCGACCAAAATGACGTCGTAGGCCCGCCGTGTAGACTCAAGGCATGAGACCGGCGCCCGGCACATCCTCCGCTCCTGCCGGGCGCCTCGGCCTTCTCAGGATCCGCGACTTCCGCAACGTCTTTCTGGCGCAGAGCATCTCCGTGTTCGGGGACGGCATCACGCCGGTGGCACTCACGTTCGCCGTGCTCGGCCTCACCGGCTCGGCCACGGATCTCGGCCTGGTGCTCGCCGCACAGAGCCTCCCGCTGGCGGCGCTCGCTCTGGTGGGCGGCGTGTGGGCCGACCGCTTGCCGCGGGCCGCGCTGATGGTCGCAAGCGACCTCGTCCGCGCGGCGGTGCAGATCGCCGGCGCGACCCTTCTGCTCGCCGGCGTGGCGCAGGTATGGCAGCTGGCCATCCTGGCGGCGGTCCACGGCGCCGCGGAGGCGTTCTTCAGGCCCGCCGCCGGCGCCATCATGCCGCAGATCGTGCCGGCGGAGAGACTTCAGCAGGCCAACGCCCTCATGGGCCTGAGCGACAACTTCGGCTGGATGGTCGGGCCGGCGGTCGCCGGTACGCTGGTCGCGGTGATCGGCGCCGGCGGCGCCATCGCCGTGGACGGTGCGACCTTCCTCGTCAGCGCCGCCTTCCTGGCCGCCCTACGGGTGCCGGCCATTGCACGAAGTGCGGCCGCCAAGAGCTTCGTCGTCGAGCTGCGCGACGGCTGGCACGAAGTGAAGTCGCGCACCTGGCTCTGGGTGATGCTGCTGCGCGCCTGCCTCGTCCTCTGCATCGTCATCGCGCCGTTCCAGGTGCTCGGGCCCCTGGGCCTGCTCGCGCAGGGCCACACCGCGGCGGCCTGGGGCTGGATCCAGGCGGTGTTCAGCGCCGGCATGCTGGGAGGGGCGGCGATCGCGCTGCGCTACAAGCCGCGCCGCCCGATGGTGGTGGTGTGCCTCACGGGCACCACCGCGGTGGCGGCGCCGCTCACGCTCGCCCTGGGCGGCGGGGCCCTCTCTCTCGGGATCGTCTACGGCCTGCGCGGCATCGGCGTGGGCCTCCTGGTGGCGGTGTGGAACACGACCCTCCAGACCAAGATCCAGGGCGAGGCCCTGGGCCGCGTGACCGCCTGGGACTGGATGTCGTCGCTGGCGCTCTGGCCGGCCGGGCTTGCCGTCGCCGGCCCCTTGGCGCAAGCCTTCGGGGTGACCGCCCTCTGCTGGGCGTCGGCCGGCCTCGGTCTTGTGGCTTCGGTGTGGGTGCTCTTCGTGAAGGACGTCTGGCGGCTGCGGCCGGCGACCGCTCTCGTGGCCGCCCCGGCCGCCGGAGCTTCGCCGCCGCCCGCCGCGCCGCCGCGCGACTGACGCTTCTGCGGCGGCACGCAGGCACGAAGGGGGCGGGGCACCGTGCGAGCGCCCGCCCCCGCCGCCTGCACGCTCAGTCGTGCGCGGTCTGCGAGCGCGAACGGCCGCCGCCGTAGTAGATGAAGATGTCGAGGATGATGCCCACGACGAACACCACCGTGCCCCCGCCGGTCAGGCCCCCGAAGGAGTTCTGGGCGATGGCGTAGGCCATGGTCGTGCACGGCGCGAACAGGAAGCCGATAAAGCCCCACACGAACGCGATGCTGGCCTGGGCGAGATAGTCGGTGAACAGCCACAGCCCGAAGAGGATGAGCCGCGGCGAGGCCGCCAGGATCCCGAAGATCAGACAGCAGCCCATGCGCCTCTCCTTCTCACTGTGCTCGCCAACGTGACCGCGCCTTCAACGCCCGTTCGCGCAACGCTACCACGCTGCGGGAATCACATGGGAGTCATGATCACGCACCGCACCAGGATCAGAAGGCATCTGCGCAGTGCGCGCGTCGCGGCACCGATCTCCGCGCCCGGCGGCGCCGGCGGGCGGGGCCGAAGGGCCCCGCCGCCCGCTCACTCGGCCGGTGCGCCGGCGAGCTCGGGCACGTTGACGCGCAGCCCCCAGCGGCGTACGAACGGCCCGCTCGCCGGCCCGCCGCGCTCGAGCAGCGAGTAGCCGGCGCCGATGAGCGCGCGCCAGCGCGCGAGCAGGGGATCGTCTGGCGGCAGCAGGCCCAGGCGCTCGACCACATGGCCGAGCCGCCTGGGCACAGTGCCACCGGCGAATCGCTCGAGGTGATCGGTCAGCCGTTCACGGTCCAGGTTCGGCCAGGCATCGCGCAACGCCGCGGCGGCCGCGAGAATGCCGCCACACAGATCGCTGCGGTCGAACATGTCGATCACGGTGCGCTCGCGCTCGGTGACGCGGATGCGCAGCCCCGGCTCGCCGAGTAGCACCGCCCCGAACATGCGCTCCGGCTTGATGAGCACGAGCTCGAAGCGCACGCTCAGAAGCTCGGGCCGCATGGCCTGTTTGCGTTTCGGCGTGATGAACGTCACCGGGCCGAGGCCGCCGCCCGGTCCGCTCTTGCCGACGGCGGGCGCGGTCTTCCCGGCAGCGTCAGCCCGCGCCGCCCAGCCCCACCAGCGCATCGCCGTGGCGTACGCCGCCGCCCCCTCGGGCGCCAGAAGGCTGCCGACGACGAGGGCGTCGCGGAAGCGCTTGTCGTCGTCGCTGCGCATGGGGCCATGGTAGCCCACTTTGCGGACTGCCCGGGCGCGGAGCGCCCGATGTGGCGAAGTGCCACCCGTTCGGCTCGCGGTCGGCAGAGGATGATGGTGAGCTTCGTGCGACGCGACGCCGCATCAGGTCGCGCGTCGGGGCCGTGCGCTCCCACCCGCGAGCGCCCCGACCGGGCCCAGAAAGGGGGATGGGCCGCGACGACTGTGGATCAGTCGTCGCGGCCCATGTGGGGCCAGCGGCTCCCGGGCGCAGGAGGCATAGCACCCGGGCTGGTGGGACTCCGACTCGGTGGGGGCGCACCGTACTTCAGTCGGGTCCCGACGGCTGGGGGGGCAGCCGTCATTGCCGTCGTATGGCTTGATGACATTCTCCAACTCGAATATGAAGTACGTGTTGCGTCGGCGTTGAGGAAGATTTTGCCGATCGCCGGCCGACGCGCTCGTCAGCCAGCGGTCAGGAAGCTCTCGAAGCCCGGCGCCACGCGCTCGCCCGGGTGCGCCCTCTCCCACGCTTCGCCGATGTCCAGGACCAAGGCGTCGGCGAAGCGCGGACCCGTGATCTGCAGGCCGAACGGCACCCCGTTGGGCGAACGGCCGGCCGGCACCGAGAGCGCCGGATGGCCGGTCATGTTCTGGACCTGCGTGTTGTAGGACGAGACGCCGGTGCCCGGCCTCTTCGCGCCGACCTCCCGCCCGTCGGCGTAGACGCCCTCCTGAGCCGTCGTGGGAGTGACGAGCAACCGGTCGGCGCCGAGGAGCTCGTCGAGGGCGCGCGCGTACGCGAAGCGGCGCCGGCGCGCGGCCACGTAGTCCTCGATGCTCACGGCCAGGCCGGCGCGCATGGCGGCCAGGAACACCGGGTGAAAACGCTCCGCGCCCGCCTCGATGGCCTCGCGGCCCATCGTATTGGCCTGCTCGCAGGCGCACGTGAGGAGCCAGTCCTCAGCGGCGTTTCCGGCCTCGTCGCCGCCATCCAGGATCTGGGCGGGGGCGATGGGCTCGACCGAGAGGCCCAGATCCTTCTCGAGACTGGTGAGAGCGGCGGCGAACTGGTCGGCCACGGCGTTGGGCAGCGGCCCCCAGTCGACGAACCGCGGCGCCGCCAGCACCAGGGACGGGCGCCGCGGCGGCGCGCCGGAGGCGCCCGCCGCCGCATCCGGCCCGACGAGCCGCGCGGCCAGCTCGGCCGGCAGGGCAGTGGGGTCGCCGTAAGCGGGACCCGATTGGACCGCCAGCAGGAGGCGCAGGTCGGCCATCGAGAGGGCCAGCGGCCCATCCGTGCTGAAATCGAGCCACGGCGGGATGGGGTCGCGACCCACGAGCCCGTTGGTGGGCTTCAATCCGAAGAGCCCGCAGAACGCCGCCGGGATGCGCACGGAGCCGCCGCCGTCCGTGGCCGTGGCGATGGGGACCATGCCGGCGGCCAGCGCGGCGGCGGAGCCGCCGCTGGAGCCGCCGGGCGACCACTCGGGCGCCCACGGGTTGCGCGTCGCGCCGAACAGCAGATTGTCGGTGAAGCCCTCGAAGCAGTATTCCGGCACGTTAGTCTTGCCGATGGGGATCGCGCCGGCCGCCCGCAGGCGCGCGACGCTGAGTGCGTCGCGCGTGGCCGGCGGAGCCTCCGCCAGCAGCAGCGAGCCTTGCGTTGTGCGCATGCCGGCGAGATCCTGGGCGTCCTTGACCAGGAACGGCGCGCCCGCCAGTGGGCCGAGGCGCTCGCCTCGGCGGACGCGCTCGTCAAGCCCGCGCGCTTCCGCGACCGCCTCCTCCTCGTCGCGCAGGGCGACGACGGCGTTCAAGTCCCCGTTGAGGCTCCCGACCCGCTCGTAAGCCCGGCGCACCATCTCGATCGCCGACACCCCGCGGCTCTGGACTAGCTCCGCCAGCTCAGCCAGCATGGTCTCCCCTCCCCCGTGTTGTGTCCCCGCCGCCTTGCGCGACATCCGCGGCCTCCGTGCGCGCCGCACGGATGTCGCCCAGAGCGTCTTCGGCCCAGCGCCGCGCCGCGGGGTCCTGGAGCGCGTCCTCCAGAGCCGGTACGGCCGGCTCGCCGGACCTGACCACCTCCTTCACGGCGGCGGCTTTGAGATCGTCGTCGGCAGCGCCGGCCATCACATTGACGAGGCCCCGGATGACGTCCGCTTCGCGCATCGCGCCCAGCGTCTCGAGCGCCCGCGCCGGGGTCTGACCACCGTGGTCGTAGACGCGCCCGTCGATGGCCTCGAGCAGAGGCCAGACGGCCGACATGCGACGTTCCGCGAGCGTGGTCTCCGCGCTGTCGACCAGAGGCCACGTCAGTTTCGTCAGGGGCAGGTCCAGCAGAGCGATCAGGGCCTCGTCCGGCGCGTAGTGGTCGTGCTCGCTGAGGAAGTCGTCGATCGCGTCGGCGGCGTACTCCTGGTCCGCGGGCGTCTGCGCCTCTGCGAAGGCGTCCGCCAGCTGTCGCGCCAGCCCGATCAGCGCCTCGCCATCGTCTTTGTACTGCCCGCGTGCCACGTCCGCGTCAGCGTATGTCATCCGGGGCGGTGTCGAACAGGGCAAGATACTCCGCGTACCCCTCGGCCTCAAGCTCCTGCTTCGGGATGAAGCGAAGGGCCGCCGAGTTCATGCAGTAGCGCAGGCCGGTGGGTGCGGGGCCGTCCTTGAACACATGGCCGAGGTGCGACTCCGCGGCCGCGCTGCGCACCTCGCTCCGTGGGAGGAACAGCTTGAAATCGGTCTTCGTGGTCACGGCCTCGTCACGCAACGGGCGCGTGAAGCTCGGCCAGCCGGTGCCCGAATCGTACTTGTCGCGGCTGCTGAACAGTGGCTCGCCGCTCGCGACGTCCACGTAGATGCCGTCGCGGTGCTCGTCCCAGTACTCGTTGGCGAAGGCCGGTTCGGTGCCCTCGCGTTGCGTGACTTCGTACTGAAGCGGAGTGAGGCGCTGCTTCAGCGCTGCGTCGTCGGGGTTCTTGGTCTTCACGGGAAACCTCCCAGGGCTGTCAGGTCCTGTGCCGACTATTCCCGCGGGGGCGGGTCCCCCACGCCTGAGCACCGCCTGACCGGCGAGTCGCCGCCTAGTGCCGGCAGGTCGCGTCCGGCCCCACCGGCGACAGCTCCATCTCGACGAAGGCATCCACCACGCTGCGCACGTCGGGCCGGTCTTCGCCGGCGAACACACGGATACCGGCCTGCAGGCAGCCCAGCAGGGGCCGATGCCCGATGCCGGCGACGATCACGGCGTCGACCATGTTGGTGCCGAGGGTGAGCACCGGCGACATGCAGCCGCCGTGCCCGTGGGGGGCGTTCTCGACGAAGACCACGGCGGCGATCTCGCCGTTGACCAGGTCGATGAGGGTGAAGGATGGGCTGCGTTCGAAGTGCCCGGAGCGGGCGGCGTCGAGACCGCCCGGCGTCTCGGACGGCACGGCGAGACGGATGCGGCTGCTAGTACGGTCGGTCATGTGGTGCAGACTTTCTTTCGTTGATGGGGGAGTCTCTAGCGTACACGCATCAACGGCGCGGCGCGCCCGCAGGCGCCCCGCCGCGCCGTGCGGCGCCGCCCGAAGTGTGCTCGCGGCCGTTGCGGGCTATCCTGCACAGTAGGGACAAACCGAGAGGGAACTCCATGCCCGTTGGTGGATACTGCAGCGTCTGCGACCGCTGGGTCTGGCTCACACCCTACGGGGAGTGCCAGAACGGTCACCCTGCGTCGGCGGTGCGCGACGTCCAGCAACTCAAGCCGCGGACCAATCCGGTCGTCGTGGCCGATGCCCAGGCTCCGGCCGCGCGCCGGGCGCGGTTCCGCTGGTGGTGGCGCCACTCCCTGTGGGTCGCGTGGACGTTCACCGCGGGCTTCCTCAACTGGGCCGCCTTTGTCTACATCGGCGTGCGCGCCCGTCATCTGCCCTGGTCGCTGCTGGGGTTCGTCTACCTCACGCCGCTGATCCTGACGATCCTCGCCATCGGCACGCCGCTGTTCCAGGTGATGGTCGCCGTGCAGCTCGTCGTCTCGGCCGTCAGCGTCGTGAACGCGCTGTACCTGCGGCCCTACTATCGCGCGATCATGTTCGGCGACGTGCCGCCGCGCGCCCTGCCCGCGCCGCCGCAGCCACCGTCGCTCCTAGCGGCCACCAAGCGGCCGCTGCTGCCCAAGGGCATGGACGAGGCGGCCGCCGACGTGCTGCAGCCTGCGCGCCGGCAGGTCGATGCCATCCTCGAGAGCGCCGGCTCTATCGGCAAGGCGGAGGTGCGGGACGACGTCGTCGCCCTGTGCGGCACCGCCGACCAGATCATCGCCGAGCTGGCGACGCAGCCGCGCAAGCTCGACGCCGCGCGCGGCTTCCTGACGTACTACCTGGACGCCGCGCAGCGCATCGTCGAGGGCTACGTGCACCTCACGAGCCGCGGCTCGTCATCGCCGGAGATCGCCAAGACCGTGACCCGCGCCGAGACCTCGCTGCACGTCGTGCAGCAGGCCTTCGACCGCCAGCTCGCCAACGTGCTCGAAGACCGAGCCCTCGACCTCGACAGCGAGATCGAGCTGCTCGAGCGCACCGTGCGCAGCGAGACCATGTACAGCCAGACCGGAGGGCTTTGATGAGCGACGAGATCGAGAGGGCGCAAGGGTCGAGCGACGTCCCGGCCGAGGCGCCGGCCGGCGGCCCGCTGGCGGGCGGGCCGGATCCGGGCGCGCGGAGCGCGCCTGTCGCCGGCCCGCTCACCCCGGACGATCTGGCTCGGGTGGCCGAGATAAGGTCCAGCGTCGACGTCACCGACGCGCAGGGCGTGCTCAGCTACGGGCTGCCCGCCCAGAGCCGCATCGCCAACTTCGCCGACTCGCTACTCGGCGACGTGCGCAACAAGGAGGCCGGCGCCGGCGGCGAAGCGCTGACCGACCTCCTGAAGAAGGTCCGCGAGCTCGACGTCGACGCGCTCGGCGGTGGATCCGGGATGGCCAGGATCCCCCTCCTCGGCAAGTTCGCCAACACCTTCGACCGTTTCGCCGCCCGCTACCAGAAGGTGGCCACCAGCATCGACCGCGTCGTCGACGCCCTCGAGCGCTCACGCATGGCGCTGCTCAAAGACATGACCGTGCTCGACAAGATGTTCGAGCTCA
>Ga0209429_10000830_pt1 | contig 20179 bp, 19 predicted proteins | sample BarGraNGADG00212_3_FD_184493 | JGI IMG/M metagenome (GOLD analysis project Ga0209429, IMG submission 184493) | Arctic peat soil microbial communities from Barrow, Alaska - Barrow Graham LP Ref core NGADG0004-212 (SPAdes) (version 2) | ecosystem: Environmental > Terrestrial > Soil > Wetlands >...
GATGGCCTTGCCATGAATGGCGAGGATCTCGCGCAAGAGTGCAGCCTGCCGGTGGGCGACACTCATCGCGACCGCCAGAGTGGTGGCCTGATGAGGCCGGACGGCGCGCAGGTCGCCAAGTGGGGAAATTGCTGGGGGTGTTGTTGGTTGGGTTGACATGAATATCCTCCTTTCCCACCGGTTAAGGGTTGCTGTTGCCGTCCTCGCCCACCCGCTCACGGCTAGGCCTCGGGGTTCTCGGTGGTCTCGTCCTCGAGGGCGAGTGGTCCGTTGAGGTTCAGCCCGTACTGGTCCAGGAGCGCCTGGAAGTAGTCATCCATCGAGGCGATCGCCTCCTCCGGGAGCGTTTCGTACTTCGCGCGCAGGTAGTGCGTCATGGTGGGCAGGTCGTAGGGGACGACGTAGCCGGCCATGGCGAAGACGTCTGCCAGTGGTAGCCCGAGGGCTGATGCGAGGCCCTTGAGCGTGTCGGGGCGTGGTGTGCGGTATTTGCCTTGTTCGAGCCTGACAAGAGTGGCGATATCTATACCGGCTTTCTCGGCCAGGCCGCGTGAGGTGAGTTTCTGTTCTTTACGATGGCGTCGTAGGTAGTCGCCGAATCGCCTAGCGCTGTTTTCGTCCATGGTCAATTCTTCTCCTTATGGTCCCATTTTACCTCGTTTGATGTCCGAAATCAGCGATTGTTGACTATTCCGCAACACATTGTAAGTTCGCCTGGGGAGAACGGCTGGGCATTCACCGCCATCTACGGTGTTCCTTGTTCTACTTGGTGAACACGTATAGGCGTCCGCCGACCTCGACAATGTCCCAGATCTCCCGGGCGATGAGCTCGACTTTCGTGCGGTCCAGTGACACCAGTCCGTCGATGCCGTGCCGGGCGGCCAGCTCGTCGATCGCGGCTTCCCAGTCGCGTACCTCGGTGAGGTCGTCGAGCAGGGCGTCCATGTGTGGGTAGGCGCCGATGTAGAACTCGCCGAAGCTCACCAGCAGGTCGCCAGCGCCCGCATCGACGTCAGGCAGGCGTAGGTAGGCGCGGAAGGCGTCACCGTGTTCGGCGAGGCCCTGCTCGGCCTGTGGCGAGGCGGCCTCGCTCGAGAGGTCGCCCGAGCGGTTCGCGCTCAGCCAGTTCTCCAGGCGCGGTAGCCACTCGGCGACTTCCGGGGTGCGCCATGTCCGGTCCCCGAAGCGTCGGCACTCGGTGGCCAGCGCTGGCAGGTCGAGCTGGCCGGTTTCGGCGAAGACAGCCATCGCAGAGCCGGGTCCGGCCAGCGGTGCCAGCACCGCCGCGATTGCTCTGGCGCCCTGGTCGGTGATCGGCTGGCCTTGCTCGTCGGCCTCTCGGCACGCGTGGCGCAGGTAGTGTGCGACCTTCTCCAGCGCACTGCCACCGATGGGTGCCTCGTCGATGGCCTCGTCGGTCGCATCGGGGTCCGGGTCGGCATCAACGCTCTGGTTGACGAGGTAGGTGCCGAGCCAGTTGACCCAGCTGCGGGTCTGCGGTGAGGCGGTTGGGTCGGCGTAGACCTCTGCGAGCTCGCGGTAGATCTTGTCGGGATCGATCCGGCCTGTCACGGCGTAGTGGTGCAGCGCCGCATCGGTGCTGCCGGTTCGGTTGGCCAGGGCGCGGGCGATGGTTCTGGCGCCCCATTCCGGTATCTCCCCGCCCGAGGTTTCGGCTTCGTGGATGGCGTCGCCGATGACGTCGGCCAGATCGTCTTCCTGCTGGGTGGCGCCGGTCAGGTCGATCTCGCCCGGGTCCAGGTTCTCGCGGTCGGGTCCGAGGCGTTCGTTGTCATCTGGTGCTTCTGATTCGTGTTTCATGGGTGGTTCCTCCTTTCGTCTTATGGGTGGTCGGGTTGCTGGTGGGGGCTGGTTCATGGGCTGGCTCCCAGGTCGGTGTCGGCGAGCACGGTGGTCGTGAACGCGTCGAGGGTCACGACCCGGAACAGTTCGGGCTGCAGCTGGGCATCGGCGCGCAGCGCGGCCTCAAGGGCCACCTGTCGGGCGCTGTCGGGCACGACCCACAGCACGGCGGGGAACAGTCCGTGACCCGCCTGGTGGGCCCCGGTGGCGGCGTAGCGCTGGTAGATGCGGGCCTTGCGGGCCACGACGGGCGGGTGCTCGGTCGCGAGGTCGACTTCGATGAACCAGTGGTCCTCGAACTCCCCGCTGGCTGTCACCGCATACAGGTCGGGTTTGAGCCACTCCTGGACGCCATGGCTGCCGATGAAGGTCCGCCAGCAGACCGGTTCGGTCTCCAGGCTCAGGAGCTCCAGGTCGCCGGCCGCGCTCATCTCGGACAGCTGGATCGCGAGCTCGGCGGTGGCGACGGTGTGGGCGGCGAACATCGCCGAGGGCTCGACGTAGCGGCGGCGGCTGCCTCCGCGCAGGGTGCGAATGAGTCGTTCACCGGTCGGTCCCAGCTGCCAGATCAGTCCGGACGAACCGCGCCGGACCCCGCCGATGCGTCTGGCCAGGCGGCGAATCAGGCCGTGTCCTTCCAGCCGGTCCAGGACTCGGTTGGCGCAGCGGGTGGCCGCACTGGTGCTGGTGTAGCCGTGGGCGAAGTGCAGGCGCTGGACCTGGCGGGTGCTGAGCAGGCGGTGGGTGCGCAGGGACTCCAGGATGGCCAGGTCACGATCGGAGAGACGATCGTGCAGCCGGGTGATGTCAGCGGGACTCATCGGACACCTCCTGTGGCTGCCAGGGGCGAGGACGCGACCAGCAGCCGGTAAGTCCCCGAGGACCCAAGAACAGGGGTCAGTCCCATCCCGCAGGTGCCAGGGGTGGGCCGCCCAGCAGCGGAAACAGTCGAACCTGAGCGTCGCGATCCGTTGAGCGACTCGTTGAGCCATTGGTTGGGGTCGGCCCCCTGGCATCGGAGCTTCATGGTCGCCTCCTCTTGCGCCCGATCGGCTCAGCGGCGACGGCTGGGTCAGGCTTGGCGTCGTCGGAAGCGTCGACGATCGGCGTGCTGTGCTCGGGTACGAGGTCGCCGTCGGGCGAAGTGGTTGGCCCGTAGCGCTCGTTGCTGAGGCGGCGCACCACGGCGGGGTCGGTCGTTGTCGGTGGTGGGGGGAGTGTCTTGACCATGGCCCAGCCGGACGGATGCCCGCCCGCGACGAGGTTGGCGTAGGCGTGGAACTTGGGCAGGCTCATGAAGTCCTCGGCCGTCAGGTCGGGGCTCATGCGCGCGGTGTCGCGGGCGTCCTCGAACTCGGTGGCGAAGACGATCTTGTTGCGGGCGTTCATGTCCACCGCGGTGCGCAGGGCCGGCGGGAACTGGGTGCGGTACTGGGCGGCCAGGAACCAGCAGACCGACAGCGACCGGCTCATCGCCAGGGCGTCGGCCAGCGACACGGGTAGGTGCAGGAAGCGTGGGGCTTCGTCGACGTAGACCATGCCGGGACGCTTCTCGGCGCCCGGTTCACCGGCGCGTTCCTGCGTGGCCTGCCACAGGTCGGAGATGACCAGCGAGCCCAGCAGGGCCGCGGTTCCCGGGCCGATCAGGCCCTCGTTCAGCGGGATCAGCACCACCTTGTTCTGCCGCCAGATGTCGCGCAGCCGGAACGGGGGGTCGCGTTGCTCCAGCATGCGGATCAGGGCCGGGCGCAGCAGCAGCTGGCGCAGCTTGTTCAGCGGTGGGGCGATCGCGGCGCCCTGCGCTGCGGGAGACTGGGCCTCATACCAGGCCCAGAATCCGGCCAGTCCGATATCGGACTGGACGGCCCCGACCTGGCTGCGCCGGAAGACCGGGTCGGTCAGCAGACGAGGCAGATCGATCAGGGTCGCCGGGGCGCCCTTGGAACTGGCGCGTGCCAGGGTGCGCAGGGCGGCCGAGAAGATGTCAGCGGTGCGCGGCCCCCACCCGTCGGCGAAGACCGCCTGGAACACCGCCAAGATGCCGTCGACGACGACATCCGGGTCGCGGCCGGTGACGTCCAACGGGTTGAACCCCACCGGGTGCGGCTCGCTGGCGTCGAGGACGACGACGTCACCGATCCGCTGGGGTGGGATGCGCGCCAGGATGTCATCGATGAGCTGCTTCTTGGGATCAAGGACAGCGACGGCTCGCCCCGCTGTGATGTCGGCCAGGATCAGGTGCAGCAGCGCGTTGGTCTTGCCGGAGCCGATCGGGCCGAAGGCAACACCGTGGAACGTCATGTCCTTCGGGGCGATCCCCAGCTGACGGTGATCACCTGGTGCGGCGCTCTCGGCGAACACGCGCGGCCCGGTGTGAACACCTGGCCCGGCGCGAAGACGCTTCGGATGCACCGGTGCCAGGCCCGGCAGGTCGTGGTCCCCCAACGGCCAGCCCAGCAGCCCGAGAAGTTCGCTGGTCGCCAGGTGCAGGGGCCAACGCCACGGCTGGGTGGCCTGGTTGAGGTGGTGAGGATGCTCGCGGACCAGATCGATGCGCACACCGGGGCTCTGCGCTGTCGACAGGGCGCTCAGCAGACCGACGACGAACCGGCGTCGGCGCCCAGGGTCTGGGCTGGCGGCCCCGATTCTGATGGTCGCGGCGAAGCCGCCCGCCCCTGCCCGTGTCCTCAATCGGCCACGGGTCTCTGGTGAAGCCGACCCGCTGGCCCCCAGCAGGCTCTGGAACCACGTGGTGGTCGGATCCGCGGCGTCCGCAGGAACGATCCGTGGCGCCCGCCTAGGGCCAAGCACGATCTGTAGCACCAGGTGTTCACCGACGTGGAGTCGCGTGGCCAGAGCTGAGAGCACGGCGGTGGTCGTCGCCTGTGGGCAGTCGATGCGCAGCGGCAGGCCGCTCGGTGTCAGGGTGAGATGGCCGGCGACGTCGACGCTCGGGCGGGGGTCAGCGCAGGTGGTTGTCACCAGCACGGTGCCAGGAATCAGGTCACCGAGCAGATGCCGCATCGCGGGCACCGCAGTCGGGGCGCACCCCAGCAGATACTCGGTGCCCGTCTTACTCGCCCGCACCTCCAGCACGACGCGCGGTGCGTCGCGATCTGCGGCCAACCGGGCCAGCAGCGCCAGCACGGCGCCGGTGTCCAGAGGCCGGGCCAGATGCAGCGAGGAGAAGACCCAGGACGCGCTACTCATCGTGATCACCTCCCCGGTCGTCTTCAGGGGTGTCGGCATCGAGTTGCTCGGTGCGTTCGACCTGGGCGAGGCGTTCTTGCTCGGCGATGAAGTAGTCCAGCGAGGCGCGCTGCAACACGGTGATGTCACGGACGGTCCGCTGGTGCCCGCGCGCGACAACCCGAAATTCGGGCCTGAGATTACGAGTCGACTTCCTACGCTTAGTCATGTGAACCTCCCTTCTCGCCATACCGCATGATGATTTGACTCATCACATGAATGTGCAGATAGTTATTGCTGATTTCGCTCATCAAGTCAATACCGTTTGTGAATTCCACAACGCTTCACCCCCGATAACTGCTCGCACAAAGATCACCATTTCCTGCGGTTCCACCGGTTGGTCGCGATCACCAGGGCCGTCACGGCGGCAATGATGATGCCGGCGACGATCCAGCCCAGGATGGGTCGCACGTAGGCGATGGCCACGTCCAGCGCGATCACGGTCCCGAGGATCAGCAGGCTGGTGTGGAACAGCCACTCGAACGGGCTCCCCAGTGGGTCGCGATCCTTCTTCTCACTCATCGCCCCTTCACCTCGCTGCGGGCCCGGTTGATTTCCTCGGGCAGTGGGTAGCCGGGGATGCGGATGTCGGAGTCGATCTCGTTGCCCCAGACCGACCAGCTGGAGGTGCTGGGCGGGCGGCGGCGGGCGAACAGCTCCAGATACGGGCCGTCACTGATCCGCTCGATGAGCGCGTACTGCTCCTCGGGTTTGTGCGAGTGGTCCTGTACGGGCGCGTTGACCCACGTCGGCTGGGAGTGGAAGTTGACCGGCGCCCTGCCCTTGGTGGCGAAGAGCAGATGCTCGGTGGAGTTGCGCAGGTAGTTGCCCAGGCCGAGGCGGAACTTGATCCACGTCAGCGGGCTGCGGACGGTGAAGCCCCAGGCCTCCGCCACGTCGTAGCCGTGACGCAGGGTGGCGTTGGTGACCCACAGCCACAGGTGCGCGTCGCCTTCGGCCAGGTCGGCGACCGGCATGGCCTTGATGCGCTCCAGGGTCATCAGGTCGTAGTGGGTCTCGGCTCCGCGTGCGCCTCGCTGCTGGATGTCCCAGGGCGGGTCCGCCAGGATGGTCCGGAACCGCTGGGGCGCACCGGCCTTGACGCCGGGTTGGGTGATGGTGTTCATGGGGTACTGCTCTCCTTCCTGTTCCCGAAAGTGAGCGCACTCGGCCGCGACGACGACTGGTGTTGTGTGTCGCCGGCCAGGTGGTCGGTTCGGGATCTGCCCTGATTACAGGCCGTGAGTGAACGTTTTGAAATGGTCGAATCGGACGACATGTCGGGCGACTGGTCGATCGACGCGTCGAGCGCTGGCCTCTGGTGCGTGACGTGCGTTCGGCGATGTCCTTGGTGCCGAGACGCATGTTGTGGAATGTGCTACGGGTCGCCCCGCGGGCAGGTCAGGTCGGGGCTCTTCGGCCCAGCCAACCGTCGCCCGACGCGGTGCGCTGTCAGGCTGGCGAACACCGCTCGTGCCAGCGCGCCGGGCGGATCGTCGCGGCGAATCGGCGTGACCTGGATCCGAGGATCGAGGCCGCCGTCTGGCCCTCGCCCACCGAGAACGACCGCATGAACGTCACCGTGGAAGGCGGCGAGCCGCGTCAGCACCTCGCTTACGTCCGGGTCGAACAGTTCGAAGTCGGAGAGCACGACCAGGGTGCTCACATGATCCGGGTACCGCCCGGTGATCTCGTAGGCCTCGGCCAGGCTGGGACCCAACACGCTGCATCCCATACCGTCCGCGGGCGACTGCAGCCCGGCCTCCAGACCCGGCACGAGACGCTTGGTGAGCGCCGTGGGCGCCACCCCGGCGACCAGGTCGAAGTGCAGCACCGACCCCAGGCAGTGCCCGCAGCCACACCGGTGGGCCACGGCCCGCAACGCCTGTCTGGCCTCCTGGTAGCGGTTGGCGACGGGGTCGGCGCCCGCCGGAGACGTGACCGAGCCGGAGTCGTCGAACACCGTGACGACCAGCGTCGGCTGCTCGCCGCAGCGGCCCGGGTCACCCAACAGAACTCGGCGGTCCGGGCTCGGACCGCGGGCCGGGCCAGGGTGCCTGAACAGCCAGCTGGGCGCGATCGGACTGGCCAGGAGAGCACTGGGCAGGAGAGGACTTGGCCTGATCACGAGGCACCGTCCTTTCGCGCCCGGCGCCCGATCAGGCCACTGGTCGCTGTGGTGGCTTCGCCGTGTCCGACGACCTGGGGGTTGCGTCGCAGCATCCGGTACTTCAGCGCCGTGACCTTCTGGGCCGCTGCCCGTCCGCGCACGTCGTGCTCACGCCAGATCGAGGCGGACTCCTCCACCGCCCTGGCCTGCCTCGACAGGTCACGGTTGCGGGCCAGTCCGCGGTGCCGGCGCCTGGCCACGTCATAGCGTTTGCGGTAGCTGCCGATCAGGTCAACCACCTCATCGCCATGGACGTAGCTGGAGACGAACGACCCCAACGCCGTGGCCGCAGCCAGAGCACCGAACGTGACCCCCGCGAGGAGCCCTTCGGTTCCCGCGCGCAGCGCGAACACCGCGATTGCCACCAGCACCACGACGGTCGCGCTGATGCCGGCGACGATCTTCGTCACACCGAGCCCGGCATTCGCCTCGACGAACAGACGCTGATACTGCCGTTCGTCCGCGCTCAGCGAGTCCGGGTCGCGTCGACGGGCCCGCGCTTGGCGCAGCTCTTGAAGCTCGCCTCCCGCCAGACCCGCCGTCACAGCAGCGAACCCCGTCGCCAACGCCTGCCCGAGCGCGATCAGGGGGATCTCACCGAGCCAGATGGCCGCACCCCAGACCCCTGCCGTGTCACCCAGACCAAGCAGCGCCCAGCCCGCCCCGTACCGCCACGCGTCGGCCGGCGAGCGCCGCACGTACGGCATCAACGTCTGGGCGGCGTGCTGGTAGGACTGGCGGGCGCTGGTGACCTCATCGCTGTGGTCGGTGAGCAGGAACCGTCCAGCCTGGGCGGCCTCGTCATAGCGTGCGGCGCGGACCGACGCGGTACGGGCGGCAGCCTCGCCTTCAGCGAGCCAGCTCTCCTCCTGCTCATGCCCGATCGACTCGAACTCCCGCTCGGCGTTCGTCACACCAAGCCCCCCGGGGCGTCCCAGCCCGGCAGCCTCGTCGATCCGTTGCAGCGAGATGGAATCCGTCTCGGCCACCAGGACATCGGTGGCGGAGGTGTCCCTGGTGAATCGTGTCATCGTCGTCACCGGGCCGCGGACGTGTAGTCGGTCACCGACAGGCACGACGCAGCCTGTGTCTTCTTGCACACGGCGTCGTAGAAGGCGACCACACCATCGACCACGTCGGACGACGGCGGTTGACCGACCACCTTGCCGATCCCCGCCACCGTGATCGACGCACCGGGCAGCGCCGGCACGTCGATGTTCGCCACCATGGCCGTGGCGGCACCGGTCGTCAGGGGTGCACCTCCCAGACTCAAGCCCGCGGTCTGGAAGCCATCGGTCAACAAGACCAGATGCAGCTGGTAGCCCGCGCCCAACTGCTGCAGGTACTCCGCGGCCAGCCGGTACTGCGCGAGAATGTCGCTGCCACCCGGGCTCAGCTGCCCGATCTTGGCCCCGTACCCGCCGCCGACCGTCGCCATGACCGCCTTGACCAGATCGGGCACCCGGCGCAGGCGAGCGTTATCGGTGGCTCCCGGCAAGGACAGCTCACCGTCGTACAGGACGACCGTGGCCGAGCTACTGGCCGAGAACGCCGTCACCCTCAGATGCCCACCGCAGATGGCCGTCCGGGCGGCCATATCGGCGACGGCGTTCGACCGCTCAGGCTCCAGCGTGGCGGTCCGGGTGCTACCGGAGACGTCGATGTCGACCTTGGAGGCAAGCCTGGTGTCCTTGGGGCAGGCCGCCAGCACCTGCTGAGCCTGGCCCAGCTCCCCGGCCGGGGCGGCGCTGACGCCACACGCAGCCAGGGTGAGCGCAAGGGCAACCGACAACAACAGACCGCCCGCCCGGGGCCTTCCTCGACCCCGGCGTACCGTTGACATGTTCACGATGAGGGTTCCTTTCATCTGCACTGGGTGACGTGGTGCCGCTTCGTGATCCGGGAGTGGCCCGAGGTGCGAACTCGGGCCACTCCCACCCTCCAGACCTGGCCGGTCGCCTGACGCGGTGGCCGGTGGTTCTCTCGGGTAGCCCGGTGACCAGCTCCGATACGCCGATCGGGGCTGTCCAGTCCCCGTGGCTGGCTCCCTACGATTCAAGAGCAGCGTCGAGGGGCACGTCTTGACATCGGAGTGACTGGGCGCTTTCTCTCGTTCGAACTTCTGCGCATGCCCAGGAAGGCCATGCGTGGAGCGATCGGTGGTCTCGTTCAGGCGCGAGGGCGCAGAATCGAGGTTCGGATCGGGGCCGAATAGCTGGCCGGAGAACTCCTTGGGCACTGGTTCGTGATCGTCGGGCAGCGCCATCGGTTCCTCCTTGTTGGTTCCTGCGTGTGCTGTCGCCAATACCGTAGGAAGGAAAGTGCCGGCTGGTCTACGCTCCGACTGGACGGGTGGCTGGAAACACTGGACGATTCATTGGAAAGCACCTGTGGTTGTCAATGAGAAAACCCCGCACGTGGCTCGTGCGGGGTGATGGAGGTTGGCTTGGATGAGGGTGTCACCTGGACTGGCGGAGCACGGTCTCTCGGTCATGGACCAGTGCGGCAAACATCCGTACTCGACTCTCATGGCCGCCACGGCGTATCTGCCCGAACTCCTCTGGCGTTACGCAGGAGCCAGTTCAAGATCAGGGCTATGCGGCAGGCAATGTGTGAACATGGACCTTGAGAAGAAGTCCTGGCCGTCGTTGAAAACCGCCTTGGTCTTCTCGAATGCGGCCATGCACAACTCATATGACATATGCCGCAATAAGAAGGCAAGAGCTCTTTCAGATTGCCAGCCGATTGGTGCCGTATGGACTTGAGGTTGGTCTTCGAGCGTGTTGGGTACGATCTCACGCGTGGACGTATCCGGGATCGAGACCGACCTGCTTGGTCAGTTCACGGACTCGCCAAAAAAGCTCACGGTGGACGCCTGCCCGCACCTGGTGCGGCTGTTGATCACCCAGGGGTTGGCCGGGCCGGACGGGCGGGTGAGCGACAACCTGCTGAACCAGGTCGTCGACGTGGCGACCGAGAGAGCCGTCACGGTCGGTCAGGACGAGGTCGCACTCCCCCGCAGGGACCGCGGCGCGCTGGTTGGGGCGCGGGCCTATTTCTTCTTCGGTGGCGGCCCGTCAGAGGCAGAGTTTGAGAGCATCCGGCAAGCCCACGCGCCGAGAAGCGTTGATCTGTCCTCCCAGGCGTGCCGGTTCTCATGGGCGCGTTGGGCACAGAACCGTGTGACGAGTCCTGCGGCGGCGTCCGTCGCGCCGAACGAGAAGTCTGGGCGGAATCAGAAGTGGGCCTACGCGGCCGCACTCGGGAAGGCGTTGATCGACGCCCTGGACCACCCAGACGAGATCAGGACGCTCATCGGTCGAGAGTCGCGGGGTCAACAGTGGTCGGTCGCTTTGACCGACCTGCTGGCAGTGTCCCGGGCTTACGCCCGGGATGTCGCGGTCGATGCGGACCAGTACGTGCAGCGCACGATCGAACTGGAGCTGTTTGATGCGCTGTGCGACATCGGGCGGTGTTGGCCTCGAGTGCTGGTCGGTGAGGCGGGTTCGGGCAAGAGCACACTGTTGTGGTCCCTGGCCGTCAAGCTCAACGAGCTGCCAGGCGTCGTAGGGGTGTTGCTGTCAGCGTCATGGCTGCTCCACAACCGCGACGAGGGCGTCACCGCCACCCTTGTGGCGGCGTTTGACGAGGTGCGCCGCGCACAGTGGCACCCGGTCCTGCTCCTGGATACCGCTGACCTGATGTTGCACGACGAGCGGAGCCGGTCCGACCTGAACCAGCTTCTCGACGCCCTGCATACCAGGGGAGTCGCTGCGCTGTACTCGACCCGGCCGCAGGAGGCGGACCTGCTCACCAACGAACAGGTCCGCCGCTTCGAGCTGACGGACTACGACGACCAGGAGCTCGACCGTGCCGTCACGGCACTGGTCGGACGGTACTGTCCGCATCTGGCGTCCCTGGACATGGTCGCCCGAATCCAGCAGGCGACCGCCCGCGGACTACCGGTCACAGACGTGTGCCGCAGGCCCCTGCTGTTACGGATGATGTTCGACCTGGCCGCTCCCGGCGAGCCGGAGCTGGCGGACCTCGACGTCACGCGACTGCTCGGGGCCTACTGGGACCGTCGCATCAGGCGGGACGTGCGGTTCGAGTCCGCGACCGCGCTGCGGGTCTCGTCCGAGGCGGACTTGAGTGCCCTGGCCGGTCACGCCGGTGTCGGGCTACTGGCCGCGGGCATCCCCGAGCTAATGATCCACACCCTGGAAGCGACCACCGAGGCGAGCCTGCGCGGTTCATCGCTGCCGGACGGCCGCTCGATACGCGACGGCCTTGACCTGCTGCGCGGGCGAGGTGTGCTGGCTGTCAACAGTGGGATGGTCGGGTTCTTCCACCAAACGATGTTCGAGTTCGCCGCGGCGAGGGGCTTGCTCCAGGCAGGAAGCCGCGATCGGATCGGGGTCCTGGTAGCGCGCACCGTCGACCACGGTGGTGACCTGTTCGTAGGTGCCGTCTTGGAGCAGGTGCTCATCCTGGCCGGCGACAACCCGCTCCTGGCAGACGTCGCACGACGGGCAACGGAGTCGACGACCCGGTCGAGCAGCCCGGCGGTCCAGGCGATCGGCTTGGCCGCGTGGGCGCACCACCCACAGTTGGCCACCGACGCCCGCCGGACGTTGAAGAGAGTTGATGCGGTCGCACTTCAACGCGCAGCCCTGATATTGCCTTCGATCGCCGGCAAGCCATCCGGGCAGTCCATCGACCAGCTCATTCTGATCTGGCAGGTCAGCGCCGATCCAGGTGTGCGAGCGGTGGTCGCACAGTCCTTGGCACGGCTCGCGCTGCGGGCACCCGCAGCGGTAGCCGATGCCCTGAGGTACCTCGATCCCGTGCAGGCCATCACGGGTAAAGGTGACGACCATGACGGCCTGCGACGCGCCCTGCTTCAGGTGCTGGGCGCGGTGTCGGGAGCGGCTCGCAGCCTCGTGCGGTCCACCCTGGTGGCCATGCTGGTCGACCCGTCGAGCTCCTCGCACGTCGAACTGGACTACCTGGCCGAGCAGTGGACAGACATCGGCGACCGTGACCTGCTCAACGAGATCCTGCGTGCGGTCTCGGGCCGCCGCGAGTCGGCAGCACTGGCCGTGGGCCTGGGCAAGCTCATCGCCAGAGAGGGACTGCGTGCCAGGAACTGGTCGACGACAAGCGAGTGGATGTGGTTCGTCGAGGAGGCGGTAGGCAAGTACGAGACCAGCCACCCGCTGCTGGCGCAGGCTCGGATCCGTGCGATCGGCGAGTTCCTGGCCACGTTGCCCGAAGGCGACGATCGCGTGCTTGCCACAATCGGACACCTCTTGGACGCCTCACCGGAGTCGGACGCCGTGATCGGCGTAGCGTTCCCCGACATCCTGGGGTCGCAGACGCCCAGTTCGCGTGCGCTTGAGCAGGTGGGTGCACGCGAGTTGGCGACGGTTGGTCTGACTGCTCAGCAGCACGCCCTCACCCATCGCCAACGCGTCCTGCTCGACGCCCTGGCGCAGACCCCCGCGCCCGGCGGCGCCCTCGCCCGGATGATGCCCCGGCACCTGGGCGACCGCGACTGGGCCGCCGACCCGCGACTGCTACGCCTGGTCACCCGAGCGGCCGACGATGGAGTCGAATCCGCACTGAGGTTCCTGCAGCAGATCCGTGAGCACCCCGGCGCCCACCCTGCCTCCCAGATTGACCAGGTCCTTGCCAGCCCCGGTGCGCACATGCCCAGGACCGACGCAGTCTTGGAAGCTGTCGTCTCGATCGCGGTAAAGACCTCGCGCACCGGTGACCTGAAGAAGGTCGTCGACTCCGCCAACGCCCGAAGTGCGCGACTGGGAGCTGTCATACCGTCGCTGATCGACCTGGCACGCCAGCTCCTCGACGGTGACGGCACCCAACGACAGGACGGCGCAGCATTGCTGGGCGCACTGATGGGCGAGGCGCCGGTCGACATACGTTGGGAGAAGCTCCGCGCGATACTTGACAGCGTCGAGCACACCAGCACGTTCAACAAACTCGTTCAGCAACTGTTCCGCCAACCACTGCTGGACGACGTGGCCGGACAAGTCGAATACCTCCGCCGGTTCGTGCACGTGGACCCGCACGCCAGCCCGCCCATCCAGCGGTCCGAAGACAGTCCCGCGCACACGGACATCACCACCGCGGTGACGTGCGCTGAGGCCCTGCTGCGGGTCATGACCCTGAGAGCCGAAGCCACACCTGAAGCATGGCCGACTATCAGCACCCTGGGCCTCTACGAAGTCGAGGGCACCGACGTCTTCGTCGTGGGCACCAAGTTCGTGGCTGTCTGCGCCTACCTGTGCGACCTGGGCCACGACCACCCCGGCGACGTCGGCAGATTCCTCACCGACTACCTGCGCAGGGTCGCCACCGGCAGCTTCGTCGGGTTCACCGCGCAGCTGTGGCGCCGAGAACTGCGGGGCGCCACCCACCTGGCGTGCGCCGATGGGCTGGATGTCGTCATCGACTCACTTCTCGACATCTGCCCATCGCTCGACGAGGAACTCGCCCAGGTCGTCATCGCGGCGATCGCCGAACGCCACTACCGTCAGGTGAGAACCAAGCTGCAAGCCCTTGCTCGGGACAAGGTCTCCAGTCCGCTCCGCGACTACCTCGTCGAATTGCTCCGCAGCCGAGATCGCAACTACGGCACGGCAGCGTTCCCCGAGATACTCGCGCTCGTCGGTTCAAGCGCGAATCCTGGCTTGGATGACGGCGCTGACCGTGACGGCAAATTCGGCGTCGCAGCCGGCTGATTCCTCTGTGTGGGTCCACGAACGATAGGTCGCAAACCAGAAACGCGGTTGCTTTCTATCCGCTCATGCTCCATAATCTGGCTTAGCAATGCAACGCAGCATCACATCAAAACTAGATCAGGCGAGCAACCGGCGTGGTTTCACCATCGTCGAGCTCCTCATCGTCATCGTGGTTATCGCTATCCTCGCCGCGATTACCATCGTCGCCTATACCGGCATCTCTCAGCGAGCTATAGCCGCTTCACTTCAGTCAGATCTCGACAACGCCTCTAAACAACTCAAGCTCTTCCAGGTAGACAACAGCGCCTATCCAACCACTAATGACTGTAGCGCTAGCCCAGTAGCTGGTAGCGTCTGTCTAAAAAGTGCTAGCGGTACGACCTACACTGCCTTCCAGGTTAGTAATGCCTCTCCCTCCTCTCAAGCCTTCTGTCTAACCGCGACTAACAACTCTATTAGTTACCGCACTACTAACGACGGCACTCCAACAGCTGGTACTTGCTCTGGTGTTATGCTCGGTGGCACCAGCTGCCCAGCTGGCTTCATAGTAGTACCTGGTAGTAGTACTTACGGTACGACTGACTTCTGTGTTATGAAGTATGAAGCCAAGAACGTCAGTGGCGTGGCGACTAGCCAAGCTAGCGGTACGCCATGGGTTAGTATCTCCCAGACCAACGCCATAGCCTATAGTCCTAATGTGGCTGGCTGCACCGGCTGCCACTTAATTACTGAGCCAGAATTTATGACCATCGCCCAGAACGTTCTGAGCGTCGCTAGCAACTGGAGTGGTGGTAGCGTTGGTACCGGCTTCATCTACTCGGGCCATAACGACAACGCCCCGGCTAATGCGTTAGCCGCCGACAGTAACGACGCCAACGGCTATAGCGGTACTGGCAACAGCAGCCCGTCCAACCAGCGTCGCACCCTAACCTTAACTAATGGTGAAGTTATTTGGGACCTGGCCGGGAATGTATGGGAGTGGACATCTGGTACCTCGACAACCGGACAACCTGGTATACTAAAGTTATATGAAAAAGAAGATCACTATCCTCATCCCCGCCTATAACGAAGAGCCCGTTCTGCCGGCGCTCAAGGAACGATTGGCCGACCTCGCAAAGGTATTAACAAACTACAATCTAGAATTTCTATTTGTAGATGATGGCAGTACGGATAATACGCTGAAATATATTAAAGCCTGGGCAAAACAAGATGACCGCGTCAGCTATGTCGGGCTCACGCGCAATTTTGGTAAAGAAGAAGGTATGCTGGCCGGTTTTGACCATATCCATAGCGACGCCACGGTGATTATTGATGCCGATTTGCAGGATCCGCCAGAGCTCATCCCCGACATGGTGAAGATTTGGGAAGACGGCTACGATGACGTCTACGCCCGCCGCCGATCTAGAGATGGTGAGACCTGGATGAAAAAGAAGACGGCCGAATGGTACTACGGCATTTTGCAGAGAACGACACGCATTCCAATACAGCGCGACACGGGCGACTTCCGCCTGCTGGATAAACGCTGCATCAAGGCGCTCACCCAGCTGCGAGAAGCCGAGCGCAACACTAAGGCGCTATTTAGCTGGATCGGTTATAAAAAGAAAGAGATTTTATACGACCGCGACCCGCGCCTGGCCGGCTCAACCAAGCTGAATTATGGCCGGCTGTTCAAGCTCGCGTTCGACGGAATCACGAGTTTCACTACCGCCCCTCTGCGAATCGCCACCATATTTGGCGTAATCTTCTCTGGTGTCGCGTTCGTGTATCTAATTGTTATCCTCGTGAGGGCCGTTATGGGTGTGGCTGGCGTGGCCGGTTACTCATCTACGATGGCCGTGGTGCTATTCCTGGGTGGTATTCAGTTACTTAGCCTGGGCATCATCGGTGAGTACGTTGGCAGGATATTTAAAGAGACAAAAAACCGCCCCGTTTACCTAATCGACGAATACCATGATGGATACGCTAAAAAATAATAAGATCGTCCGCTTCGGCGCAATCGGCGTTATCAATACCGTCATTGATTTTGGGATTCTCTTTATACTCAATCGGGTATTTGGTGTCCCGGTCGTCGTCGCAAACATTATCTCGACCTCCGTTGCATTCCTGTTCAGCTTTTCGATGAACAAGAAATACACCTTCAAGACTTCGGACACAGATGTGCGACGGGAATTCATCCTGTTTCTGATCGTCACCCTCACGGGTCTCTGGATTCTGCAAAATCTCATCATCTGGGTAACCATCCCCGCCCTTTCTGCATTCAATGTCTCGGATAGCGTGAAGCTCCTGATTGCCAAGTTACTCGCTACGGTCGTCAGTCTCGTATGGAATTACTTCCTCTACGACCGAGTTGTTTTCGTGCACAAGAAAGGCAAGTAGATGGCTCATATCGCGCTCGATGTTCGGTTCATCAACTCTGGTACCGGCACCTATGCCGTCAAACTGCTGGACTACCTCCAGAAACTCGATACCGAGAACGATTATTCGCTCATCGTGCTCGAAAAGGACAAAGATTATTATCGCCCCACGAACCCTCGATTCACAATACGTACTGTTCCTTACAAAGCATACTCGCTGAGTGAACAGATCGGATTTCTCAATTACCTCAATGCGCTGAAGCCAGATCTCGTACACTTTTGTATGCCCCAGCAGCCGGTGCTTTACAGGGGTAAAAAAGTCACGACAATTCACGATCTCACCCTGCTTCATACCTACAACAGCGACAAAAATTGGTTCATGTACCATTTCAAACAATTTCTCGCTCGCTTCGTCTTCAAATACACCGGCCGTTCAAGCAAGCGCATCATCACAATCTCGAACCACACTAAAAAGGACTTCCTGGAGCACACTCACGGCCCAAGTGACAAAATAGTGATGATCTATGAAGCAGGCGAGGCACATCCCGGCACGCTAAGGCCATACGAGACCCCTTTCAGCCGATTTATCATGTATGTTGGCCAACAACCTGATTACAAGAATATACGCCGCCTCGGCGAGGCACACCAACAGCTGCTCGAATCAGATCCTGAGCTTGGGCTTGTGCTCGTCGGCCGCCTCAATGAGCCCGCAAAGCGTAACAAAGCATACTTCAAGCAAATGGGCTTCACTAATATTCACTTCACTGATTTCATTCCTGATTCTCAGCGGGACTGGCTCTTCACGAAAGCGACAGCCTACGTATTCCCATCGCTCATGGAAGGATTTGGGCTCCCACCCCTCGAGGCGATGGCATACGGGCTTCCTGTCATCTCGAGTAACGCGAGCTGTATGCCCGAAATTCTCGGCGATGCCGCGATTTACTTCGATCCAAAAGACGTGACTGATATGGCCTATGTCATTGGCGTAACTATCAATAATCCCGTCACACTCAAAGATATGCAAGAAAAAGGCTACGATCAGGTCAAGAAATACTCATGGGAGAAAATGGCCAAAGAAACGCTCGAAGTGTACCGTGACGCGCTGAAAAGCTAGAGTCGCATTTCTTTAAAGGCTTTTTGGAGGAGATCGAGCATCGTTTGGTAGACCTCAACACTTGTGCCACGCTCGTTCGTATAGAGATAAACGACATTATCCACCACTTCAATGTTCACTACGAACGGAAGCGCCTCGAGCTGTTCCATATAGGTCGGGTTCAAGAGCTCAAAGCTCGTGGCCTGTTCGTAGCCGCTCGCGAATACTTCATATTTTTGATTAAACTTCGTCCACTCGGTCTCGACACGCTCAAGCCCATGAATGCCCATTTGGAAGGCCTTCTTGCGTCGCACGACGATATCACCATACTGACGCGGTACATTGACCTGGGCGATCACAGTGGTACCGCTATTGCCCGCAGGATCGCGGACATAGCTATAGAGTTGGACGAGCAGGGTTTCGTTATAGAGCCCGACGATGTGGTTATTGATATCTGATGTTCCAAATTGCGCACCACCAAACAGCTGGCCGCGCTTCGGAATAAATAACCAGCCCATGTCTTCGCTATATTCGTAACCGTTTGTGGCCGCAAGAGCGAGGAGTTGCACGTTGGCGGAGCCCGCATCTGCTGTCGATTGAGCGATGTCACCCAGTAGCCATCCGTTGCCGCTACGATGAAATGTCCAAAACTCAGTGAAGGTGCCGTTGTCAGCGAACAGCGTCTCTTCAGTTACAGCATCAATCAGCTGGTCGTGAGCAGTTGCGGTGATACTGACCATAAATGAATCCTGCGAATTGTCATCCGAGTCTTGAATCTCGCCAATTACCGTATCGTATATCGTCGGGTTCTCCATCACATCTTTGCGGCCCATTGCTACGAGGATAGCAACAAGCAGCGAGGCATGATGATAGTAGGCGGGCGTCATATACGCCTTCATGCTCTCGACGTTGCACTGCGACCAATCCTGTTGATACCGCATGAAAGTTTCCTGGACGTGCTGAGTCAGCTTCGCCTCGTCCCAAGCGGAATCTTTAGCGGCCGCTTCTTGCAACCTTGAGGTGACGAATTTGCTCTGTTTTACCCTTTGCATGCCCTTGTTTCCATAGAGCCCCATCGCCATACCGAAAAGGCCGCCAATGAGGATAAAGAAGGCCATGGGCGGCCAGATAAAGAACCACAGGATGCCATAGATAATGGCGATCGGCCAACCGATTTTTGGACCACGCGTATTTGCTCGAGTTAGCCGAGCAATGAGACCGCCGATGAGGAATAGCGGCGTAAATCCAATCAGTCCGATCGCGAAAGATACGGGGCTACTCGATCCGCCACTCACGCCCACGCCGCTCGAATATGAGCCGCCTCCGCCACCGCCTCCGCCACTGGAGCCACCGCCACCACCACGGGCAAGCCAATCGAGTGGCCCAAGTAGGGTATAACAGGCGAGGCTGGTTACGTTTGGAAGGAATGGACCAGTGTAACGACTAATGGTACAAATTCAACTAATCCATCGCCGACCGGGACTAACCTAACTGGGGCTAGTACTTGGAACTCTAGTAAGGGCGTTGGCCAGCTATATAGCTACGCTGGCGAGACGGCTGTGCGTGGCTTCGCCCGCGGAGGCGCTTGGGACTATGGCGGCGGCTACGCGGGAGTGTTGGCGTTGTTTTTGGGCATTGCGCCGGGCCGTGCGTACGCGGACTTTGGGTTCCGTGTGTCCCGGTGATAGAAACCTAACCGCCTACTCTCTGAGAGTTTAGCGATCAGGGCGGCCGCGATGGTGACTCATTGGTCGTCGTCGATGGTCGGCGAGGGAGAGTATTGGCGCGCAGCACTCCTCGGCTGACAACTGAACCCGCACTACTTCGTTCGCTGCATGGGCACGGCGCGGTGGAGCGAGGGTGGCGGCGCTGTAGACTCGGTCCGTCGCTTCGTATATCGATCAGGGAGAACCTCATGGCTCAGAAGACCATCATTAAGCTGATAGATGACGTTGACGGGGGCGAAGCCACCGAGACGGTTCACCTTGGGCTGGACGGTGTGTCCTACGAGATCGACCTCAACGACGGCAACGCAGCCAAGCTGCGCGACGCGCTCGTTCTGTACGTCAAGAACGCCCGGAAGGTCGGCGGTGCGACCCGGCCGCGAGGCAAGGCGCCCGCATCGGGCTATGACCCGAAGGCTGTACGCGCCTGGGCCGCTTCGAACCGGGTTGAACTCCCGGCGCGTGGCCGGATTCCCGCGTTGGTGCTCGAGCAGTACCGCGCCGCCGGCAACTGACCCAGGCGGCGCGGTGCGACGCTCGCCGACGTCCGTCCCCCGGCCGCACTCCTCGTCCGGCAGCAGTGGGCGCTTCCCTCCGGACCGCTCGGTCATCTCATCGCGCTCGGCTCGCTGACGCTCCGTGCAGCAGGGTTCCTGGCCGGCGCAGCGGGGCTGAACATCCTCATCGCCGGGTCCACCCAGACAGGCAACCCCACAAGCTGCTAGTGCGCCCTCACGGCGGCGAGGCGCGACCGATGTCGCCAACCCTGTCCGTCCGCAATTCGTCCCGTGCCGCCCCGGGCTGGCGCCGGCTCTTGGCCAAATTCCCCGATAGGATCCGTCACGTGAGCGACGGTCTAGACCGAGCGATGCCTGAGGCAGCCACGACCAGTGCGGGCCGGGTCGTCGTCCCTCACCTCCCGTGGATCGCCTCCGTGACATGGTTCGGCCTGGTGGCCC
>Ga0209429_10000831_pt1 | contig 20178 bp, 16 predicted proteins | sample BarGraNGADG00212_3_FD_184493 | JGI IMG/M metagenome (GOLD analysis project Ga0209429, IMG submission 184493) | Arctic peat soil microbial communities from Barrow, Alaska - Barrow Graham LP Ref core NGADG0004-212 (SPAdes) (version 2) | ecosystem: Environmental > Terrestrial > Soil > Wetlands >...
AGGTTTAAGTTAGTTTATATAGAAAGAGTTATTTAAAATAAGATTGGTTCGTGTAGGTTAACGGATTTTATTCTTATCCGCTTTATTGTTCTGATCTGTTTTACATTGGAAGAAGGTTGGTTAGGTAATAAATCAACTTTAAATATTTTTAAAAACTATTATATGAAACAAATATAAGAAACGATTTTCAAAAAAAGCAATTATCATGCATACCAATTCCGTTCCCGTTTCAAATCAGAATTAAGAATATTATATGCAATATTTGCATTTTCAACAACCTGAAAATCAAACATACCCACGCAGGCAAAATCAGCCCCGTTCGTAAATGCATGACGAAAGCCATCTTCAGGTTTAATAGCACCCGCAGCAAGTACTTTATACGCTATCCATGGAGTAGAATTATTCCTGAAGAAATCGGCAACATCCTTATCTGACATACACCAGATATTATCATGCGACATATTATGATCCTGACCTTGCCTGGGGAGTTCCGTATTACCAGGATCAATAGGTGTAGCCGACCAGTAATTATTGTGATGAAAAGTTTTCATGAAAAAATCGGCTTTAATTCCGTTTTCCACACAAGCTATCGGGACCTTTATAGAGTGGGCAGCTGTACCTGCAATCAATCCCTGGCTTTGAATAAATTCAATAGGCTTTATTAAGTCTTTTATCTTTTTGTCTAAAACAATCTGATCAGCAATATTACCCATAACAAATGCTCCTATCGCACCATGATCAATTGCCATTTTTACATTCGTCAGGTCATCTCCTTTGGGATATGTCTGAGCCAGCCATTGAACTTTTCCTCCGCGTTTCCAGTATTTTTCCAGAATCCTGATAGTATTTTCGTCACACCTGAAAATGGCAGTATTGATTCCGCAGGCTTCACAAAGCCATAAAGTTTCAATTACTTTTTCATCGGTAAAATATTTTTTAAGCCAGGTAGAAACATAGATCAGGTCGCGTGAATGAGCAAATCCGCTGATAAGGTTACCACCTATCATAATCCTGCTTAATGTAAAATTCTTTATTTTACCTGCAGGCACCTTCCCTTTTAATTCGCTTATTGACAAGTCCTTTCCTAATAATATTGAAGCGCTGGACACTGCATCTGTTTTGGCAGCCAGGTTTTCTTCTTCATAACTGATCCATCCTCTTTTTTTCGCCATTCCAAAAAACACTACACCAAACAGAGGAAGAACAGCAAGGTTTTTTATTAATTCACGGCGTGTGTTGTCGGTAGTTTCCAGATTCTCATGATTATCGATGGATGGGAATTTCTGATCCTTTCGTTTCGCATGATAAAAAGCAATCAGTCTCTGGATGCTCCAGAGATAATCTTTTGGAAAAGTTGCAAGAGCTATCAGAACAACTGCCTCAATAAGATTATAATTGAGGATGTAAAAATGACTAGTCGTTGGCAGTGAGGAATAAACGAATGGAGGATTGGCAATATAATAAAGCAAAAGAAGGAGGGCTCCCGAAATGCTTGCGGCACGGGTAAATATGCCTATGAACAGACAAAAACCTACTAATATCAAACCCCATATATTGAGGAAATCGACAATTTGCAGTGTTGTGTTATTGCCGATCAACCAGTGGAAAAATCCGGAGAAAAGCCACTTCGACTCCATCAGATAAGAAGCTGATGACCAGTTAGGGTTAAATAATTTAGCTATTCCTTCATAAAGAAAATGCCATCCGACTATTATCCTGAGGATAGTAAATAACCAGACCGTAATTTTTTTTCGGTTTTCCATATTCCATGTTTGGTTCTAAAGTAAATCAAAATTTCCTATTTAAAAATTTCCTATTAAAATATTATTCCATTTTTTTGAACCGGTGGAAAAATAAAATGCTATATATAATAATGAGGTATAGGTTCATCTGGCGTTTTTACTTTTGCCTTTTTACTTTTGCCTTTTTACTTTTAACCTTTTACGTTTTTCTGTTTGCACTTCTTCAGGCTTTGGCATATATTTATAGTTTCAAACTCTTATTTTCACCACTTATGAAAAAATTAAGAACAATTCTGGTAATATTTATTTTTATAACTGTTGCCGCTTATGGTCAGAAAGTGCCCACAGGAAACCCTGCAGATTTTAAGGTAAAGACCTGCCTTCACTCTGTCAGCTACATGGGTATTTGGCGTGGACAGGCAACCCTGACTGTCGATGAGTTTCTGGTTAAAGCTAAAGAACTTGGATTCGATGGCGTAATGCTCGCAGCTAAACGTCCTCATGTCTCCTTGCTTGATTATGATGAAACTGCCCGACAAAAGCTCCGGGCCAGGATAAAAGAGCTTGACCTGGATCTCGTATGTCTGGCCGGCTATTGTGATTTCGCTTCAGGAGTAGATAAAGCAGGAATCCCTAATGTAGAAATCCAGGCAATATATATTGGTGAACTGGCCAGACTTGCACGCGACCTGGGCACTAACATGGTAAGAGTGTACACCGGTTACGAACGACCCGACCTTCCATACGATAAACAATATGCAATGGTTGTTGAGGGTTTACAGTCAGCCGGGAAAATTGCTGCTAAATATGGTGTCACACTTGCTGTTCAGAACCATCATGATATTGCATTGCATCACGATGCTATGAAATGGCTCCTTGATGAGGTCAATCTTCCGAATGTAAAAGCCGCTTTCGATTGCTGGTCTCCTACTCTTGAAGGACTCTCTTCCGGGGAAATTAAAAAAGCCATTTATACCATGAAGCCCTATATAGTTCATACCACAACTGCCGATTACAAAGAGCTTCCAAGATTCAAATATGATCTTAATCACACAAATTACATCCAACAGGAATCACAGATGAGGGCTGTACCCATTGGTCAGGGATTTCTCGATTACAAGACATTTATTACAACCCTTAAAGAGATTGGTTACCAGGGATATATTGCCTATGAAATGTGTGAAGTTCTGGATGGCGGCGGTTCAATTGAAAACCTTGATAAAAGTGCCAAAGCTTTTCTGGAATATGTAAAACAATTTAAATAAGTCTTAATCTGCTAATTTTCAGAATAATAACAAACAAGGTAATTATTATGGTTTAAATTGATCTTTAACAAAATTTAAAATAAAATGCACTTTTTATTTGATTTATTAAAAAATTAAATACTTTTGTCAAATAATTATAACAATACAGTGAGAATATCTTTATTACATATTATTGCCCTCATCCTTATTATTGCTCAGAGCAGATGATCCGGAAATAATATGTAGTACTATAAATATACAGAAGCTTTCCGAAAAACCGGGAAGCTTTTTTTTTAACTACTTTTTTGAAAAATGAAAAACAAACTCAGAAGTTCAAAAACGACTACCGGAAGGAATATGGCCGGAGCCAGGAGCCTGTGGCGTGCAAACGGTATGAAAGAGGAACAATTCGGGAAACCTGTTATTGCTATTGTAAATTCATTTTCACAATTTGTTCCCGGACATGTTCACCTTCATGAAATAGGACAGTTTGTTAAAAAAGAAATAGAAAAGCATGGGCTTTTTGCAGCAGAGTTTAATACTATTGCCATTGATGACGGCATTGCAATGGGACATACAGGAATGCTTTATTCCCTTCCCTCAAGGGAACTTATTGCCGATAGCGTTGAATATGTATGTAATGCGCATCTTGCCGATGCCATGATCTGCATAAGCAACTGCGACAAAATTACTCCCGGAATGATGATGGCAGCCATGAGGCTGAATATTCCAACAGTATTTGTATCAGGCGGGCCAATGGAAGCCGGATGGAACAATAACAGGAGCTACGATCTTATCGATGCAATGGTAGCTGGTGCAGACGATTCTGTAAGCGATAAGGAATTGTCAGAAATTGAAAAATCGGCCTGCCCTACCTGCGGTTCATGCTCTGGTATGTTCACTGCAAACTCAATGAATTGTCTTGTTGAGGCTCTCGGGCTTGCTCTTCCCGGTAACGGTACAATACTGGCAACACATCAGAACAGGATTAAGTTATTCGAAAAAGCAGCCGGACTGATTGTTGATTTGTCAAACAGATATTATAATGAAGGCGACGACAGCGTTCTGCCGCGATCAATTGCCACACGTGCGGCTTTTCTGAACGCTATGTCGCTCGATATTGCAATGGGAGGTTCGACCAATACCGTCCTTCATCTTCTTGCAATTGCCAGAGAGGCAGGCGTTGATTTTACGATGAAAGATATTGACGATCTGTCACGTAAAATACCAAATATTTGTAAAGTTTCTCCAAGCTCCCATTTCCATATCCAGGATGTTAACCGGGCAGGCGGAATTATGGCTATAATGGGTGAGCTTGAACGTAATAACCTTATTGATTGCTCTGTAAAACGCATAGACTATCCTTCACTTCATGAAGCTATAAATGACTGGGATATCTCAGGGGGAAAAGCTAAAAGTATTGTATTTGATTTTTTCAGCAGCGCTCCTTCTATGAAAAGAAGTATTGAGATGGGTTCTCATAACACCCGTTATGACCAACTTGATACTGACAGAGAGAAAGGGTGCATAAGGAGCACAAAATTTCCATATAGCACCGAAGGAGGTCTTGCAGTGCTTTACGGAAATATAGCCGTAAACGGCTGTATTGTTAAAACTGCAGGTGTTGACCCTTCGCTGTTCTCATTTACCGGTCCTGCAAAAATCTTTGAATCACAGGAAGAAGCCGTTGACGGAATTCTTAATGACAATGTAAGGGCGGGCGATGTTGTTGTTATAAGGTATGAAGGTCCCAAAGGTGGGCCTGGAATGCAGGAGATGCTCTATCCTACTTCGTACATGAAATCAAAAGGATTGGGTAAAAAGTGCGCACTAATAACCGATGGCCGCTTCTCGGGAGGAACATCAGGCCTCTCAATCGGGCATATATCGCCTGAAGCGGCAGCCAAAGGGGCAATTGCTTTACTGAAAACCGGAGATGTTATTGAAATAGATATTGTCAAAAGAACAATAAATGCAGTTTTATCAGATAGCGAATTTAAAAAGAGACAAAAAGAGGAAGCTCTGAAAGGCGACAAAGCATATAAACCTTTATCGCGGGAAAGGGAAATACCTTCTTCTCTTAAAGCTTACGCTTCAACTGTAAGTTCTGCAGATACAGGAGCAGTGAGGCTTATTTAAGACAAAAGACAAAAGACAAAAGAAAAGATAAAAGTCCCTTAAAAAATTCCCTCCTCGGAGGGGCAAGGGGTAGGTTGTTGAAAGACAGAAGAAAAAAGATCATAGAAATATAATTGATATGAAAACAGAAAAAGCAATAGCGGTTGCGGAGGAGCATTTAATTGATAACGAACATATTTCGGGGGCAGAAGCTTTATTAAGGTGCCTGATTGAAGAGGGGGTTGATACTATTTTCGGTTATCCCGGTGGAGCGATAATGCCTGTTTATGATAAGCTGATGGATTATGAAGATAAACTGAAACATATACTTACCCGCCATGAACAGGGTGCCGCCCATGCAGCTCAGGCTTACGCCATGGTGACAGGTAAACCGGGAATATGTTTTGCTACTTCAGGTCCGGGTGCAACAAACCTGGTTACCGGTATTGCAAATGCATTTCTCGATTCCGTTCCAATGGTCTTTATCACTGCCCAGGTAGTCTCAGGACTTATCGGCACTGATGCCTTCCAGGAGACTGACATACTGGGTGTTTCTATGCCAGTAACCAAATGGAACTGCCAGGTAAAAAAATCGCAGGATATTCCTGAAACTATTGCAAAAGCATTTTATATAGCCAAATCAGGAAGACCGGGACCGGTGTTGATTGATATCGCCAAAGATGCCCAGATTGAAAAGCTTGATTTCAAGTATAAAAAATGTACCCGTATCAGAAGCTATAACCCAAATTTCCTTCTTAACACCAGGGCTATTGAATCAGCAGCAATATTGATCAACCACGCAGAAAAGCCTCTTATACTGGCAGGGCATGGGGTACTGATCGCAAAAGCTGAGGCCGAATTAAAAGCATTTGCTGAAAAAACAGGGATTCCGGTTGCGCTTACACTCCTTGGTCTTTCCGCTTTCCCTACCGGACACAGGTTATATGCAGGAATGCTCGGTATGCATGGGAATTACGGACCTAATATGCTGACTAATGAAGCAGACCTGATCATAGCAATAGGGATGCGCTTCGACGACAGAGTTACAGGAAATCTGAAAAAGTATGCTAAAAACGCCAGGATAATCCATATTGAAATAGATGAAGCAGAGATCAATAAAAATGTAATGGTCGATGTCGAGATTCATAATGATGCAAAAGATGTTCTGTTGCATCTTATTCCTCTCGTAAATGAAACCTCGCATGAAAAATGGATCAGGGAGTTTAGAATTTATGACAAAATCGAATATGATAAAGTTATTAAACTCGAAACAAAACCTGAATCGGGAAAAATAAGAATGGGTGAAGTTGTAAGAATGGTTTCTGAACTGACTGATGGCGAGGCTATTATAGTTACTGACGTAGGACAGAACCAGATGATGGCAGCCCGATATTACAAATTCTCAAAACCAAATTCCTTTGTCACATCAGGAGGAATGGGAACAATGGGGTTCGGACTTCCGGCCTCAATAGGATCTAAACTGGGTAAACCTGAAAAACAGGTTGTTGCATTTCTGGGAGATGGAGGCTTCCAGATGACGATTCAGGAACTGGGAACCATACTTCAATATAAGGTCCCTGTAAAGGTAATTATTCTGAATAACGACTTCCTTGGAATGGTTAGACAATGGCAGGATATGTTCTTCGATAAAAGATACGCCTCTACAGAAATGGTCAATCCTGATTTTGTCAAGGTAATTGATGGGTTCAGCATCCCGGCAAAGAAAGTCGTTGAAAGGAAGGATCTGAAAAATTCACTCATTGAGATGCTTGATGCGAAGGGACCGTATTTTCTTGTTATAACTGTGGAGAAGGAAGGAAATGTATTCCCTATGGTAGAACCCGGATCATCAGTTTCAGAAATAAGACTTACATATTAAAAACTAAAAGAGACAATGAAACAGGAATATACAATATCGCTTTTTACTGAGGACCATATCGGGATCCTAAGCCAGATAACAATTATACTTACACGCAGACAAATCAATATTGAAAGTATGACAGCCTCCGAATCAGCCGTAAAAGGGGTCCATCTGCTAATTATTGTTGTAAAAACGACCAGCGATATGGTCAGAAAAATGGCCAGGCAACTGGAAAAGCTTGTAGATGTTTTGAAAGTTTTTGTGCACACCTCTGATGAGATCATCTACCAGGAGATTGCATTATATAAAGTAAATACTAATGGGCTCATGTCGGGAAATCTTATTGATCATGTTGTCCGTGAATATCATGCGCGCATTCTTGAAGTTTCTCCTGAATTTATCGTAATTGAAAAAACCGGACACAAATCAGAAATAACAGAACTTCTTCATCAGCTGGAACCATGCGGTATCCTGCAATTTTCCAGATCGGGAAGGGTTGCTATAACCAAACAGGTAAAAGAGCTTAACTCCTATCTGAAAGAGATGGATGAAGTCAACGGAGATCAAAATGAAAAAATGAAAAATTATAATTGACTAAACATAAATTTAAAATTTAAAATCATGGCAAAAATCGATTTCGGCGGAGTAGTTGAAAATATTGTAACAAGGGATGAGTTTCCTCTTTCAAAAGCCCGCGAGGTTTTAAAAAATGAAGTAGTTGCAGTAATTGGTTATGGAGTCCAGGGACCAGCCCAGGCAATGAACATGAAAGACAATGGCATTAATGTCATAATAGGTCAGGCTCCCGAATTTAAAGCTGATTGGGACAAAGCTCTTAAAGATGGTTTTGTTCCGGGAAAAACACTTTTTCCTGTTGAAGAAGCAGCCAAAAAGGGAACCATCATCCAGTATCTTGTTTCTGATGCGGCTCAGCGTATCCTATGGCCTAAACTTAAACTATGCCTTAATAAAGGTGATGCACTCTATTTCTCACATGGTTTTTCAATCACCTATAAAGAGCACACAGGTGTAATACCTCCTTCCGATATTGACGTAATTCTTTGTGCACCAAAAGGATCCGGCACCAGTGTCAGAAGAAATTTTCTTGCAGGCGCAGGTATTAACTCCAGTTACTCTGTATTTCAGGATTTCACCGGCAGAGCTGAAGAGCGCACAATAGCTTTAGGTATTGCAATAGGCTCCGGCTATCTTTTTCCAACCACCTTTGAACAAGAAGTTTACAGCGACCTGACAGGTGAGCGGGGTGTACTTATGGGTGCATTGGCAGGTATAATGGATGCCCAGTATCAGGTTCTGCGTGAGAATGGTCATTCTCCATCGGAAGCATTTAATGAAACTGTCGAAGAGCTGACCCAGAGTCTGATACGCCTGGTTGATGAAAACGGAATGGACTGGATGTATGCCAATTGCAGCGCTACAGCACAACGTGGAGCACTTGACTGGCGTCCCAAATTCAAAGATGCCACCCTTCCTGTCTTTAAAGATCTGTATAAAAAAGTCAAGTCTGGCGAAGAGTGTGTAAGGGTCCTGAATTCAACCGGATCAGCCAATTACAAGGAATTACTTGATGCTGAACTGAGAGAACTTGGTAACTCTGAACTCTGGAGAGCAGGCGCTGCAGTAAGAAAACTGAGACCAGCCAAAAAATAGTCATTTAATTAAACTTTATAAAATGGAAGAAAAGGTAATTATATTTGATACCACTCTCAGGGATGGAGAACAGGTTCCTGGTTGCCAGCTCAATACAATTGAAAAAATTGAAGTTGCACAGGCTCTCGAAGCTCTTGGCGTTGACGTAATTGAGGCAGGCTTCCCTATCTCAAGCCCTGGAGACTTCAAGTCAGTTATGGAGATATCAAAAGCAATCTCAAATCCTGTTATCTGTGCTCTTACCAGGGCTGTAAAAAAAGATATAGAGGTTGCAGCAGAAGCCCTTCAGTATGCAAAAAGGAAAAGGATACATACAGGAATAGGTACATCCCCCTTCCATATTAAATATAAAATCAAAACTACCCCGGAAGAGATAATTAAAAGGGCTGCCGATGCTGTAAAATATGCAAGGAAATTCGTTGATGATGTGGAGTTCTATGCAGAAGATGCAGGACGAAGCGATAATGAATATCTTGCTATGGTGATTGAAGCTGTTATAAAGGCCGGAGCAACTGTTGTTAATATTCCGGACACAACAGGTTACTGCCTTCCGGAAGAGTATGGTGCCAAGATAAAATACCTTAAAGATAATGTGCCTAATATCGATAAAGCGATTATATCAACGCATTGTCATAACGATCTCGGAATGGCAACAGCAAATACAATTATGGGCGTAATCAATGGTGCCAGACAGGTCGAGGTAACTATGAACGGTATCGGGGAAAGAGCCGGCAATACATCTCTTGAAGAGATCGCCATGATCATCAAAAGTCATCACAGCCTGAACTTAAGATCCGATATAAACACAAAACTGATCTTCAGTACAAGCCGTCTGGTCTCCACTCTTATGAGCATGCCTGTACAGGCGAATAAAGCCATCGTCGGAAGGAACGCTTTTTCACACTCTTCAGGAATTCATCAGGACGGGGTTCTGAAAAACAGGGAGAATTATGAAATTATTGATCCTGTTGAAGTTGGAATCAGGGAATCATCTATCATCCTGACAGCACGGAGCGGAAGGGCTGCCCTGAATCACAGGCTGGAATTGCTTGGGTTCAATTTTGGAAAAGAAGACCTGGATGAGCTCTACCATCGCTTCCTGATTTTAGCAGATAAAAAGAAGGAGATCAATGATGAAGATATCAGGATTCTGACCGGGGAAGTTACCCAGGGTGAGAAATCCCTTAAACTTGAGCTGCTCCAGGTAACCTGCGGAAAATCAGCTATCCCTGTTGCAACTGTCGGAATAAAGATAAATGGTGAAGTGCATACTTCAACTGCTTCAGGTAACGGACCAATTGATGCAGCATTTAATGCAGTCAAAAACCTGATCAGTAAAACAGTGCATCTTGAAGAATTCCTCATCCAGGCCATCACTAAAGGCAGTGATGATCTGGGAAAAGTTCATATCCAGGTTGAGCACCAGGGGAAGATCTATTACGGTTTCTCAGCCAATACCGATATTATAACTGCTTCTGTTGAAGCCTTTATTGATGCATTATCAAAAATAAAATGACCCCAAAAACACTTTTTGACAAGATCTGGGACGAACACGTTGTGAGCCATATAGAAGGCGGTCCTGATGTTCTGTATATCGACCGTCACTTTATACACGAAGTCACAAGCCCTCAGGCTTTTAACGGCCTTAAGGAACGCGGCATTCCGGTGTTGCGTCCGGGTAATACAGTTGCCACTGCCGATCATAATATCCCGACTTTGAACCAGGATCTTCCCATCAGGGAAAAACTTTCAAGGATTCAGGTAGCCAGGCTTGCAGAAAACTGCAAATACTACGGCATCGATTATTTCGGACTCAACCATCCAAAAAACGGTATAGTTCATGTAGTCGGACCAGAACTTGGATACACACTTCCCGGTATGACAATTGTTTGCGGCGATAGCCATACTGCAACCCATGGAGCTTTCGGAACAATAGCTTTCGGAATAGGAACAAGCGAGGTGGAGATGGTGCTTGCCACACAATGCATCCTTCAACCTAAACCAAAAAAGATGAAGATCACCGTAAATGGTAATCTTCCCGGAGGAGTCACTTCAAAAGATATTATACTTTATGTCATTTCTCAGCTTTCGACCGGCGGCGCTACAGGATATTTCGTTGAGTATTGCGGATCAGCTATTGAGCAACTGAGTATGGAGGCAAGGATGACCGTATGCAATATGAGCATCGAGATGGGCGCCCGCGGAGGACTTATAGCCCCTGATGAGATAACATTTGAATATCTCAGGCAAATACCATCAATTCCCGGCATCCCTGATCCTGAAAAATCTATTGCCCGATGGAAAACATTGAAAAGCGACCCGGATGCTGTTTTCGACCTCGAATTGATGATAGATGCTTCCAAGATCACTCCAATGATCACATTTGGGACAAACCCAGGAATGGGAATGGCTGTTGATGGAACAATTCCCTTCCCGGATAGTAAGGAGAGCGCCGCTTCATTCAATAAATCGCTTGATTACATGGGATTTAAATCGGGAATGAAAATTATAGGCCAACCTATCGACTATATCTTCCTGGGAAGTTGTACAAACGGAAGAATTGAAGATCTAAGAGCTTTTACACAGATGGTACAAGGAAGAAAAAAGGCTCATAATGTTACAGCATTAATTGTACCTGGTTCAAAAAAAGTTGAACAACAAGCCATTAATGAGGGCCTGGTTAAAATACTTAATGCTGCCGGATTTGAACTGAGACAACCCGGATGTTCCTCATGTCTGGCCATGAACGAGGACAAAATACCTGCCGGGAAATATGCCGTTTCAACATCAAACAGGAATTTCGAGGGAAGACAGGGCCCCGGGGCAAGAACATTGCTGGCAAGTCCTTTGACTGCTGCTGCTGCTGCGATAACCGGTAAAATTTCCGATCCGCGTGAATTTATTATTTAAGAACTTTCAAAAAAATCAAATATGCCAAAAGCTAAGTTTGAATTACTGGAAACAACATGTGTCCCATTACCTCTTGAAAATGTAGATACCGATCAGATCATACCTGCAAGATTTCTTAGTGCAACAACAAAAGAGGGTTTTGGTGAGAATCTTTTCCGCGACTGGAGATATGATAAGTCGGGAAAGAAAAATCCGGATTTCAACCTGAACAACCCAAAGTATTCGGGCAAGGTACTGGTTGCCGGAAAGAATTTCGGATGCGGTTCGAGCCGCGAGCATGCTGTGTGGGCTATCACCGATTATGGATTCAGAGCTGTAGTATCGAGCTTTTTTGCTGATATTTTTAAGAATAATGCACTAAATAATGGCCTCCTGCCTATTGTTGTCCCGGATAAGTTCCTCGGGGATCTTCTCGAACTTATACAAAAAAAGCCTGAGACCAGAATAAAAATTGACCTTGATAAACAATTACTTACAATAACATCCACAGGGGAGTCGATAAAGTTTGAGATCAATCTATTTAAAAAGGAGTGTCTTCTGAAGGGTCTTGATGACATTGATTATCTTCTTGGAATAAAGGATCTGATAGCAGCTTTTGAAATCAAAAAAAACGCTTTACGATGAGAGTCGAAATAATGGATACAACCCTCAGGGATGGGGAACAGACTCAGGGAGTTTCCTACTCTCCAGTCGAAAAGCTTCATATTGCCAAACTTCTTCTCAGGGAGGTTAAAGTTGACCGTATCGAGGTTGCATCTGCCCGTGTTTCAAAAGGTGAATTTGAAGCTTTATGCAAGATAACAGAATGGGCCCGTCATAATAATTTTCACAGGAAAGTGGAGGTTCTTGGATTTGTTGACGGTGATGTATCTCTGAACTGGATTAACGATGCCGGAGGTAAGGTGGTCAATCTGCTTTGCAAAGGATCATTAAGACATCTTGAAAAACAGCTTCGAAAAACACCTGAACAACACATAAGAGAAATAGTAAATATAATTGACAAGGCTGATAAGCTTGATATCCAGGCAAATATCTATCTTGAAGATTGGTCCAACGGAATGATCCACTCAGAAGAATATGTTTTCTTCATGCTTGACCAACTGAAAGACCAGAATATTTTAAGGTTCATGCTTCCCGATACACTTGGTATTCTCAATCCGGAACAGACTTACAACTTCTGCAAAAAAGTTATTGACCGTTATCCTTCGCTCCATTTTGATTTTCACGCACATAACGATTATGACCTTGCTGTTGCCAATGTATTTTCAGCTGTAAAAGCAGGCATTAAAGGAATTCATACTACAGTAAATGGTCTTGGGGAAAGAGCCGGGAACGCTCCTTTATCGAGTGTTATCGGAGTCCTTCGCGATCAGCTCAATGCTGAAACCGGTATTAATGAGTTTGAAATAACCAAAGCGAGTAAGATTGTCGAAACTTTCAGCGGAATACGTATTCCTGTAAATAAGCCGGTTATAGGGGAGAATGTTTTTACCCAGACATCCGGGGTTCATGCCGATGGCGACAGCAAAGACAATCTGTATTACAATAATCTGCTGCCCGAGCGATTCGGAAGAAAAAGGAAATATGCCCTCGGAAAACAATCGGGTAAAGCGACCATACGGAAAAATCTTGAAGAATTTGGATTATTTCTCAATCCTGAATCACTCGATAAAGTTACTCAAAGGGTCATTGAACTCGGTGATAAAAAAGAGAATGTGACTACAGAGGATCTTCCATTTATAATTTCTGATGTCCTTGGCGACGACCTCACTGATTATAAAATCTATATTAAAAACTATTCATTATCACTTTCTTATGGTCTTAAACCATTTGCAAGTGTCCAGATTGAAATTGATGGAAATTTGTATCAGGAAACATCCTCCGGCGATGGTCAGTATGACGCATTTATGAAAGGCCTTCGTATAATTTACGACCGCCTGGGAAAAGGACTACCGCTTCTCACGGATTACCAGGTTTCAATACCCCCGGGTGGAAGAACAGACGCTCTTGTAGAAACAGTGATAACCTGGAATCATAACGGAAAAGAATTCAAAACAAAAGGGCTCGATGCTGACCAGACCGAATCGGCAATTAAAGCAACTGAACGAATGCTGAATATACTTGAAGGATTATACGAGAAAGAAAACAAAAGCGCAGTTAACTGAATTAATTCAAAAATACTTTTATTGTTATTCAAATTAATCCCATAAATAGAAATTAAACCATGAGCAAAACGTACAATATTGCCTGTATACCCGGAGATGGTACCGGACCTGAAGTTGTAAGGGAAGGAAGAAAAGTGCTGAGTGCAGCAGCCTCCAGATTTGGATTTAAAATTAATTACGAGGAGTTTGATTTTGGTGGTGACCGTTATCTGAGAACAGGTGAAGTACTTCCTGAATCTGCGCCCGAACAACTAAAAAAGTTTGATTCCATCTTTCTCGGAGCTATCGGGCATCCCGATGTTAAACCAGGGATCCTTGAAAAAGGAATTCTCCTGAAACTGCGTTTTGATCTGGATCAATATATTAATCTGCGTCCTATCAAACTTTACCCCGGCGTGGCAACACCCCTTAAAGATAAAGGACCCGAGGATATTGATTATGTGGTTGTAAGGGAAAATTCCGGGGACGTATATACAGGAATGGGCGGTGCTACTATGAAAGGAACTCCGCATGAAGTTGCAATTCAGAATATGGTCTATTCCCGGATGCAGGTTGACCGCTGCCTGCGATATGCTTTTGAATATACAAGAAAAAGAAATAAGAAAAAGACATTGGCCCTTTGCGGAAAAACCAATGTGTTAACTTTTGTATTTGATCTTTGGGAGAGGGCATTCCATGAAATAGGGAAAGCCGAATATCCCGATATTAAACGTGAGTATTATCATGTGGATGCAACCTGCATGTGGATGGTAAAAAATCCGGAATGGTTCGATGTAATTGTCACAACGAACTTATTCGGAGATATTATAACCGATCTGGGAGCAATTACACAGGGAGGAATGGGTATTGCAGCAGGTGGCAATATTAATCCTGAAGGTGTCTCGATGTTTGAACCTATTGGTGGTTCCGCTCCAAAGTACACGGGTAAAAATGTCATTAATCCGCTTGCTTCTATTTCATGCGGCGGGATGATGCTTGAACACCTTGGCGAATCTGAAGCTGCCAATGCAATCGAAAAAGCAGTAATGTATGTCACAGCTAATAAAGTAAAAGATCTGGGTGCCGGACGAATGGGATATTCAACTACGGAAGTCGGAGATCTGGTTGCAGAGAGAATTTGAAAGAATTTTCATTTCTTAGCCTTAAATTGTAGTATTTATTAATTTTTTTGTAACTTTGCAGCTGAATTATAAAGTAATGATTTATAAAACATCACATCATCATCATTTTCATGCTTGCTCTATGGCGAGGAAGAAGTGATATGTGTGTGCATTAAAAATATCATAAACCCGTCCGAGCAGATCTGGCGGGTTTTTTAATTCCCGGCAGGTTTACTCAGACATAAAGGACAAATAAATGAGTCAACTGAAAATTGCAATTCAAAAAAACGGCAGGCTGAGCGAAAGCTCAAAAAAACTCCTTGAAGAATGCGGTATTAAAATTTCAAACGGAGCAAGTGTTCTTAAATCTGTAGCTTTAAACTTCCCTGTTGAAATTCTTTTTCTAAGAGATGATGATATACCTCAATATGTTGAACAGCAGGTTGCCGACATTGGGATATTAGGCGAAAACATGGTTTACGAGAAAGATAAGGATGTCAAAGTTGTTGAACAGCTTGGTTTTGCAAATTGCCGTCTTAGCATGGCTGTTCCTAAAGAATCGGTATATTCAGGTTTGGAATTCTTTATGAATAAAAGAATAGCAACAAGTTATCCAAGGCTACTTACAGATTTTCTTAAAAAGAATAACATCAGGGCTGAAATTGAAGAGATAAGCGGCAGCGTTGAGATCGCACCCGGAATAGGTTTGGCAGATGCTGTGTGCGATATCGTGAGCTCAGGCACCACTTTGCTAACCAACGGATTACGCGAAGTGGCCACTGTTCTTAAGAGCCAGGCGGTAATGATCGCTAACAAAAACCTTGACAATGAGAAGCAGGATATCCTCAATAAACTTCTGTTCCGGATAAGATCAGTAAAAAATGCCAGAGAAAATAAATATATTCTTCTGAATGCCCCGGAAACTGCCATTCCAGGAATATGTAAAATACTTCCGGGTATGAAAAGTCCTACTATCCTTCCGCTTGTTGAAAAAGGATGGTGCAGCCTCCATTCAGTAGTAAAGGAGGACCAGTTCTGGGAAAGAATAGATCAGCTTAAGAATGCAGGCGCTGAAGGCATTCTCGTTATTCCGATCGAGAAAATGATACTATAATGAAGACTATACTTTTTCCGCTGGCTGATAAATGGGAAGCGCTATGCAGACGTCCTGAACTGGATAAAACAGATCTTGATGAAACTGTTAGAACTATACTTAACAGGGTAAGGAACGAAGGCGATAAAGCAATCCGTGAATATTCCCTGAAATTTGACGGGATATCGCTTTTTGATCTGAAAGTATCACAAACTGAAATTAATGAATCTGTTGAGCTTGTTCCCGACGATCTGAAAAAAGCTATCAGCATCTCTAAAGAGAACATTGAAAAATTTCATAAAACCCAGCTTGTTCAGGAACCTCCCGTTGAAACCATTTCAGGTGTCAGATGCTGGAGAAAAAATATTGCCATTGAGAAGGTAGGTTTGTATATACCCGGCGGGACTGCCCCTCTGTTTTCCACAGCGCTGATGCTGGCTGTCCCGGCAAAAATTGCAGGTTGCAGGCAGATAGTGATGTGTACCCCTCCGGACCCTGATGGAAAAATAAATTCTTTGATTCTATACATTGCTTTTATAACAGGAATAACAGAAATTTATAAAATAGGCGGCTCACAAGCTATCGCAGCTTTGGCATACGGCACTGAAACCGTTCCAAAGGTCTATAAAATATTTGGCCCGGGTAATCAATATGTAACTAAGGCAAAGGAGATTGTCCAGACCTATGGTATAGCAATTGACATGCCCGCCGGTCCAAGCGAAGTTCTGGTAATAGCCGGCTCAGATGCTGACCCTGTATTCGTAGCTGCCGACCTGCTTTCACAATCAGAGCATGGTGCTGACAGCCAGGTAATATTGGCAACTGACAGTAAAGCCTTATTAAGTAAGGTGATGAGTGAAATCGAAAAACAGTTACAGGAACTGCCAAGAAAAGAGATTGCTGCTAAGGCCTTAAAAAACAGCAGCGCATTATTGTTCAATTCATTGAAAGAGTGCCTGGATTTTAGCAATTTGTATGCTCCGGAGCACCTCATTATTAACACCTCTGATGCAGCTGTCCTTGCTGAAAAAGTAACTAATGCAGGTTCAGTATTTATAGGAAAATACAGTTGCGAAAGTGCCGGAGATTATGCATCAGGTACAAATCACACATTGCCGACAAATGGATTTGCAAAGAGTTTTGGCGGAGTTTCGACTGAAAGCTTTCTTAAGAAAATAACCTTCCAGGAGATTGATGCAGAAGGCATTACTGCACTTGGTCCGGCTATCGGGCTGATGGCGGAAGCAGAGTCTCTCTCCGGACACAGGAACGCCGTTGATGTCAGATTAAAAAGTATAAGAAATGCTTGATATTGATAAATTAGTCAGGGATAATGTCAGATCGCTTGTCCCCTACTCGTGTGCAAGGGATGAATTCATGGGAAGCCAGGGGATCTTCATGGATGCCAATGAAAATCCTTTTGGAAACCTTAACAGGTACCCTGATCCTTATCAGCGGAAACTGAAAAACGGTATCAGCAGGATAAAAGGTATAGATGAAAACAAAATATTCCTCGGAAACGGAAGTGATGAAATCATTGACCTGTGCTTCAGGATATTCTGTAACCCGGGCAGCGATAAAGTTCTTATCTTCCCTCCTACTTACGGAATGTATGAGGTATCGGCAGCAATTAATAATGTGGCTGTCATCAGGATCCCTCTTGATGAAAACTTTCAGATAAGTGTGGATGATGTAAAACCATGGTTATCTGACAAAAGCTTAAAACTTATTTTTATCTGCTCACCAAATAATCCTACCGGTAATTGCATGAAAATTTCTGACATTGAAGATATCATTTTGGTATTTAAGGGGATAGTCATAATTGATGAAGCATATATCGATTTTACAGATAAACCTTCTTTCATTAATATGGTTGACAAATATTCCAACCTTATTGTGATGCAGACATTCAGCAAAGCAATGGGACTGGCTGCTGTAAGGGTGGGAATGGCTTTCACAAATCAGGGTATCGTTCGCTATTTAAACAAAATGAAACCCCCTTACAACATAAGTACCATTAACCAGAAAGCTGCACTGCAGAGGCTGGGAAAAATGGGGCAATGCAGCGAACAGGTAAATAAAATAAAGAAAGAGAGAGAAAGAGTCTCAGCAAAAATAAAGGAACTCTCCCTTACAGAAAAGGTTTATCCCACCGACGCAAACTTTATTCTGGTTAAGGTAAAGGATGCCGACATGATATATAAAATACTGGTTGATAACGGGATAGTTGTAAGAAACCGGAACAACGTTGTCAAAAACTGTCTCCGGATAACTATTGGAAAAAGAGATGAGAATAATAAGCTCATTGAAGCTTTAAAAAGAATAGAGATATGATGAAAAAAGTACTCTTTATTGACCGGGATGGCACTATTATTTCAGAACCAGCTGACGAACAGGTCGACAGTTTTGAGAAGTTCGCATTTATTCCGGGTGCTATCACTGCATTGTCAATGATTGCAAAAGAGACCGATTATGAACTGGTTATGGTAACTAACCAGGATGGACTTGGAACTGAATCATTTCCGGAGGAAACCTTCTGGCCCGTTCAAAACAAGATGCTCGAAATTCTCAAAGGTGAAGGAGTACATTTCGTTGAAATATTCATTGACAAAACTATGCCTGCCGGGAATGCACCCACACGTAAACCAGGTACAGCAATGTTAATCAAATACCTTGCACAGGGTGTTGATCTATCTTCTTCCTTCGTCATCGGTGACCGGCTCACCGATATTGAACTTGCAAAAAATCTTGGGTGTAAAGCTCTTTTCTTCAACAATAAGTCGTCAGATGAAGCGGAGTTAAGCACTTCCTATTGGATTGAAATTTATAAATATCTGAAAGCTATTCCAAGGAAAGCAAGGGTCGAAAGAACTACCAGAGAAACAAACATATCGGTTGATGTTAATCTGGACGGTAGTGGGAAAAGCAATATAAGTACAGGAATAGGATTCTTCGATCACATGCTGGAACAGATCGCGAAACATGGAAAAATTGATCTGACAATTGAGGCCAAAGGTGATATTAATGTCGATGAACACCACACCGTTGAGGATGTTGCTATTTGTCTGGGTGAAGCAATATTAAAGGCTCTTGGAAGCAAAAAAGGAATAGAACGCTACAGCTTCGTTCTGCCTATGGATGACTCTCTTGCACAGGTTGCACTCGACCTCGGCGGAAGGTCATGGCTCGTATGGAAAGCTGATTTTAAAAACCAGAGGATCGGAGAGCTGCCCTCAGAAATGCTTTTCCATTTCTTCAAATCGTTCAGCGACAGTGCAAAGTGTAATCTCAATATAAAAGTTGAAGGAGATAATGACCACCATAAAGCTGAAGCAATTTTCAAGGCGTTCGCAAAAGCTTTGAAACTGACAGTAGCAAAAACCAATAATTTTGACTTACCAACAACCAAGGGCAAACTATGATAGCAATCTTAAAATACAATGCCGGTAATATCAGGTCCGTTCAGAATGCTTTAAACAGGCTCGGATATTCCAGCATTATAACAGATGAGAAAGAGGAATTACTAAAAGCTGATAAAGTAATTTTTCCCGGGGTCGGTGAAGCAAGCTCGGCAATGAATTATCTTAAAGAGAGAGGACTCGATCAGTTGATAACATCGCTTAAACAACCTGTTTTAGGTATCTGTCTGGGGTTGCAGCTTATGTGTAGATATACTGAAGAAGGTGATACGGAATGTCTGAATATTTTTGATTCTGACGTGATGCTTTTTCCCCAGGTCGACAAAGTACCCCATATGGGATGGAACAATTTCTTTTCAATGAAAGGGGATCTTTTTAAAGGAGTAACTGTCAACGATGATGTATATTATGTGCACAGTTATTACCCAAACATTTCATCCTGTACAATAGCCACTTGCGACTACATTTTACCTTTCAGCGCTGCAATGAATAAAGATAATTTTTACGCAACTCAGTTTCATCCCGAGAAATCGGCGGTGATCGGTGAGCGGATTCTTAAAAATTTCCTGGAGCTATGAGAATAATTGTTGCTATCGATATCCTCGACGGTAAATGTGTCCGTCTTACACGCGGTGATTACAGGACAAAGAAAATATATAATGAGAATCCTCTGGAGGTTGCAAAAGAAATCGAAGATAACGGGTTAAATTATATACATCTTGTCGATCTGGATGGGGCAAAGAATAAAAAGATCATTAATTATAAGGTACTTGAACAGATCTCTTCAAAAACATCTTTATCAATTGACTTTGGCGGAGGAATAAGATCGGATGAAGATCTTAAAATTGCTTTCAG
>Ga0209429_10000834_pt1 | contig 20136 bp, 18 predicted proteins | sample BarGraNGADG00212_3_FD_184493 | JGI IMG/M metagenome (GOLD analysis project Ga0209429, IMG submission 184493) | Arctic peat soil microbial communities from Barrow, Alaska - Barrow Graham LP Ref core NGADG0004-212 (SPAdes) (version 2) | ecosystem: Environmental > Terrestrial > Soil > Wetlands >...
TCAAGAACCGGAAGGATAGAAATGAACCAAAAGTTGCTCGATATGAATGAAATAGTGGATGCTTTGATTCAACCTAATAGAGAACAGGATCAACAACACAGAATAGAATTCCATATTAATCCCCTGCCACCCGCTTTCGGTGATCTTGAAATGATAAAATCAGTCTGGAATAACCTGATTGAAAACGCAATAAAATTTTCCGGAAAAAAAGATCTGGCGAAAATATCCATTGGCGCAGAGAAAAACGAGACTGAAATAATTTACTATATCAAGGATAATGGCGCAGGTTTCGATATGAACTACGCAGAAAAATTATTTACAGTTTTTCAACGTTTGCACTTTCGAGAGGATTTCGAGGGTACCGGGATAGGACTTGCAACCGTTCAAAAAATAATCACAAGGCACGGTGGGAGAATCTGGGCTGAAGGCAAGGTCGGAGAAGGTGCAGCCTTCTACTTCACTCTAATCAAAAGAAAGGAAAGTGAATAAACATGGAAACGAAATTAATTCTTTATGTCGAGGACAACCCGTTGGACATTGAACTGACATTGGAAGCATTAAAAGAAAACAAAATTGCAAATCCAATCGCTGTGGTGCGTGATGGTATAGAAGCATTGAAGTATTTAAGGTGTGAAGGCCCCTTTAAAGACAGACAAGCAAAGAATCCCAGTATGATTTTACTGGATTTGAAAATGCCAAGAATGGATGGGTTGGAATTCCTGGCAATTGTTAAAAAAGATGCGAAATTCAAAAGCATTCCTGTTATTATGCTTACTGCCTCCCACGAGGAAAAGGATTTAATAAAAGGGTATGACTTGGGAGTAAATGCCTATGTTGTAAAACCGATTGATTTTACTTCTTTAATAGATATAGTAAAACAGCTGGGGATCTTTTGGTTGATTATCAACGAGTTGCCCCGTGAATGAAAGGGAACGTATGACTTGCGAAAATGACAAGAAATGTCCGTTGCATATACTATCCCTGGAAGATTCTCCAATGGATGCGGACCTTATTAAAGAGTATTTACTTGAAAATTTCGGATCCGAAATTCAAATAAATACGGTCGCAAATGAGGAGGATTTTATTTCAGCGATATCTAAAGAAAAATATGATCTGATTCTTTCCGATTTCAGGTTGCCCGGATTTAATGGCTTTCAGGCGTTAGAACATGCCAAATCAATGATTCCATCTACTCCGTTTATATGTGTATCCGGGGTCATAGGTGAAGAAGCAGCCACGGGACTTCTCAAACAGGGCGCTACAGATTATGTTTCTAAAGAAAACCTTGGACGGCTAAAACAATCGATAGAAAGAGCTCTAAAGGAATTAAAAGATCAAAATGATTTAAAAGAAGCCCATTTATCCCTTATTAAAAGCGCGGAACGATATAAAGCCCTTACACAAACTTCAATTGACGGGTTCTTTGTTTTGGACATAGAGGGCCGTTTTTTGGAAGTCAACGACGTCTATTGCAAAATAAGCGGATACTCCAGAGAGGCTTTACTCTCCATGAATATCAAAGATTTGGAATTGGATGAAGTGGACAAGCGAACTGACGCACATATCCAAAAGATTATCGATGAGGGAGGGGATAAATTTGAAAACAGGCATCGTAAAAGCGATGGAACATTCTTCCACTTACTTAATAGCGTCACTTTTATATCAAACGAAAAATCATTCATCTGCTTCTTTCATGATATCACCGATAGGAAAAAAGCAGAAAAAGAACTAGCCTTTCAAAACGAAGAAAAAGATAAGCGAGCAGCAGAGTTAATCATTGCTAATAAAGAGCTTGTCCTTCAAAATAAAAAGATTTCATATATTAGCTACCACGATTTTTTAACTGGACTTTATAATAGAATTTACTTTGAAGAGGAGAAAAAACGACTCGATACCCCAAGACAATTGCCTATTTCGATTATTATGGGAGATATTAACGGTTTGAAATTAATAAATGATGGCTTTGGGCATTCTAAAGGGGATGAAGTACTTATTGAAATAGCTAAAATTTTAAAAAGCTGCTGTAGGAAGGAAGATATTGTTTCAAGAATCGGAGGAGACGAGTTTGGAATTTTACTTTCCAAAACTGATAGCCAATCAGCTCAACAAATATGTAACAGCATATACGATACTTGTAAGGGATACGCGTTAGATGGGAGCTCGATTTATCCCAGTATCTCTTTAGGATATGCAACAAAGAACTTTGAAACTGAAACGATGGATAACATTTTGATGGCCGCTGAAGAATCTATGTCTAGGCACAAGCTATTAGAAAGCAAAAGTGCTCACAGCTCAATAATAGCATCAATAAAAGTAATAATGTTTGAGAAAAGCCAAGAAACAGAAGAACATGCAGAGAGATTGAGACAACTGTCGAAGTCAATAGGACTAGCTATGTCTCTGACAGATGATCAACTGAATGATCTTGAGCTATTATCCACCTTGCATGATATTGGTAAAATGGGCGTAGATGCTAAAATTTTGTCTAAATCAGGAGAGCTTACTGAAGAGGAATGGGCCGAAATGAGAAAACATCCTGAAATTGGTTTTAGAATTGCACAAGCAACTTCTCAGCTTATACCTATAGCGAAATATATCCTTTGCCATCACGAGAGATGGGATGGCAAAGGATATCCACAGGGTCTTATAGGAGAGAAAATACCACTTCTATCTCGCATAGTGGCTATTGTTGATGCGTTTGACGCTATGACCAACGATAGGGCATATCGGTCAGCGATGACAAAGGGAGAGGCTATAGAAGAAATTAGAAGAAATTCAGGCACCCAATTTGATCCAGAGGTTGCCAGGGTATTCATTGAAAAGGTTTTAGGGCAAGAGTGGGAACAGCCTAACAAAATATAAATAAACGTTTAGATAGGGCCTGCTGAAAAAAGCACTTTCTGCATTTCATGTGCCTTTACGCGGCCGCTAATCTTATCCTCATCGGTTTTCCAGCCCATTTTGCTCCTGCCAGGACCTGCCAAAAAAGACGCATCAGGAAGCGCAGCAGGTGCGTCATTGCAATAATAAATTACACCATGAACGGAATTATTAATCTCAAAGACCACTATTCTCGTGCATATCTCTGTAAATCCAGTAGATATGTTTCCTCATACGACGGACTGCTTTCTCAAGCCCTTTCTAGCCTTTAAATATGTTCCCTTATACATAAAAACACAAACAAATTTTTATCTCTATAGCAAATTACCACTTGAACAAGACTCTGCCGCAGGTGACAATATTGCTGAAACCCTTGTATTTAAGCCTTTTCAAGCCATTGATAAGAAGTTACACGTGACATCAACACAACACACTCAACGTGCAGCGCCAGGGGAACTCCGCGGCGCTGATGGCACTGCGCAGCGGGATCGTTTCGGGCAGCAGACCCTCAGCATGGCCAAGAACATGCTGGAAAAGCAGGGGCCGCAGTCAGAGAGCCTGCTGCGCCAGGCGGCAGTCCAGTATGTCCGTCAGGAGTACAGCATCCTGGGGATGGATGTCAACGTCCTGCAGCAAAGCTATCTCTTGGGGGATATCCAGGCCTTCACCGCCTATGTGCGCAACTTTACGCGGCCCATTTCGCAGTTCGCTCAGATGTCCAGCCAGATGCAGTCCATGGCCGCCGCCACTGAGCGCGTGTTCAGCTTCCTGGACGAGGCCACTTCCAATGTCGATACCCTCACCGAGCACCGCATCCAGCGCGCCATGCACAAGCTGATGCAGGGCAGGACGAGCTTTGTCATCGCCCACCGACTGTCCACCATCAAGGAGGCCGATCTGCTCCTGGTGATGGAAAATGGCGACATCAAAGAGCAGGGCACGCATGAGAGTCTGATGCATTCAGGCGGCCTGTACGCGGAGCTGTACAACAGCCAGTTTGACGCGGTGGGTTGATACCACTCTCACTCATTAATGCTTTGATGCGGCGGATCTTTTCCGCCTTATCCTTGCCTCGCTCAATCGGCGTAGGCTGCGACTACGCCTCATTCCCTCGACTTCGATAAGTCGAAAAATCTCTCTTCGCATCGGTGCATTACTGATTTCGAATGGTATGAGCGCCTTAACATAAAACTGCATTATCCTTGTGTTAAACTTGCAATTTCGGCGAAGTGGCTGTATAGTATGCGCATATTGCGGAGGAAATCCGACAGGTGACTGCAATTACCAGCAACATTAAGGAGGAAGCCCCATGAGAAAATGTCTGTCCATCTTGCTTCTGGTCTGTTTGGTGTTCAGTTTCACGCCCGCGTCGGCGCAGGATGCTGCCTATCGGGTGCTCTATTCGGGCGAGGTCACGACACTCAATTACCTGACGACTGCCTCCACCAATGAGTTTGCCGTCGCTGCCAATGTGCTGGATACCCTGGTTGAGTATGACCGTTTGGGTCAGGTACAGCCCTCGCTGGCTGAGAGCTGGGAAGTCAGCCCCGATGGTCTCATCTGGACCTTCCACCTGCGTCAGGGTGTCAAGTGGGTCAACGGCAAGGGCGAAGCGGTCGCGGAGGTCAAGGCACAGGATTTCGTGGACGCGGCCCAGTACATCCTGGACGCACAAAACGCGTCTGCCACAGCCAATATCCTCTACTCGGTAGTCGCAGGCGCCCAGGCCTACTTTGACGGCACAGCGACGCCAGCGGCTGACACCACCCCCGCCCCCGCGCAGACCTGGGACAGCGTGGGCATCAAGGCGCTGGATGACTATACGCTGCAGTATACGTTGAACAGCCCCGTGCCTTACTTCCTGTCCATGACCACCTACGTGTGCTTCATGCCCGTCAATGGCGACTTCCTCAAGGAAAAGGGAGCGGACTTTGGCCTGGCCACGGGCAATGACACCCTGCTGTACAACGGCGCTTACTACATCAGCGAGCTCAAGCCCCAGGAGAAGCGCGTCTACTCCAAGAATTCCCTCAACTGGGACGCTGAGCATGTCTACATCGACCGCATTGAGATGACCTACAATAAGGAATCCGCCACCTTGTCAGCTGAGTTGTACAAGCGCGGCGAGGTCGACAGCGCTGACATCGATAACGCCATCGCCCGCCAGTGGCTGCAGGATCCGGCGTTGGCCGACCTCATCCGCCCCATCCGCCAGTCCGGTTTCTACTCCTATTTCTATGCCTTCAACTTCAAGCCGGAGTTTGATGCGGTCTATGAGCCCGAAAACTGGAAGATCGCCGTCAATAACGAGAGTTTCCGCAAATCCATCTTCCACGGCTTTGACCGCGTGAAGGCCATGCTGGCCATGGAGCCGGACAACCCCGAATCCATCATGTTCTACGCCGTTACCCCGCCGCAGTTTGTGGATATTGAGGGCGTCGACTATGTAACGATGGGGGATCTGGCCCCCTGGACTGCGCTTGGCAAGGCAGCCTTTGACGAGGCCAAGGCAAAGGAATACGCGGCCAAGGCAAAAGAAGAGCTGACCGCTGCCGGCGCAACCTTCCCCATCAAGATACTTACCAGCTACAATCCCTCCTCGACCGCCTGGGCTGAGCAGTGCCAGATCGTCGAGCAGCAGCTGGAAGCGCTGCTGGGCAGTGACTACATCGATATCATCGTCGAGGCCGGCCCCTCGACTGGCTTCCTCAGCGCGGTGCGCCGCAGCGGCATGTATGCCCTGATGAGCTGCAACTGGGGCCCTGACTACGCCGATCCCGAGACCTACACCGATCCCTTCAGTCCCGGCGGCAGCTACAACTTCCCAGAATTCACCACCGACAAGGACGCTGATGGCAACAACAAGTACGAGGTCTACTGGGGCCTGGTGACCGCTGCCAAGGCCATCACCGGCGACCTCAAGCAGCGCTATGAGGCCTTTGCCAAGGCAGAAGCCTACCTCATCGAGCACGCCTTCGTGATGCCCTTTGGCTACGGCACCGGCGGCTATACCGCCAGCCGCCTTGATCCCTTTGAGAGCCAATACGCGCCCTTCGGCCTGTCCATCGACCGCTACAAGGGGCAGCACCTCCTGGCAGAACCCATGAACACCGAGCAGTACTTCGCCGCGCTTGACCAGTGGGAGGCAGACCGCTTGGCCCTGGCCAAATAATTCCGACTTTCCGATATGACTATCAGATGAGCTTGCGGGGCTGTTGACACGCACAAAACAGCCCCGCTTGTTCATGAAAGGGGGAGAAGCATTGATCAAATTCATCGCCAAGCGTTTGCTGGCTTCCCTTTTGACCCTGTTTATCATCCTTTCAGCCGTATTCATGTTGATGCGGCAGATGCCCATAGAGGGCTATTTTGACAACTTTGACAAGGTGGATAAGGCCGTTGTCGAGGCCAAGCTGCAGCATCTGGGCCTGCGCGACCCCGTTTTTGTGCAGCTGAAGAACTTTTATGCAGGGCTTCTGCATGGCGACCTTGGCGTTTCCAACCGTTACAGCGTAGGCGTTCCCATCGGCCAGATCATTGGCGCAAAAGCGCCCATTTCCATTCGGATGGGGCTGTGGTCCATGGCGCTTTCGCTGCTGCTGGGGATACCCCTGGGCGCTAAAATGGCGCGCAGCAAGTCAAAGATCTGGGACAAGCTGGGCACAGGCTTTATCGTTTTCATCAATGCTGTGCCGGCTGCAGTGTACTACATCTACATGCAGTCCTATGGGTCGAGCCTGTTGAATATTCAGATGCTGTTTCGTTCGGACAGCTTCCTTTCCTGGCTGCTGCCTGTGTTTTCGATGTCACTTGGCTCCATCGCCTATTACGCGATGTGGCTGAGGCGCTACATGGTGGATGAGCTCAACAAGGATTATGTCAAACTGGCCCGCGCCAAGGGCGTCAACAACCGCGGCATCATCATGAAGCACGTTTTTCGCAATGCCTTTGTACCCATGATCCAGTATATCCCTTCCTCGCTGCTGTTCACTATTTCTGGCTCCATCTATATTGAATCGCTTTACTCCATCCCCGGCATGGGCGGCTTGCTGGTCGATGTCATTACCCGCCAGGACAACACCATGGTGCAGGCACTGGTGATGATCTATGCCTGCATCGGCATCATCGGCATGCTGCTGGGGGATCTATTGATGGTGCTGATCGACCCGCGCATCACCTTTGCCAAGCGGGAGGGAGTGCGCTGATGATCAACCAGCATGAAAAGCAGTTGCACCAGGCAGTCGAGGATGGCCTGCGACAGGAAGACTTCAGCTTTGCCCAGTACTCCGATCAGGGGGCTGAGCGCAGCGGGTTTTCCGACTATGCCTACTGGGGCAGTACAGTCAAGGTTTTTTTGAAAAACCGCACGGCAGCCTTCCTGCTCATCGTGCTGATAGCGCTGGTGGTGTTCACCTTTATCCAGCCCTTGCTGCCGATGCAGTGGGAGGGGACGCGCATCATCAACCATCCCATTGGCGGCATGCAGCTGAGCAACGTGCAGCCCAGTTTGAGCAATGTGGTTTTCTCCGTTCCGCAGGGCACCCAGCTCATCGTGACACCCTGGGAAGATGAGGACTGGTCAGCGGTCAGCAATGTATTGACCACCATCAAGGCCCGCCAGCCCTTCACCTTGATGCGCTACGGTGAACACTGGGTCATGGTGAGCTTTCAGGGGCAGGAAGGTTATGTCAGGAATGACTTCACCACCAAGCTGCGTCTGCCTGAGGATCCGGCCAAGACGCCCTATGAGAGCCGCTCCAATTTCCCCCTGCAGCTTTTTTCAGGCCCCTTTGACCTGACCAACCAGGGCAAGGCTCTGTTTGCCAAGACCAGCGATCTGAACATTACGCAGGACGGCAGCCAGGCTACCGCCAATGCTGCCACCCAGCTGCGCCTGCTGCCAGACCAGCGGCCCTTCCTCTTTGGCACCAACAACACCGGACAGGATCTGTGGAGCCTGGTGTGGTCGGGCACGCGCACCAGCCTGTTCATCGGCTTCATCGTGGCCCTGATCGAGGCCGTCGCGGGCATCTTCATTGGTGTGCTGTGGGGCTATGTGCGCCGGCTTGACCGCCTGCTGACGGAAGTCTACAACGTGATCAACAATATCCCCACCACCATCGTGCTGATCCTCTTTGCCTACATCATGCGCCCGGGCATCCAGACGCTGATATTCGCGATGTCCATCACCGGCTGGGTGGCGATGGCGCGCTTCATCCGCAACCAGATCGTCATTATCCGCGACCGCGACTACAACCTGGCCTCCCGATGCCTGGGCACAGGCACCTTTCGCATCATCACGCGCAACCTGCTGCCCTACCTGGTCAGCGTGATCATGCTGCGCATGGCGCTGGCCATACCGGGGGCCATCGGCAGCGAGGTCTTCATCACCTACATTGGCCTGGGGCTGCCCGTCAGCATCCCCTCCCTTGGCAACCTGATCACCCTGGGGCGCAAGCTCGTGTCCACGCCGCAGGCCTATCAGCTGCTCTTCCCCACGATCGTGCTGTCTATTGTGACCATATCGTTCTACATCATCGGCAATGCCTTCGCCGATGCGGCCGATCCGCGCAACCATGTATGAGGAGAATGTTGTGAGCCAGGTGATCCTGCAGGTCAAGGATCTCAACGTCAAGTTCAGCCTCAGGGGCAGGACATTGCACGCCATACGCGATGTGACCCTTGAGGTGATGGCGGGCGAAAGCCTGGCCATCGTGGGCGAGTCGGGTTCGGGCAAGACCGTGCTGTGCAAGACGTTCATGGGGCTGCTTGACCAAAATGGCTGGGTGGACTCGGGCGAGATCCTTTTTGAAGGCGCGAACCTGGCCAAGTACCAAACTCAGCAAGAGTGGCTCTCCATCCGCGGACGCAAGATCGCCATGGTGCTGCAGGATCCGATGACCAGCCTGAATCCGCTCAAGACAGTTGGCAAGCAGATCGGCGAGGCGCTGCGCCTGCATCAGGGCCTGAAGGGCGAGGCCGCCCGGCAGCGCGTCGCGGAGATATTGCTGGACGTGGGCATCGAAAACCCGCAGCGCCGCATGCGCCAATACCCTCATGAGTTTTCAGGCGGCATGCGTCAGCGCGTGGTGATCGCCATTGCCGTGGCCTGCCAGCCCCGCATCCTCATCTGCGACGAACCTACGACGGCGCTTGATGTGACCATTCAGGCGCAGATCCTGCTGCTGATAGGCAAGCTCAAGGCCAAGTATGACTTGACCACCATCTACATTACCCATGACCTGGGCGTGGTGGCCAATGTAGCCGATCGCGTCGCTGTCATGTACGCGGGCGATATTGTGGAGATAGGCACCTGCGAAGAGATCTTCTTCGCCCCGCGTCATCCCTACACCTGGGCGCTCTTGTCCAGCCTGCCCCAGTTGGGGCGCAGGGGGGAAGAGCTATACGCCATCAAGGGCACACCGCCCAACCTGTTCAAGGATATTCAGGGCGATGCCTTCGCGCCGCGCAATCCCGGTGCGCTCAACATCGATTTTACCAGGCGGCCGCCCTATTTTGAACTCAGCCCCACGCACAAGGTCAAAAGCTGGCTTGAAGACCCCCGCGCGCCCAGGGTGGAGCCGCCCGAGAGCCTGAGCCGCATCAACCCGCAGGGGGGCAACCTGTATGAGTGTTAGGCCGGAGCCCCTGATTGCGGTGCGCGGCTTGAAGATCAGCTTCGGCCAGCGCAGGAAGCGCTTTGAAGCGGTTCGCGGCGTAGATTTTGACATCTATCCCGGCGAGACCTTCGGCCTGGTGGGCGAATCCGGCTCGGGCAAGACCTCTATCGGCCGCGCCATCATCCGCGTGTATCCGGTCTCCGGGGGCGAGGTGCGCTACCAGGGGCAGCGGATCTCCGGCGCCATCGATAAGGCGCTTGACCAGCGCATCACCCGCGAGATCCAGATGATCTTTCAGGATCCCATGGCCTCCCTCAATGAACGCGCCAAGGTGGAATACATTGTGGCAGAGGGCCTGTACAGTTCTGAAAAAGGTCTTTCAAAGGAAGAGCGCCGGCTCCGCGTGCAGGAGGCGCTGCTGGATGTGGGCCTGCTGCCGGAGTTTGCCAGCCGCTTTCCCCATGAGTTCTCGGGCGGCCAGCGCCAGCGCATCGGTATTGCCCGGGCGCTGGTCATGCGCCCCAAGTTCATCATCGCAGACGAGCCCATCTCTGCGCTTGACGTCTCCATCCGCGCGCAGGTGCTGAACCTCATGAGCAAGCTGCAGCGCGACAAGGGCCTGACCTATTTGTTCATCTCGCATGACCTTTCCGTCATGCGCTTCATCTGCGATCGCATCGCCGTTATCCACCGCGGCTTGTTGGTGGAGCTGGCGGCCACTGAGCAGCTTTTTCGCCTGCCCTGCCACCCCTATACGCGGGCGCTGCTCTCGGCCGTGCCGATGCCCAACCCGGTCTATGAGCGCAGCAAGAAGCCCTTTGTTTACGATGAATCGCTTCACGATTACAGCCAGGACAAGCCATCCTGGCAGGAGATTGAATCAGGCCACTTTGTCCTGGCCAATCGTAAGGAGGCTGAGGGCTATTTCGGCCGCCTGGCACAATGTGATGTCCCTTTGGCAATGCCCAACCCCGTATAGTACCAGTTTCAATCATTAATGCTTTGATGCGGCGGGCCTTTTCCGCCTTCTCATCGTTTCCCTCAGTCGTCGCAGGCTTCGACTGCGCCGCAACCTCAATGGTCGATGCGCTTCGCAGTCAGTGCCTGCTTGCGCTTCTTCCTTTCGGTTGATTCCTTCGCCTGCCTGATCCCGCCACTGGCGGCGGCAGGCTTTGTCACCTTCTTCACTCAACTTCGAGAAGCCGAAAAATCCCTCTTCGCATCGGTGCATTACTGCTTTCAACCGGTATAGCAGCCTGCATGTTTCTTTTCTGGTTCTTGGGGTATCTTCATAATGGATCATGTCGAAAAGGTGCTTTCCGATGCAAGACCCCTGTTAAAACTTAGGAGGCGATATCTGATGAAAAGGCGATCCCTTATTTCTATGATACTTGTCCTGATGCTGGCCTTGGCCGCCTTTGGCGCGCAGGCTACCCAACCCGAGGAACTGCCGCAGCGTGAGCAGAGCGTGATGCTGGAGGGCCAGCCGACAAGCTACCTGGCCAGCCAATTCGTCAAGCAAGGCCAGTTTGCCCTGTGGTTTGACGCGGCTGATTATGACGCCTTGCCCACCGATACGGGCGTTAAACTGACGCTGAAACTCAACCTGCTGCCAAGCGAGGTCTCCCTGGAGGTCAAGCAGGTCGCGCAGCCCGGCGCAGCCACTGATCAGTTGCTGGGCGGGGCCGAGACCGCGCTCAAAGAGGACAACTGGGACACCAGCCCAGCCGATACGCAGCTGTTTACTTCCTACCTTAAGCCTGTCGTGGGCATCCATGCTGTCAAGGAAGGCAAAGCCATAGACCTTTACCAGATCGAGATGACAACAGGCACCTTCCACCTGACGCTGAACTACCCCCTGGAGGCTGCCGAAGGCTGGGGTGCCCGCATGCACAGCTTCGCGCTCAATTTCGAGGGTCCGCCCGTCCAGTAGGCAGGTTCTGCGCCGTCAAGGCAGACGAAAAACCCGGTCACATTTCATGTGCCGGGTTTTTCGTACGGAAGTGAGGGAGCGTAAGCCGTCTTATACCATTCGAAATCAGTAATGCACCGATGCGAAGAGAGATTTTTCGACTTATCGAAGTCGAGAGAAGGAGGTGACAAAGCCTGCCGCCGCCAGTGGCGGGATCAGGCAGGCGGAGGAATCAACCGAAAGGGAGAAGCGCAAGCAGGCGCTGACTGCGAAGCGCATCGACCATTGAGGTTGCGGGGGAGTCGCAGTCTACGCCGATTGAGCGAGGCAAGGATAAGGCGGAAAAGATCCGCCGCATCAAAGCATTAATGAGTGAGAGTGGTATTACTGGAATAGGTCTTTCACCTTATCCAGAAAACCCTTCTGGCTTTCGTATTCTTTGCCCGAGGCCTGGGCTTCAAACTGCCGCAGCAGATCCTTCTGCTTTTCGCTCATGCGCCTGGGTACTTCCACGCGCACAGTGAGCACCAGGTCGCCTTTCACATTGGAGTGCAGGCGCGTGATGCCGTGGCCCTTCAAACGGAACTGGGTATCCGTCTGCGTGCCCTCGGGAATCTTCTGCTTGATCTTGCCATCCAGTGTAGGCACTTCGATTTCCGCGCCCAGCGCTGCCTGCGTAAAGGAGATGGGCATGTCCAGATAGAGCGTTGTGTCTTCGCGTCTGAGGAGCTTATGGGGGGTGACGGAGATGACGATCTGCAGGTCGCCGTTGGGCCCGCCGTTGAGGCCGGGTTCGCCCTGACCGTTCATCACAATCACCTGGCCGTTGTCGATACCGGCTGGGACATTGACATTGGCGGTGCGCTTCTTGCGCACGCGGCCGGAGCCTGAACAGGTGCCGCAGGGCTCCTTGACGACCTTGCCCGTGCCGCCGCAGGTGTTGCAGGGCCGCACGGTGACCATAAAGCCGCCGGCGCTGCGCACCTGGCCTGAGCCGTGGCAGGTGGTGCAGGTTTCGGGCTGGGTGCCCGGCTTGGCGCCGGAGCCGTGGCAGGTCTCGCAGTTTTCATTGCGGGTAAACTCAAAGGATTTCTTGACGCCTTTGGCCGCTTCTTCAAAGCTGATGCGCAGACTGAAGCGCAGGTCATTGCCCTGCTGGGCCGCGCTGCGGCTGCGCGCGCCGCCGCCCATGCCGCCGCCAAACAGCTGGTCAAAGATGCTCTCAAAGCCGCCCATCTGACTGGTATCAAAACCAAAGCCGCCGTTGCCGCCCGGTGCGCCGCTCATCTGCGGTCCATCCATGCCAAACTGGTCATAGCGGGCGCGTTTGTCAGCGTCTGAGAGGACCTCATTGGCCTCATTGAGTTCTTTGAAGCGGGCATCGGCCGCCTTGTCGTTGGGATGGAGGTCGGGGTGAGATTCCTTGGCGAGCTTGCGATAAGCCTTTTTGATGTCCTCCGGGCTTGCCTTCTTGTCTACCCCCAGCACCTCATAGTAATCACGTTTTTTTGCCATTTCATCTCCCTGAGCAGATGCCAAGCGCGCTTAGCGCCGCTCAGCCCCATGATGGGTCAAAGGGTCATGCCCTGCCGGGGCTCTTTTGGAAACCCCGGCAGGTTTTCTGATTATCAGTGTACGTCGCCATCAGCATTGAAGGAGCCATCAGGGTTCTCTGTGGGTCCCTGCGGGCCCTGGTCGCCGCCCTGGGCTTGGTCCTGGCCGCCCTGGGCTTGGCCCTGGCCGCCCTGGTTTTGGTAGAGCTTGCCAAAGATCTCATAGACTTTCTGCGTGAAGCTGTCCATGGCGGTCTTGATCTCGGGGGCCTTGTTGCTTTCGCGCACGGCCTTGAAACCGTTGATTTCCTGCTGCACGGTCTCCTTGTCCTCGGCGCTCAGTTTGCTGCCGTTCTCGCGCAGCTGCTTTTCGATGTCGTAGATGAGGTTGTCAGCGCGGTTGAGGGTCTCGACCTCTTGCTTGCGCCGCTTGTCCTCCTCGGCGAACTGCTCGGACTCCTTGATGCGCTGCTTGATCTCATCTTCGGTCAGGTTGGAGGAAGCGGTAATGGTCACGTTCTGGGTGTTGCCGGTGCCCAGGTCCTTGGCGCTGACGGAGACGATGCCGTTCTTGTCAATGGAGAACTTGACCTCTATCTGCGGCACACCGCGGGGGGCAGAGGGGATGCCGGTCAACTGGAAGCGGCCCAGGGTTTTGTTGTCAAAGGCCATCGGGCGCTCGCCCTGCAGCACATGGATCTCGACTGTGGTCTGGCCGTCGGACGCAGTGGAGAAGACCTGGGATTTCTCCGTGGGGATAGTGGTGTTGCGATCGATCAGGCGTGTAAAGATATGGCCTTCGGTTTCCAGGCCAAGGGACAGCGGCGTGACATCCAGCAGCAGCACATCCTTTACCTCGCCGCCCAGCACGCCCGCCTGGATGGCGGCGCCAATGGCAACGCACTCATCCGGATTGATGCCCTTGAAGGGATCCTTGCCGGTGATGTTCTTGACAGCATCCTGCACGGCCGGGGTACGGGTGGAGCCACCTACCAGGATGACCTTGTCGATCTGCGATACATTGAGGCCTGCATCCTTGAGCGCGATCTGCATCGGGCCAATGGTGCGCTCCACAAGGTCGGCGGTCAGCTCATTGAACTTGGCGCGGGTCAGGGTGATATCCAGATGCTTGGGGCCGTTGGCATCGGCGGTGATGAAGGGCAGGTTGATATTGGCCGCCATCACGCCGGACAGGTCGATCTTCGCCTTTTCGGCAGCTTCCTTGAGGCGCTGCCAGGCCATACGGTCTTTCTTGAGGTCAATGCCGGTATCCTTGCGGAAGATCTCGGCTATGTAGTCGATGACGCGGTTATCAAAGTCATCGCCGCCCAGCAGGGTGTCGCCGTTGGTCGCCAGAACTTCAAAGACGCCGTCGCCAATCTCCAGGATCGAGACGTCAAAGGTGCCGCCGCCCAGGTCGTACACCATTATCTTGTGGGCATGCTCCTTGTCAAGGCCGTAAGCCAGGGAGGCCGCCGTTGGTTCGTTAATGATGCGCAGCACATCCAGACCCGCGATGCGGCCGGCGTCCTTGGTGGCTTGGCGCTGGGCATCGGAGAAGTAGGCGGGCACGGTAATGACCGCCTGGGTGACGGTTTCGCCCAGGTAGCTCTCGGCTTCCTGCTTCATCTTTTGCAGGATCATGGCAGAGATGTCCTGAGGCGAGTAATCCTTGCCGTCAATGTGGATCTTGTGGTTGGTGCCCATCTTGCGCTTGATGGAGGAGATGGTGCGCTCGGGGTTTGTGATGGCCTGGCGCTTGGCGATCTGGCCAACAAGACGCTCACCCTCCTTTGAGAAGGCAACAACGGAAGGCGTGGTGCGCGCGCCTTCGCTGTTTGGGATGACGATGGGCTCGCCGCCCTCCATGACGGCGACGCAGCTGTTGGTGGTACCAAGGTCGATGCCAATAATCTTGCTCATGATGTTCCTCTTTCTTATCCTGTTTGACTTGTTGAATTCTCTATTTGGAAGGGCTCAGCCCGCGATGACCTTGACCATAGCGTGGCGCAGCACACTGTCCCCCATTTGATAGCCCTTTTGCATCACCTGGGCCACGGTACCGGGCTCCCCCTCGTCGGGCGATCCCTGAATCACCGCGTCCTCCAGTTTGGGATCAAAGGCCTGTCCCACTCTGTCGATGATGCTGACGCCGCGCTTTTCCAGCGCTTCCGTCAGCTGCTTCTGGACCAGCTTGACGCCGTTAACCAGCGCCTCGTCGCCTGAGGCGACGGAAAGCGCGCGTTCCAGGTTGTCACAGACGGACAATATCGTCTTGATAAAGCTGGCCGCGCCGTCCTCATAGGCCTCCGACCGGACGTTTGAGTTCCTGCGGCGGAAGTTCTCAAAGTCCGCCTGCACGCGCTGCGCCATATTCAGGTACTCATCGCACTGCGCCTGAGACTTGGCCAGTTCAGTCTGCAGTGCCAGGATGGCGGCGCCATAATCGCTGTTCTGGGCTGGGGCCTCGGGGTTGGCGTTTGCGGTTTCCCCGGCCTGCGCTCCCTGCGCTTCCTGCACTTCCTGCGTGTCCGGCGTGTCCTGCGCGGGGGCTTGTCGTTTCATGCGGTTCATACTTCCTCCGGTGTCATTCATATTCCTGAGTGGAGAGCATCTGGCTCAGCGTGTCGCCTACGAGTGATAATGTGGACAGCACCCGCGCGTAAGGCATCCTGGTAGGCCCGATGAGTCCGATGGCGCCCCGATGCCCTTTGCCCACCTCATAGGAGGCGGTGACGATGGAAAGCTCTTCCATTCTGGGAATGCCGTTTTCCGGGCCGATGCGAACACTCAGTGTCATATTTGCGCCCTCCTTGAGCAAGGACAGCAGGCTTTGCTTTTCTTCCAGGGCTGAAAGCACGCTGCGGGCCTTGCCCACATCATAGTACTCTGGAAAGCGCAGCATGTTGTGTGTCCCCAGCACCCTCAGGTTGTCGCTGGCGTTTTGACGCTCCAGCTGCCCTGCCAGTTCAGCGATGCCGCTGAGCACCTGCGGGTCCCAGGGGGCGTTGCGCGCGTAGCTGTGCAGCAACTCCTGCGCCTGACCCAGGGTCTTGTGGTGCAGCTTTTCCGTCAGCATACGGCTGATGGCATAGAGCGCGTCCGGATCCAGGGCTTCGGAGACATGCACCTTGGCATCGCTGATGATGCCGCCGTCTGTGACAACCACCACCAGCGCCGAGGCGTGGGAGAGGGGGATCAGCTGCAGGCTGGCGATGCGCAGCTCCCCCTGGCGGGGCATCATGGCGATGACTGCGTAGCTGGTCAGGTCGGACAACGCTTCAGCGGTGCTGGAAACCACATCGGCCAGCTGCCTGACGCGGCTGAGGATGTGTTGGCGAATGCGCTCCTCGTCTTCCTTGGGCAACTTGACGCCTTCGGGCAGCTGATCCACATAGAGGCGGTAGGCCTTTACATTTGGCACGCGGCCGGCGGAGACGTGCGGTTGGCTGAGATATCCCAGATCCTCCAGGTCGCTCATTTCATTGCGGATGGTGGCGCTGGAGATGTCCTCAAAATACTTGCGCGAGAGCGTGCGGGAGCCTACAGGCAGTGCTGTCTGCACATAGTCGTCAATGATCGCCTGCAGTATGCGCCACTTGCGCGCATTGAGTGCCATTCGCTCCCCCTTTGCCTTGACTTCCTGGTTTCTTAGCACTCTCACTCGTCGAGTGCTAATAGCCATCCCCAAGATACCATGCTCATACACCCTTGTCAAGGGTTTTGGCAGGAAGATTTGGGAGGCTGAAGCATGATCGTCTGTCGATTCCTGCACCTTTGCCTGTTTGTCTTTAGACTGGCGCGGGTATAATTTATGCATAGGCAGCGATGCTTAATGTATGAAATTGGAGGGGTTATCCCATGAAAACAAGCGTTGTCAACATGATCAACCAGCAGATCAACAAGGAGTTCTATTCAGCCTATCTATATCTGGAATTTTCCAACTTCCTTATACTCAAGGGGCTGACAGGCTTTGCGCACTGGTTTCGCATCCAGGCCATGGAGGAGCGCGACCACGCGCTGTTGTTCTATGATTATCTGCACCACAACAACAAAACCGTAGTTCTTGCGGAGATAGCCAAGCCTGATGCCAAGCTGGAAAGTGTCATGGACGTGCTTAAGGAAGCGCTTAAGCACGAGGAATATATCACCGCCTCCATCAATGATATCTATGCAGAGGCTTTGAAAGAGAAGGACTTCCGCACCACGCAGTTCCTTGACTGGTTTGTCAAGGAGCAGGGGGAGGAAGAGGCCAATGTCCAGGCGCTGATCGACAAGGTGCAGCTGTTGGGTGACAATATGCAGGGCACATATATCCTTAACACTGAGTTGCTAACCAGGGTCTACGCGCCCCCCACGCTGATCGTCGGCTAAAGCGCGCCAGGCCCTTATCCAGGAGCGTTCCTTATGAGTGCCCCTGGTTTTGGCGGCCAGGCTCCGTCCCCTTGTCGGGGTCTGGGGCGGATAGCCCCAGTGTTCCCTCTCAAAGCCGCAGCCCACAAACCCTCCAAGCAAAGACAGCGAAGCGAATCTTCGCGGCTTGCTTCAACCTTTAAAAAAGAGTCAGCCACACCACCGCCCCAACGCTTCCCCAAAGGAGATACCTCATGTATCGCAGACCAGCGCTGCTATTCTTCCTGTGCCTTATTCTGCTCCTGCCTTCTTCTATAGCGCAAAGCTCGAGCGCACCCTCCAACATTCCTGACATCGATGCCCAGGTCGACACCTACTTCCGCAGATCCAAAACCGTCGGCGGCTCCGTTATCGTGATGTCAATGGGAGAAATAGTCTACGTCCGCGACTGGGGCTACAAGAACCTGCGCGCCCAGGCCCTGGTAGATCCCAACACCTACTTCAAAACCGCGTCCATCACCAAGATGGTCACCGGTATTGGCCTGATGATGCTGGTGGAAAGCGGCAAACTGGATTTGGACAGGGACATCAGCGACTACTTTGGTTATAAGGTCGGCAACCCTTATTACCCAAAGCTTCCACTGACCCTGCGCCAGCTGATGAGCCACACCGCCTCGCTGAGCGACACAGGCGGCTTCAACAATATCAACCTCAGGGTTGCTGACATCCTGATGCTCCCGCGAGCGGGCAAGGGCAATTTCCTCAAAAAGAAACCTGGCAGTTTCTACTCCTACAGCAACCTTGGCGGCGGTTTGACCGGCGCTTTGATAGAGGCAGTGACGGGGCAGAGCCTCAACAGCTACATGACACAGGCCGTTTTTACCCCGCTTGGCATCGAGGCGGCTTACTCCGCTTCGCTGTTGAATGTGCCTGAGGATGTTACCAGTCAGTACCTGGATGGCGTGCTCCGCCGGGCTGCTAAAGGCGCCATTGAGGAAGATTATCAGGATTTTCCGGACCCTGAAAAGCATTTTCGCACCACGGCGGGCGATCTGTGGATACGCTCACGCGACTTGGCCAAGCTGGCAGCCCTGTTGTGCGGGGACGGCAGCTATGGGGGCATTAGGATCCTGACTGAGGAAAGCGTGCAGTTGATGCGCCTGCCGCAGGATAACTTAAGAAAGTCCGTCACTGGTCAAAGCCCCTATGGCTTGTTTTTGGAGCACAACAGCACCATCCTGCAGGGCAAGGTGGTCTACGGCCATCAGGGCATGTCGGCGGGAGCGATCCTCAATGTCTACTTTGAGCCTGAAACACAGTTTGTCTTTGTGCTCTTCTCAAACGGCGGCAGCATGATCCGCGATAACCGCGTAGGCGTGCAGGCGCGCAACATGATCACCTACCTCTATCCTCTGTTTGCCGGGCAATAGGGGCAAGGGCCGCGCGCAGGGCTCGGTTACAGCGAAATTCGCGCTTGCATTCCATCAGGTCCGGTGCTACAATTACTCTGCTGCCCAAAAACAGCGTCTGCGCCTTTAGCTCAGCTGGATAGAGTGTTTGACTACGAATCAAAAGGTCGAGGGTTCGAATCCCCCAAGGCGCGCCACGTAAGGACAGGTCGGGAATCGTAAAGGTTCCCTGCTTTTTTCTTTGTTCTTTGAGGTCGTTTTTCGGATTCATTTCGCACTGGTTCTCTGTTTTCTGCACAGCCCACCATATTTGGCGGATGCTTAACCTATTGATTTCATTGGCATTTGTCCGCCTCTTGGTTGGCTCGAACTTATCACACATGACCAAATATGCCATCAAACAGTTTACCAGCTTCCTTGATATTCTCCATTCTTGAATTGACCGCCAGGTAAAGGAACTGAAGGTAGCGGGAGCAGAGGAAGTCTATCTGGATTATGAACATGGGGACAGCAAGGTGAAGAAAAACCTGAACAACCTGTTTGACGCTGCCGCCGCAGGGGATACCATCATCACGCTTGAAGTGAGCCGCCTGAGCCGGTCCACCAAGCAGCTTTGTGAGCTGATTGATAGCGTCAGGCAGAAGCGCCTGCGCCTGATCATCATGGGAAGCATAACGGTCGACTGCCGCAACGGTGAGATTGACCCGATGACAAAAGCCTTCCTTCAGATGGCTGGGGTGTTTGCGGAAGTAGAACTGGCAATGATCCGCGCAAGGGTGCGCTCAGGGCTTCAAAATGCGGTCGCCAAGGGCAGGAAACTGGGGAGGAGACCATTAACCAGGGATGACATTCCATCGGCTTTCTATAAGCATTATCCGTCATATTTGAACGGGAAGCTGAACATCACGGAGCTCGCCAGGGTGTGCGGATGCTCCAGGCCGACTGTTTATCATTATGTGAGGACTATAAGTGCATAAAACAGAAAGGAAACGTAGATGAAATCCCTGCTCTCTAGTTGACATGTTACTGCACGCTTATAATATCGTCAGTATTGAAAGTATAGTTTACTTCTAGATTCTTCGAGTTTGCTAGATTCTTCGAGTTTGTTAGTAGATCTTATATATTTGGAGTGTATTAATGAACTAAAGTCTGTTCACAGTATTGAATAACTACATATGTACATTGTAGAGGCATGTCTCCGCCAGTTCACCCCCCTGACAGAGATGGAATGGATATCGTTCGGAAACCGTTAAATTATCACAAGAAACACAGGGATATTTAATGATAAGCTCCCCACAGAGTAGACACTCGAATAAACAAAAATCGAGACTACACGATGAGGAGCAAATTCATGTCGAGAAAATCAGAGAAGAGCTATGAAGAGAAAATGCAGGCAGTATTGGCGTATT
>Ga0209429_10000835_pt1 | contig 20132 bp, 16 predicted proteins | sample BarGraNGADG00212_3_FD_184493 | JGI IMG/M metagenome (GOLD analysis project Ga0209429, IMG submission 184493) | Arctic peat soil microbial communities from Barrow, Alaska - Barrow Graham LP Ref core NGADG0004-212 (SPAdes) (version 2) | ecosystem: Environmental > Terrestrial > Soil > Wetlands >...
TGAACTCCCGACGCGGTCTCCTGTTCTGCTCTGTGCTTCCCATTCTTCGACATCCTTTCCGGGCACTGACGCCCTATCTTGGATGTCTGTCAGAACGGGTCAAGCCCAGTCTGTGCCACGGCCCCTCCTCGACGACACTCCGACAGTGCGCCGTCCCGGCGCAGTTCACCAGACGTCCCGCGTCACGGGATCGAGGAACGCCCTGGCGCCCGGAAACCCTTGCACCGCCGTCGCGCCGATCCCTGCGATGCCAGAGACGGCCGGCGGGTCAAGCGTGACGAGTGACCACGAGCCTGTCGCCTTCTGGCGCGGAGCAGCCATGGCCGAGATGATCGGGCCGCTCCTTCAAGACATCACGCGCCGTTCCCGCTCACCAAGGGATGCGCATCAGCTTGGCTTTCCCCCTGAAGTGATCGCTCGAGCGCGACCTGAAGCCCACGATACGCCAGGTTCCCGGCCACGATGCACCGGTACTCCGCCGACCCCCTGAGGCAGCTGTCACGCGGGCAAGCCTCCCCACTGACAGCGGCGGCGGCGGCCCGAAGGCCGGTTTCATCATCGATGGCCAGCCCCGACAGAATGGCCTCGGCCTCAGAGGAGCGAAACGGGGTCGGGGCAACCGGTCCGAGCGCAATGCGACACCAGACGATCCGCCCAGACTCGACCTTGAGAACAACAGCGCAATTCAGCATGGGCAGGGCGAGGGCCTTTCTTGGGGCCAAGCGCTGGAACGAGGATCCAGTGCCACCCGCGCCTGGCGGCAGGAAGATGGTCGTCACCAATTCCCTGGTGCTGTCGATTCGACTTTCTCCGACCTGTCCCGCGTAGAGATCCTCCCATGGCACGGTTCTTCGCTGACCTCTCGAGGGTCCCGCGATTTCCACAGTCGAATCCAGTGCCGCAAGAGCAATAGCAGCGTCTGCCGCCGGCTGTGCATTGACCAGATTGCCGCCAATAGTGCCCTGGTTTCGGATTTGCAGAGAGCCGACGCAGGCTGTGGCCTCAGCGAGAGCAGTGAAGTGGCGGCGAACAAGCCCCGAGGCGGCGATCTGGGCGTGGGTAGTGGCGGCACCGATCGCCACACCTTGGTCGACAGAACCCGCCACACCGCGCATTTCGGGAATCCTGGTCACGTCGACCAGGCACTCGATGCGTGGGTGCCGGCCAGCAAGATCGATCATGAGATCTGTCCCTCCGGCGATGACCTGGGCTTGCCCAGCCGATCTGGACAGCTGGTCGAGGGCCTCATCCACCGATTGCGCACGGGTGTAGTGATCCCACCCCTTCATCAGACCTGCTTCCATCTCGAAACCTCCGGCATAGTCGCGGTACCGAGCAGCCCGTCCATCCCCCGCCAATACAGGGTCACGCTCAGGCTCGCCCGATCGTCGTCAGTCTGTCACTCAGCCAATCCACTGACACCGCTCGGCTGTCGTGAACGCGCTGCGTCGTCCAGGTAGCTCTTGATGGCGACGAATTGGCTCTCGCCGTCGAGGCCCGCCTCAGCGAGCACGACCTCCCCCTGGCCGCTGCCAAGGTAGTGGCCTTTGCGGTAGGGGTGAAGCGTCGCTTCGCGGCCGACGTCGGAGCGCACCCAGCGGTACAACGTGGGCAGCGTGAAACCGGTGATGCCTATGGCCTCCAAGGCGTACTCCTCGGGGAACAGCGTGTGCTGCTGCTCGCGCGGCAGCACGTCGAATAGCTCTGCGCTCGCAACATAGTAGGCCCGCACGTCAATGCCCTCCCTCTCGAGCAACGGCAGCGCCTCGGTTACGAACGCGTAGGTGACGGCGCTCTCCTGCAGGACGACTGTGAGGTCGCCCTGGCCGTGCGGTCGGCGCAGAAGGTAGACACCTGTCGCAGCCTCCTCGGCCGGTGCTAGCCCGAGGCCGGCTCGATCGAGCACCGTCTCACCGGGCCGGGTCACGAAGGGCGCCACGAGCGCCGGTCGGCGAGAAAGCGCGGTAGCCAAGAGCGGCCAGATCTCCTGCGGCTCCCATGGGGTCAGGGTGACCGCCGTGCCCCGCGGGAAGTTGTCCTGGAGGAGCTGCAGCGCTTGCGGGTCAGCGTGCGTTGGACCGTCCTCTCCGGTCTTCAGGCCGACATGTCCGCAGACCAGGATCATCGGCCGATACGGGTCACCGGAGACGGCACACCGCGCTTGGCAGCCGATGGCGTGCAGACGAGCCGCGATATGTCCTAGCGGCGCCATGAAGGCGCCGTACGACGAGCCCACGCCGATGTTGTGGCCGTACGTCGAGATGCCGGAGAGGATTCCAGACATGGCGTCCTCGCAGATGCCACCGACCGAGAGTAGTCGCGCCTCGGAGTTCGTGGCGGCGCTCCAGAACCCAGCCGGGAAGCCGTCGGCAATCAGGTTCACGCTGGTCGAACCGAGCAGATCGGCGGAAGCAGTGAGCAGAGATCCACCGGACGCCGTGTTCAGAAGTTGCAGCGAACGGCCAAGAGCGTCCCGTAGTGTTGTCGTGGAGCCGGGCTCGAGCTGCAGCTCCTCAGGAATGCTCGTCGCCGCACGCCCGACCAGCTCGTAGACGGCGTCAATGCGTGGCGCCGCCGGGCGCGGCTGACGGCCGCGCCGCTCGAGCCGCTCGCGAGCTGCCGCCAGCCTCCTAGCCAGCGCTTGGGTAGTCGGCAGATCCTCCTCGAGGCGACGTCGGACGAGCTGCAACGCCGCCCAGAAGCACTCTTCGCGTACTTCGTCGCCGGCAGGCCCAGCGCATCGCGGGTCGCCGGAATCGCAGGTCGGAAGATCCGTCTCAACGTCGCCGGTCAGTTCGGCCAAGGCCTCGTAGAAGCCCCCGGAGCAGAGCTTGTGTCCTGCGCCGTGAGAGGCGCGGCCCTCGACGCCGTACTTCCAGCCCTTGAGCGTGCGATAGACCACCGCGGTAGGCTGGCCATTGGCGATCGTGAGAGCCTGGCGCTGGGCCGCCACCACCTGCTGGAGATCGTGACCGTCGGCGACCCGCACGACGTTCCAGTCGTGAAAGTAGAAAAGCTCAGCGGGATCCCACTGCACGTAGTCGCCAGGCTCCTTGCCCTCGCGACAGACGCGCTCGCTGTCAATCGACGCCTGGTTCCAGTCGAGGTGCAGAACAACGTTGCCGAGCGAGGCGGTCCCGGCGGCAGCCAGGGCTTCTCCCACACGGCCCGGCGTGAGCCCGCCCTCGCCCTCAGAGATGTGAATGCGCGGGCAGTCGGGACCGAAGCGGTCGCGAGCTCCGATCGCCAGACCGATGGAGCTGGCGACGCCAACCCCGGAGGCGCCGGTCGAGAGGCGCACAAAAGGCGTCGCCGGCGTCGGGTGCCCGTCGAGGGCCTTCGCCTTCAGGCTCCGAAAGAGCGGTGTGGCGGTGATCGGATTGCGTCGGAAGCCAAGCAGGTCCTCCAGACGCAGGCGCTGCCGGTCGTCCGCCGGCAGCAGCTCAGGCGCCGCCACCCGCGCGATCTCGTCGCGCAATGCCCACATCGCGTACAGGCCCATGGCTTTGTGGCCAGCTGCGTACGACAGGACGTCGGCATCTGCACGGTCCGGACTTGCGAGGTCGTAGTCGAGGGCGTCGAAGAGGATGGCGGCCACGAAGCGCCCCGAGGAGATGGAGCCGCCCGGATGCCCGGAGGTCGGTACGTAATTGTAGAGCAAAGCGCAGAGCGCGCGGTAGACGACGTCGAGGGCCTCAAACTGGGCAAGCTCGCGGACAGACAGCGGCCCTTCGCCCGGCCTTGCGAACTCTCCCACATCGATGCATGCCGCTCGTCTCGGTCCAAACGCAAACGCCATCGGGTCCCTCCTCGTTGTCAGCCCCTCGCGCGGCGCTGCTATCGGTCGCTCGCTCCCCTCACCGCCGTCGCAGTCCCTGCGACGATCGTCAGTCTCTAGACGTCAGTGAGGAATGACTTGAGCCTGCCAAGGCCCTCTTGGATCTGCTCCGCGTCGATGCCCGAGTAGGCGAAGCGCGCGTACTTGCGTGGCTCGTCTGGCAGGGCGCGACCGAAGTGCAGGCGCGTACAGAACGAGCAGCCGGTCTGTTCAAGAGCTGCCAGACGGAACTCATCGTAGGTAGTCGCGCCCACCCGCTCCATCGCTTCGGTGACATCGGGGAACAGGTAGAAGGTGGCCTTCGGCGAGTAGCACGTGACGCCAGGCAATTCGTTGAGCGCCGCCACGGTCACGTCGCGGCGCGCCCGCAGGGTACCGAGGATCTCCCGGGCGCCGTCTTGGTCGCCGGTCAGCGCCTCGACGCCAGCCCATTGCACGAAGTGGTTGGTGCAGGACTCCGTGTTCACGTTGAGGGTGGCGATGACTGAGATGATGTCTTTCGGTCCAATCGCAGCGCCGAGGCGCCAGCCGGTCATCGCGAACTTCTTGCTGAACGTGTAGAGGATGATGGTGTGCTCCGCCATGTCCGGCAGGGAAGCAATCGACAGCGCCTCCCCGCCGTAGCGAACGTCCCAGTAGGCCTCGTCGCTGAGCACATAGAGGTCGTGCTTGAGAGCCAGCGCGGCCACGGCCTCGATCTCGCTGCGCGGGCTCACCGCCCCAGTCGGGTTCTGGAGGTCGTTGAAAATAATGGCCCGCGTCCGGGGCGTGATCGCGCGCTCGATAGCCTCGAAGTCGAGAAGGTAGTTCTCCTCCCCGGGCACGAAGCCGTAGGGCACCGCCTTTGCTCCCTGGAATTCGATCTGGCTCTCGTAGATGGGAAAGCCGGGATTCGGATAGAGCACCTCGTCGCCGGGGTTGATGAGGGCGAGGAGGAACTTCTCGATCACTGGCTTGCCGCCGGGCTGTACGGCGACATTCTCCGGACCCAGCTCCATGCCATGCGTCCTGGCGGTCTCGGCTGCCAGCGCCTCGCGCAACTGGGGAATGCCGCCATTCGGGCAGTAGCCGGTCTTGCCGTCACGCATCGCCCGCACGGCAGCTTCCTGGATGTTTGCCGGAGTCGCCAGATTCATGTCGCCCAGATGGAAGGGGTAGACCACGTGGCCCTTGGCGGCGTGGGTGGCCGCTTCGGCGGACACGGCAAACGCTGTCTCCGTGCCCAGGCGTGAGACTCTGTCGGCCATTATCATGGTGCCACTCCTTGTCGGTGGTGCATGTCAGGCTGCGTCATGGAAGCCACTACTTCGTGGCTTGACTACGCGACGTGTCATCTCGCGGGACGACCCGCTGCATCGGCGCTCGCTACAGGTTTTCAAGGACCCCGGACCGCGCGTTGAACTCCTCTATCTGTCGGTCGATCTCCGTGACCCGCCCGTGGATCTGGTCCCAGTACTCCGGGAACTCATTCCACTGCCGGTCCAGCTCCTCGACGTCCTTTCCTTGCTGTTCAACCCACGTGTAGTACTTGAGCTGGTGGATCCGCTTGCGCGACGGGAAATCAAGCTCGAGCATGTGGTCGGTCGACTGGCCCAGGAGATAGCGATGGAAATCGCGTTCCGCGTGAGAGCTGCAATAGGGTCCACGAGCCTGATTCATTTCGGCGAGTCGAGTCCCATACAGCTCCATCGAGTCGGTGAGGACGGTCAGGACAATGTCGCTGGCGCCAAGCTCGAAGTACTTGGCGAACTTGACGGCCGACAGCAGGTTCCCGATCCCTGAGATGCCGATCAAGTCGAGCTTGTCGACAAACGCGCCGGAGACCCCTTGGGACTCCAGGTGGAGCTTGCCCTCCGGTTCGTTGAACAGCCGGAGGAGGCTGAGGCAGGCTTCATCGTCGATTGCCATGACGACGTCCGTGTTCCGGACGTTGTGGATCCACGGCACGTGCTTGTCGCCGATGCCTTCAATACGGTGATCGCCGTAGCCGTTCATGAGCAGCGTGGGGCACTGCAGTGCCTCGCTGGCCACGATCTTCGCTCCCGGGTGTTGCTCCTTGAGGTAGTCTCCGGCGCCCAGCGTGCCCGCAGAACCGCTCTGTGAGACGAAGCCCGCCAGACGACCGGACTCCCCCGCCTCGGTCGCGACCACCTCGGCGGCAGCTCGACCGGTGACGTAGTAGTGCCACAGGTGATTCCCGTACTGATCGAACTGATTGAAGACCACGGTGTCGGATCGATCGCTCAGCAGTTCCCAACACTTGTCGAAGATCTCCTTGACGTTGCTCTCGCCGCCGGGAGTGGTGATGATCTCGCCCGCGACTTGCGACAGCCAGTCGAACCGCTCCTGGCTCATGCCCTCTGGGAGGATAGCTATCGACTCGCAGCCAAGCAGAGTAGCGTTGTAGGCTCCGCCCCTGCAGAAATTCCCGGTCGAAGGCCAGACGGCTCGTTGGGCGGTCGGGTCGAACTCACCGGTGACGAGCTTGGGGACGAGGCAGCCGAACGTGGCGCCGACCTTGTGCGAACCGGTTGGGAACCACTTGCCCACGAGCGCGATGATCCGTGCATCGACGCCGGTGAGCTCCGGTGGGAACTCGACGTAGTTCGCGCCGCCGAACAGACCGCCGGTAGACACCGGCTCATTCTTCCAGCTGATGCGGAAGAGATTGATGGGGTCGGTGTCCCAAAGCCCCACCCCGGTCAGCTTCTCCTTGACCTTGTCGGGAATGAGTTCGGGCTGGACCATCTGCCTGAAGGTCGGAATGAGGACCGCGCGCTCCCGTGCCCTCTGGATCGCTCGTTCAAGCTGGTCCTTGTGGGTCATGACGTCAAGCATGCGCTACCCCCAGTCGCCCTGCGGCTCTGCAGAGGCGAGGCCACGTACGCCTCGCGCTCATAACCCCCCATGTCCGCACCATTCCAGAATCGCCACGGCCATGACCTTCGTCGCTGCGACGAGGTCGTCGGCGTCGGCCCACTCGTTGTTCGCGTGCATCTGCTCTGTCCTTCCGGGACCGAAGATCACTGTCGGCGTCGCCCCAAAGCTGTTCAGGTGACGCGTATCGGCCGCGCCCTCACGCCCGCTGATGACGGGTTCTCTGCCCCTGACCGAGCGGAAACTGCGCGAGAGGCAGTCAACGATTGGGCTGTGCACGGGAATCTCCGAGGGCTCCGCGAAGTAGCCGACAAAGGCCACTTCGGGAGAGTGCTCAGCGAGCCATGGATCCGTCGCCGATCGACTGCGGAGGAACTCAGCAAACTCACGCTTGACGGTGTCCGAATCCTCGCCCGGAACCGTTGCCATGCTCCCCTTCAACACACAGGTGTCCGGAAAGGCGCTGTGGTAGGAACCACTTTCGAACACGCCGACCGTGCAGGGTATGGCTTCGCGAATCTCCGGATAGAGTGGATGACTTACGTGCTGCACGCGCAAGCGCTCAAAGTCGGTGACGACCTGCGCCACAAAGTAGCCCTTGTCGATGGCGCTGACGCCCTCCCAGTGCCGCTGGATCCCGGCCGCCTTTCCGCGCACCGTAATCTCGAACCAGATTCGGCCGATGGAGCCTGGTTGGATTCTCATGCTGCTGGTCTCACAGCAGATCCCTGCATCGGCCGCGTAACCTCTCTGAACGCAGGCGAGGGTGCCATTTCCGCTGAGCTCCTCGTCGACCGTGTACTCAAGGGTGACGTCGCCTCGCAGCTGGACGCCAACGCCAACAATCGCCTTGACTGCCATCGTCATTGCGGCCAGTCCCGCCTTCATGTCCGAAGAACCACGGCCATGGACCCGGCCGCCCTCCAGTTCGCCAGACCAGGGCCCGAAGGCCCAGCCTTGTGCCGGACCCGACGGGATCACGTCGACGTGTCCATTGAGGAGGAGCGATCTACCGCCGCCGCTACCGCTCAGCGTTCCTACGACGTTCGGGCGACCTTCGTACCCCTGATCGACGGCGACGTATCCGGGATGTGCCTTGAGGGCCTGCCAATCAGGCTCCCACATGTCGACGGACAGCCCCATTGCCTTGAGTTCGGCAGCGATCATCTCCTGGATCGCTCCCTCCTCGCCCGTGACACTGGGAATCCTCACGAGGGCCTGAAGGAGCGCCACCAACTCGCCACCGTGGTCGTCGATCCATCCGACTACCCGACCGTCCATGTTCCTCCTCCGGTCACGCCCCACAGGTCCCTAACTGCCATGCCCGTCGCGTGACACCGATCCTTCGAATGCAGGGATGTGTCCGACAGAAGATGCGGCACAATGCGGGAGCTTCCCGTAGCTGTCGGCGACGATCTCCGCCATGATGCAAAGAGCCAGCTCCGCCGGAGTCTCCGCGCCGATGTTCAAGCCGATCGGCGAACGTACCCGCTCGAGCAGGGCGGGGGGGACACCTTTCTCCGTCAGGTTCGCCATGATCGTGCGTACCTTCTTGGCGCTGCCGATCATGCCGATGTAGATCGCTGGCGACCCCACCGTCGCAAGGAGGGCCTGCTCATCGTGGACGTGGCTATGCGTTACGATCACGACCCGCGTCCTCTCGTCGACCGTGCAGAGCTCGCCGATCTGTTCCGGCTGTGCGATGACCAGTTCGTCGGCATCCGGAAGCCGCTCTTCGCTGAGCATGTCGGCACGAGAATCGACCACCGTGACGCGGAAATCGAGCAGCTTTGCACAACGACATAGGCTCTGCCCAACGTGGCCGGCACCCACAATGAGGAGGGCGCGCTCGAGGCCGTGCACCTCGTAGAAGACGGTGACTTCTCCGCCGCACAAAGACCCGAGAGCCTGCTCGCCCTCTTCGCGTAGCTGATAGCTCTGGATGCGAGAGACGCCGGACCTCAACGCAGCTTCAGCATCGGCGATGACCTGCGCCTCCAGTACGCCTCCTCCGATGCTCTCGATCGTCGTTCCGTCCCGCTCGATCAGCATCTTCGCGCCGACCCCGCGAGGGCTGGAGCCCTTCGCCTCGACGATCGTCGCCACGACGAACGCCCGACCCTCGCCCGAAAGCTCGGCCATCCTCGAGAACTGCTCGCCGGCCCTCATGCCAGATTCCTCGCCGTGTCGTAGTCCACGGGGGCATCGACGTCCATGGCCGTCCGCTCGTCGAGCTGGATCAGGCACGCGTCTGCGGCATGACGTGCTGCGACGGCCCGCGCGCCCACATCACCTTCCTGCTGAAGGATCTCTGGAAACAGGTCTGCGCTCATCAGGACGGGGTGGGCCGGCCGGTCACCGACCATCGCCCGCACCACGCTGGTTTCCGCCTCGGCAAAGGCGGCGATGAACCTGTCGATCACCGCCGCTGTGATGAACGGCTGATCGCCCATGAGGAAGAGAGCCGCATCACAGCTCGGGTCGACCGCGCTGATTCCGGCTCGGACGGACGTGCTGAGGCCGTCGGCGTACGCCGCGTTGAAGACTGCACGTACTGTCTGACCCTCGAGGGCCTCGATCGTGCATTTCGCCTCGCACCCAATCACGACGATGATCTCACGCGCGCCCGAAGCCTGCGCCGCGTCTGTGACCCAGCGGAGCAGCGGCCTCCCGTCGATCGGCAGAAGCAGCTTCTGTCGCCCCATGCGCGTGGCGCAGCCTGCGGCGAGGACAACGGCCGAGACGCTGGTAGCAGCGGCGGGCAGCTTCGTCTGGCTGGCATGCCCGCGCGCCTCGGAGTGACGTGCTCCGGGCTGGGGAGGTCGCTCTACGGTCAAGAAGTCCCCTTCTCCCTCAGCAGACCGAGCACCACCTCTGGCGTGGCTGGAAGTTCGAAGACGCGAATGCCGACCGCATTATGGATGGCGTTGATGATCGCGGGGGCCGTAGGGATGGTCGCGGGCTCCCCGACTCCCTTCGCCCCGTAGGGTCCCGTGGGCTCCTCGTCCTCGACTATGATGCTGACGACGGGAGGTACATCCATCACCGTGGGCAGCAGGTACTCGGCAAACGACGGGGTGAGTGGCCAGCCTTCCTCCAGCTGGAGCTTCTCGATGAGGGCGTAGCCGACGCCCATGGCCACTCCGCCCTCGATCTGCCCCTCCACCCCCAACGGGTTGATCGCCCTTCCCACATCGTGGGCGGCGACGACGCGAAGGACCTTGACCTCGCCAGTCTCGGTGTCCACCTCGACCTCGGCGGCCTGGCTGGCGAACGTGTAGGTGGCGTACGCGTCGCCCTGGTTCGTTTCGGGATCGACGTCGGGCGTCGTGATGTTGAACAAGCCCATGGCCGTGCACTGACGGCCCGTGCTTCGAGCGCGATTCGCGACCTCGGGGACAGTCAGGTCCGTCGCCTCCCCGTCGTACAGCACCACCCCGTTGGCGAGGGAGATCCCAGCTGGCTCGACGCTGAGCATCTCGCTCGCAACCTCGAGCAGGCTGGCGAGGACGATGCTCGCCGCTTTGCGCACGGCGTTCCCGCTCACGTAGGTCTGTCTCGTGGCGGAGGTGCAGCCCGCATCAGGGGTCATTAACGTGTCAGCCGTGAGCACCCGGACGTCCTGAGGCCGGATCCCCAGCTCCTCAGCCGCCACGAGAGCCAGCATTTCTGTCGACCCTTGGCCGATGTCTGCGCAGCCGCACAAGACCGTGACCGTTCCGTCTTCGGCGATCTCCAGAGACGCAGAAGAGCTGTCGGGCCGTCCGAACCCGTACCCCATCGCATACATCATGCAGCCGTAGCCGACGCCTCGTTTCTTCATCGCGCACCCGGCCCTGTCTGATCGGAGGGCGGCAAGGGATTGGCGTCCAGATAGTCCCTCACCTCTGACAGCGTAGCCTTGATGCCGACGCTCGTCTGAAGCACATGCCCAGTCCCCGTGCTGAGCCCGGGGGCCAACGCATTTCGATACCTGATCTCCCACGGATCGAGACCAAGGCGGTCCGCCAGCATGTCGATGAGCGATTCGTGGGCGAACCCGGCCTGCACGACGCCGAACCCCCGCATCGCTCCGCCGGGTGGGTTGTTGGTGTACACGGAGTAGGTGTCCACCTTAATGTTGGGCACGAAATACGGTCCAGACAAGTGCAGGCCGAGTTTCTTGATGACGTAGCCGCCCAGTGAGGCGTAGGCGCCCTTGTCTGCATAGACCTCCGCTTCGAGAGCAAGCAGCTTGCCGTCGCGGTCTGCACCGAGTCGCACCTTCATGGCGACCGCATGACGCTTGGTGGTGGCGCGCATTGACTCGGCCCGATCGAAGCGAACCTTCACGGGCAGCCCAGTCTTGACCGCGCCCAGACTCGCCAGAATCTCAGTGGTCACGTCGTCCTTCCCGCCGAATCCCCCTCCGGTGACCATCTGGACGACCCTGATACTGTTTGCCGGCATGGCAAGAACGGATGCGAGCTGCCGCCTGTCCCGGAACACGTACTGCGTGGACGTCCACACGGTGAGGTTGCCGGCGTGATCGGTCACCGCCACGCTGCATTCCGGCTCAAGGTAGGCATGCTCGATGGGCTGCGTGCGGAAGCTCCCCTCGACGACTTCCTCCGCCTCAAGGAATGCGGCGTCACTGTCCCCTTTGCGCACTTTGGTGTGCTGGAGGAGGTTGGTGTCGCCATGCACGCAGGGGGCATCGGGACGCAGCCCCTGTTCGGCCGAGAACACGCCAGGCAGCTCTTGATAGTCGACCTCGATGAGGGGCAGCGCCTGTGCCGCCGCTTCTTCACTCTCCGCCACTACCAGGGCCACCGCATCGCCTACGCAGCGGACCTTGTCATCGGCCAATGCTGGTTGATCGGCGATCGCGACGCCATACCGGTTGTGGCCCGGAATGTCGGCGGCGGTGAGGACGGCCACAACGCCCGGTGACTTCTCGGCTCTCCTGCAGTCGATGCCATGGATGAGCGCATGCGCGTGCGCGCTCCGCAGCGCCTTACCGAACAGCATGCCCGGCATTCGCAGATCGTCGGCGTACATGGCCCGACCGGTCACCTTGTCGGGCGCATCGCGACGCGCGACCTTGTGTCCGATCACGCTGTGATCCGCTCTCGCGACCACCTCGACTGGAGACGCTTGGCCGCTCGCGACCTGCACCGCTCGGACGATCTTCCGGTAGCCCGTGCAGCGGCAGATATTGCCCGACAGGCCTTCTCGTATCTCCTCCTCAGAAGGAGTGGGGTTCGACAGAAGAAGTCCCTTGGCCGCCATGAGCATGCCCGGCGTGCAGAACCCGCATTGGACCCCGCCTTCGTCAACAAAGGCTTTCTGCAGAGCGTCAAGGGCAGTGTCGTGAGCCAGCCCCTCGATGGTCAAGACCTCGCGACCGGCAACGGCTAGGAGGGGGAGGATGCAGGAGTTGACCGGCTTGGCATCCACCAAGACCGTACACGCCCCACACTCGCCCTGCCGACAACCTTCCTTCGTCCCCGTTAGGCCGAGCTGCCCTCTCAGGAACTGCAGCAAGGTCAGATCGCTTCGAACGCGTTCCCTGACAGGCCTGCCGTTCACCGTGAGGGAGACCTCTACCAGCTGCTCGTCGGACATGCCCTCTCCATCTCGTCTGATCGAATCTGGCGCCGCTCGATCACATCAAGCCGCACCGCCGCCAGCTCATGCTCGTTTAGAGCTCGAGCGTGAGCGCGCCCTTCGGACACCACTCGACGCAGAGCCCGCACCCATCGCAGCGTTCGCGGCTGATCGTGATCTTGCCGTCCGCCTCAGCTATGGCGCCATAGAAGCAGACCCGCGAGCAGACGTCACAGACCGAGCACCGCTCATGGTCCACTCGCGCGAACTGCGGTGGCTCCTTGGCCAACTCCTCGGTGGTCGTGATGTGGCTGAGGGCGATCCCGCGGAACGACTCGACGCTCTCGTACTGCTTGCGGTCCATGAACTCCGCAAGACCCTGAAGCATGGCGTCGATCGGGCTCAGTCCTTCCCACATCACCGAGGTCGCTAGCTCCACGCACGACGCACCGAGCATGATGTACTCGACGACGTCACGCCACGAGCTGGCCCCGCCGACCGCAGCAATGGGGACGTCGGTGGCCATCGCCACCTCGGAGACGTGGCGCATGATGACCGGCTTGATAGCAGGGCCGGTGTAGCCGCCATATGCCCTGAGGTAGGGCAGACCGGTCTCGATATCGACCCCGGCGAAGGACCGGATGGAGTTGCTGATCGTGAGTGCGTCGACCCCGGCATCGACCGCCGCCAGCGCGATGTCCACCATGCTCGAGACGTTAGGCGTCAGCTTGACCGACAGGGGGAGGGAGCTGACGCCCTTGACGGCAGCCACTTGGGCTGCGGTCATGGCAGGGTCCTTGCCGATGTGCATGCCCACTCCGGACGCAGGCATCGGGCAGGAGACGTTGAGCTCAAAGAGGTCGGCGAGGCCCGAGGCTTCGACTTGCCGCGCGAGTTCCGCCGTATCCTCGGGGTCCGGCATGGCCAGAATGCTGGCGAAGATCTTCGCGTCACCTTCGCGGGCGATGGCGAGCTCGCGCGTCAACCATTCATCGCGGCTCTTCGTCGTGAAGAGTTCGATGTTGACCATGCCAATTGGGCGCTTGGCTCGACCGACTCGATAGAGCGACAGGCGACCATTCCTCGGATGCGCCGCCCACTCCTGCACCGGCCCGATCGTCTTGGGGATCACGGCAGCGAAGCCCGCCTCACCGGCCTCGCGCAGGCGCACGCCATCCCAACCCGGCGTGGCGGAAGCGAGCACGAGCGGATTGCGGAACGTGACACCAGCGAAATCAACGTGTAGGTCAGCCATTCGCCGTCCTCCTTCTACTGCGGACAAGTTCGCCTCTGCCTGTCGCGCTACGCTCCTCTGAGCTCACGCCGTGGCCATCGGGAGCGCTCGGCGCAGCAGTGCCGAACACGTGTCCCTGAAACCCCGGGTAAAGGCTCGCATTCATGAGCCGCTCACGGCGCTCGCCTCGCCGTCCGCAAGGCTCGGCTCCGACGAGCTCGACATCCCCGGAACGATCATGCCCTTGACGCACGCCTTGTCTCTGCCGGCCCGAAGAGCATCCACGGCCTTCTCTACAGGGAACCTGTGCGTGATCAGACGCTCATACGGAAAACGATCGTGCGTGTTCCTCAGTAGGTTGAGGGCTGTGCCTATCTGCGAGTTCTGGTAGGCGAACACTCCAAGGAGATCGACTTCCTTGTTGACGATGTGCTGCGGGTTGATAGGCACGGTGCCGACGTCGGTGAAGTGCCCGAACTCGACCACCCGGCCACCCTGCCTCACCAATTGCAGCGCCTCGGCGAACGCGGAAGGCACGCCTGCCATCTCGAGCACGACGTCGGCACCGAGTCCGCCAGTGAGACCCAGGACTTGCTCGAGCCTCGCCTCGGGCGTGGGGTATTCGTTCATGTCGATGACGACATCGACGCCGAAGTCCTTAGCCATGGCCATGCGCAGCGGAACGCCCTCGATTCCAATCACTGGGTACCCGCCCGCAGCCTTGGCGGCCGCGGCCACCAGGAGCCCAATCGTCCCGAGACCCTGCACGACGACCGATCGGCCAGGTCGACGGTCGTGTACAGCTCGATGTTGATCATCCCGACTGGCCTCTTGCCTCCGCGAATGATCTTCATACGGCCGCAGCGGGGATGTTGGGCGAACTTGACCGGTGGGGCGAAGCTCTTCGGTACGATCACGCCGGCTTCGTTCGGCCATGCCTCGCGGCAATGCGCACCGTCCCAGCTGGGTGTCGCCGACGAAAGAATCAAAGGGTTGCGCATTCGCACCCCTGCGAACTCGGTCTCGAGCCTTGACACCCTCAGCCTCCTGACTCCCACCGTCCATAGTTGGACTCACCAAACACTCCTCAAAGACTCGTCCAGGCGCCGCGCGCGGATAGCTGTGAGCGCTCACCGGGCTCCTCGGATGACCTGGTTGCTCGTCACGCAGACGCGCATGCTCTTCATGCCTCCGTGGCCACAGCCACCCATAACGATGAAGCAGCATGTGCCCGTTGCGTCCGCCTCTGAAAATCGCTCCGCCCGACACCGCAACTGCAGCGCTCCGAACTCCATCCGGCTGACGAACAACCAAAACTATCTTAGTAGACATAGGTCATTCCCTCAACGGAGAACATCCGCTAGCCCCCCATATAGGACTTTCTTATTCGATCCTCCGACTTAACATCTTCAGCATTCCCTTCAAGTACAACTCTCCCATTCTCCAACACGTACACTCGATCAGCAAGTTTGAGCGCAAGCCGTACGTTTTGCTCAACCAAGAAGATCATCACTCCCGTCTTCCTGATCTCATTCAATGCATCGCCAATTTGGTCAATAAGAATGGGGGCCAGTCCGAGAGAAGGTTCATCAAACATCAACAGCTTTGGCTCCGACATCAAGGCCCTTCCGATAGCCAGCATCTGTTGCTGACCGCCGCTTAACTCACCTCCAAGTTGTTTTCTCTTTTCCTTGAGAACCGGAAATAGCCCGAAGACAAACTCAATTTGACGCAAGGCAATATCCTTATTCTTGTTGCTGAAGGCACCCATGTCGAGATTGTCACGCACAGTCATACGCGCAAATATCCCGCGACTCTCCATGGTACGACGAATGCCCAGCCTCACCAAGACGTCAGCTCTCAATCCACCAATTGCTGTGCCAAAGAACTCGATGTCTCCAGACGTAGGGGCCATCACACCAGCCACGACCTTTTGGGTAGTTGACTTACCCGCTCCATTTGCACCCAACAAGGTCACGAGCTCACCCGGCCGAATCTCCAAATCCACGTCGTACAACACTTGCACCTTGCCATAGCTAGCATTGACCTTCGATAGCCTAATCACGGTCGGCATCCTTCCCCAAATAAGCATCAATCACTAGCTCATTCTCCTGTATTTCCTTCGGGCTACCTTCCGCGATCTTCCTTCCGTCGTTCAAGACGACAACACGCCCACAAATGCTCATGACCAAGGCCATGTGGTGCTCTATCATCACAATCGTTGCACCCCGGTCCTGCAACGTCCGCACGACGTCCATTAGCCTACCGATCTCACTAGTATTAAGCCCACCCGCGGGTTCATCCAGCAGCAGCAACCTAGCGCCAGTCGCGACCGCGATTGCGATGTCCAAGGCCACCTGCTCCGCATGCGGGAGATTCTTGCACTTCACGTTTGCACGATCATGCAACCCCACAAGCTCCAAAGCTTCGTAACCGTTGTCAAGACGGGCTGCCCTCCATCTCTCGACCTTGGACGGCCGGAACAAAGTCTCCCACAAGCCAATCTTGTTCAGGTAAATCTGCGCAAGGGCGACAGACTCGAGTGCCGTCATATCAGGAAAGCTTGTGGTATGTTGAAACGTCCTGCCAATCCCGAGTTGCGCCACGCTGTGCGATGACAGTCCAGTGATGTCTTTCCCACTGTACATGACCTTGCCAGACAGAGGTCTATAAAGACCCGTCAGCAGGTTGATCACCGTGGACTTACCAGCGCCGTTAGGTCCAATAATACCAAGGATCGACCGTTCTTCAACATGAAATGACACATCTACCACCGCGTCCACGCCGCCAAAAGATTTGGACAAGTTTGACACTTCCAATACAGCCAAGGCCGTTTACTCCCTTCTCTTTATTGGCAAAGCCGCAACCACAAGTGGGTGCAGTCTGGAGTAAACCATTTCCCATAATTGCATGAAGCCTCGTGGAAGAAATATCACTAGCAGGGCGAGAATCACCCCATAAGCGGTAAGGCGCCAATTGCCAAGTCCGCGCAAGTACTCCGGCAAGACCGTTACGACGACCGCGCCGATGATTGGCCCAGTAATGGTGCCTCTTCCGCCAATGACAACCATCAAAATGAAACTTATTATCAAATCAAAGCTCATGTTATCGTTCGGTGATACCACCCCAATATAGTGCGCTAAAAGCCAGCCTCCCACACCAGCAAAGCCGGCCGCGAACATGAATGCGATCCTTACATATCTTGTGCGGTCAATGCCTACGGCCGCTGACAACTTTTCATTCTCTCGAATGGCAACCCAACTTTCACCGATAGGAGCCTTCACCAGTCGATTACATGCAATAACCACCACAATAGCGACAATAACGCTAAGATAGTAAAAGTCCATCTTGCTGACTAGCTCAATGCTGCCTATGCCAGGCAACCACAACTTTGGTTTAGGAATGCCCAGCAGCCCCATAGGACCATGCGTAACGGTGAGCCAATTCGATGCTATAAAGAACATGGTCATTTGGAAAGCCAAACTACTGATCACGAAGTAGGCACCTCGTAACCTGATCACCACCAAGCCGATCAAATACGCAGACACGCCTGTGACGGCAACCGCCGCAAGAAGGCCCAGCCACGGTGAATACCCGCGCAGTGTGAGCAGAGCAGTGGCGTACGCCCCCAAACCCGCAAAAGCCGCATGCCCGAGACTCAACTCGCCGACATAACCACTAATGAGGTTAAGACTTGAAGCGAAGACAATATTGATCGCAGCAAGAATCAACAAGTGCAAAGTATATTCATTCGGAAAGACTAGCGGCAGTACCGCAAGTACTCCCAGCATGACTACATATAGCGACAGCTTCTTCAATTGGTGTCCTCCGAATTACCGTTCTAGGTTTGCGGACGTTACCTAGTCACGCGCCCAGCGATACCTTCCGGTCTAAACACCAAGACGAGTATAATCAGGACGAAGCTTATTGCCTGTGTATACCCGACATCAAAATAGGCGGAGGCTATGCTTTCAATGATACCGAGCGACATTCCGCCAAGAATTGCGCCGATGAAGCTTCCTAGACCACCCAAAATCACAACGGCAAACGCCTTCAACGACGCCTGCGACCCCATATATGGATAAATATTGAACATAGCCCCGACCAGAATACCGCCCACACTCGCCATACAAGCACCGATGGCAAATGTCGCCATATTAATAGTGGTCGTATTGATGCCAACGGATTCTGCCGCTTCTTTGTTAGCGAAGGTAGAACGCATAGCCTTGCCGAATCTTGAGAACCTCAAGAACAGACCGAATCCAATGCTCACTGAGAACGCAATGGCAATCACCAACATCTTGAACGCCGTCACCACAACCGGACCAATTGTGATAGGTGCTGTAGAAAGCCCTGTCTCTATTTGATGTTGACTTGGACCAGCAAGTACGTTCACGGTATTTGCCAGAATGAGCGAAACGGCGATAGTGAACAGAATGGTGAAATACGTGTAGTCCGTTTCAACCATATCTTTTCCGAACTTGTCAATCACGCGCTCGATGAGAATGCCGCATAGACCCACTATGGCAGAAGCCAAAATCAGCGCCACGAAGAAAGGCAGGCCCGCAACACTCACGAGATAGAACGCCAGGTAAGCGCCAACCATATAGAATTCGCCATGTGCGAAGTTGACGATCTTCATAACGCCGAAAATGATCGTCAGACCAACGGCCATAAGAACGTATACTGAACCGATAACGACTCCGTTAAAGACTTGCTGAAGCAATTCTTGCATCCACTTGCCTCCGTCCCAAATGGCCACAGCTGCACGGATCTCATCCCTTCAGCTGTGGCCATGGCTCTAAGTCAGACGCCAGTAAACGGAATTGTCTTTATAAGAACCAGTGCCCCGTTCTTGAACTGCACGATCTTGGTGGCGAAGCCCCCGCGTTGCTGCGCGTTGAACTCGATATGGCCACGAGTGATCTCCATGTCAGTGCCGATGACTGCCGCACGCAGTTTCTCTGCATCCATGGTGCCGGCCCTCTTGATAGCGTCGAACAACACCAACATGCTGTCATACTCGCCAGCCACAGAGTCATCTGGCAATTTTCCGGTTCTTGCTTTGAAATCAGCAACGAATTTCTGGTTAACCCGATTGGGGTCGGACACCACATACCTGGCCGCGAAGTACATGCCATCAATCTCTTGCGGGATTTCGTCAGCCCACTGCTGGTACATATCGCTTCCAACCATATTCGCTTTCAGACCACTTTGGTACACTTGCTTTAGGAAGTTGACCCCTTCGTTGGAGCCCATATTGATGAACACCGTATCCGGTGCTTCGTTCTTCAGTTTTGTTAGAATTGACGAGAAGTCCTGAGTGCCTTCAGGGAAGGATATTTGTGTTACCGCCACGCCTTCTTGAGTAAGATAGTTCTTGTAGGTATCGCTATACTCGAGCTCGGCGTCACTATTGATGACGACGATAGCCGCCTTCTTGATGCCAAGCAATGACACGAACTCGGGAACACCTGTCTTGGCAATCGTGGAATTCAGAAGGGCGCCTTGGAAGAACCACTTATTCCCTTGCTCAGAAAGTTTCGGGTCTTGGGAGACACAGTTGACCAAAGGAATCTGATACGTCGCTACGATCGGAAGCAGTCCAGCAGTTGCTGTACTGGCATAGGCGCCAATGAGGGCCTGTACCTTGTCACTAGCAACCAGTTTTTCGGCAGCGTTCGCGGAAGTAGCAGTCTCTCCCGCTCCATCTTCAACCTTCAGTTCAATCTGTTTGCCGAGTAGACCGCCCTCTTTGTTCACCTGTTCAGTGATCATTTTGACGGCTTCAAGCATACGCTCCCCGTCATATGACTCAGGCCCTGAGAGCACCTCGATAACACCAATGCGAATCGTACCGCCGGTTCCAGATTGACCAGATGCCGTGGATGTTGGAGATGTGGAGCTGGAACTTCCGCAACCGACTAGGAGCGGGAACATAATGCTGATTGCCAATGGAAGAACCGCAAGCCTTCTTATCATTACGTGGCCTCCTTCTGGATGCTATGTTTCGCTAAACAACGCTATTTCCATCTCTACTTGACACATGGCGAGCTACTATTTGGTTGGCTTTAGAAGTGGGAACAAGAATCATCCCTTGATTACTACTGGCATTGAACGCTACAAGCCGATCTGTGGTCACGTAGTATTTAGTCAGTCAAGGACTCGGTTTGCTCGATTCTCCTTCCGACCTTGGAGTTGTCTGCCCATTCCACCGCGGGTTGAGTGGTTAGAGGTTGACGATTGCTCCCTGACCGTTAACCCCGGACGGAATGGCAGAGCTGGCACCGATTACTGCTCGTGCTCCTGCTTTCGTCGAACCTTCGGTCACTGTTTGCCCAACCACCGAGTGGGAGCGCGATCCCGCGGAAGTCTGGCGAGAAAATGCTGCAGGCGTCAGGCAGCCCGCAGAGCGCAGAGCCCGTTCAGCGTCGACGAAGGAGAAGGGGCCGAAGTGGATTTGGCCGCTCATGACCATCCCCTTCGCTCAGGTGCCCGTGAGCAGGGAATAAGGCGCGGGACCGGTGTACAGAAGGCAGCGATTGAGCAGACGCCGGAAGATGTCCTCGCGCTGCCCGCGGCGGTTCAGCCGGT
>Ga0209429_10000837_pt1 | contig 20116 bp, 18 predicted proteins | sample BarGraNGADG00212_3_FD_184493 | JGI IMG/M metagenome (GOLD analysis project Ga0209429, IMG submission 184493) | Arctic peat soil microbial communities from Barrow, Alaska - Barrow Graham LP Ref core NGADG0004-212 (SPAdes) (version 2) | ecosystem: Environmental > Terrestrial > Soil > Wetlands >...
GCTCCACCGCTTGTGCGGGTCCCCGTCTATTCCTTTGAGTTTTAAGCTTGCGCTCGTACTCCCCAGGCGGGATACTTAACGTGTTAACTTAAATTAGCAGCACTGAAAGGGTCGATACTTCCAATGCTTAGTATCCATCGTTTACGGCGTGGACTACTGGGGTATCTAATCCCATTCGCTCCCCACGCTTTCGTCCACTGAGTGTCAGAACTGTCCTAGCAAACTGCCTTCGCATTTGATGTTCTTGCTGATATTAATGGATTTAACCCCTACACCAGCAATTCCGTTTGCCTCTTCCAGTCTCTAGTTTAGCCATCTCTCCCGCTGACTCGAGGTTGAGCCTCGAGATTTAACAGGAGATGCGATAAACCACCTACGGACGCTTTACGCCCAATAAATCCGGATAACGCTTGGGGCCCTCGTATTACCGCTGCTGCTGGCACGAGGTTAGCAGCCCCTTATTCATCAGGTACCGTCATTGTTTCGTCCCTGATAAAAGTATTTTACACTCCGAAGAGCTTCTTCATACACGCGGCGTCGCTCCTTCAGGCTTTCGCCCATTGAGGAAGATTCTTGACTGCAGCCTCCCGTAGGAGTCTGGGCAGTGTCTCAGTCCCAGTGAGTGGGGTCATGCTCTCGCACCCCATACCCGTCGTAGCCTTGGTGAGCCGTTACCTCACCAACTAGCTGATAGGCCATAGGCTCCTCCCTAAGTGCCGGAGCTTTACTCAAAAGACTTATGTCTTTTGAGACTATCGAGTATTATTCTCGCTTTCGCAAGGTTATCCTCGTCTTAGGGGTAGATTGCCAATGTGTTACTCTCCCGTTTGCCATGCAGTATTGCTACCGCATTCGACTTGCATGCCTTAGACACGCCGCCAGCGTTCATCCTGAGCCAGGATCAAACTCTCTAAATTTGATTGACTCGTTGGAAACATAAATGTTTCCAATGATATTTGATTCCGTTTTAAAAACGGACAAAATTTATTCTTTCCGAATTGATGCCAATTAGCACCAAAATAACCATCACCATGATTGTATATTTGTTCGGTTGTTAAAGGTCTTGTCCGTTTCAGCGAAAGACAGAAAAAAACAGAGATACGCAAATATCTTGTTTTCTCGATAGTTTCTTTAGTTTTTATTTTTAATAAACTTATTTTATACCAATCGGAAAAGTCTGTCAAGGGCTTAATAATCCCCATTTTAGACCCTGAATCGTCGCTTTGTTCCGGTTGACTTTTGCCGTTATTTAAGTTATAAATAGATTATAAAAATTAAGCTAATAAGAGAAGAGATAAAACCATGCGCATTAAATTCCATCGCGTTGAACGTAAAGAAGTGCCTATTTTCCGGGCCAATAGTCAGATCCGGGTGCCGGAAGTTTTTTTAATTGACGAAAGCAATGAAGCCATCGGCAAGATGGCCACGACTGAAGCAATCCGGCTCGCGCAAGAAGCGGACTTGGATTTAGTGGAAGTCAATCCGAAAGCCGATCCTCCGGTCGTGAAAATCGTTAATTTGGGACAATTGAAATATGAGCGTGAAAAGCAGGCCCACAAGCAGAAAATGCAGCAGAAAAAAATCGATACGAAAAATATTCGTTTGACCTTTCGGATTAGCAGCCATGATCTGGACATGCGCTTAGCGCAGGCCAAGAAGTTCTTGGCGGAAGATAATAAGATTAAAGTGGAGTTGATTTTGCGCGGTCGGGAAAGGCAGTACCCCCAGAAGGCGGCGGAGATTATGAGAGGTTTTCTGACCAAATTACAGGCCGATCCTGACTCCGGGGTGGAAGTGGAGCAAGCCTTGACAAATCAAGGAGGAAGATTTATCATTATATTGATCAATAAGAAATAAAACCCTTTAATTCAGGTGTTTACCTGTTTTTTTAATTAAATTTATGCCTAAGGTAAAAACTCACCAAGCGACTGTTAAGCGTTTTCGCAAGACAGGCACTAATAAATTGAAGCAGCGTAAAGGCGGTCAGGATCATTTTAATGCCCGCGAGTCAGGCAAAACCATTAGGCAGAAGCGTTTGGATATTACGGCCACGAAAACCTTGGCTAAGACTATTAAGATGTTGACCCCTTATAATTAATTTGTTTATTTTAGACGTATTACTATATGCCCAGAGTTAAACGCGGAATGACCCATGTGAAAAAAAGACGGAAATTACATAAAGCCGTTAAAGGTTTTAAATGGGGTCGAAAAAATTTAATCAAAGTCGCCAAAACTGCCCTGACAAAAGCCGGGGCGCATGCTTATGTTGACCGTCGCAAGAAAAAAAGAACGATGCGCGGTTTATGGCAGATTAAAATAAATGCTTTTGTGCGCGAGCACGGATTTTCTTATTCGCGTTTTATAAACGCCTTGAAAGTCAACAACATCGCTTTGGATCGTAAAATTATTGCCGATTTGGCGGTTAACAACAAAGCGGTTTTGGAAGCCTTAATCGCGAAACTCAAAAAATAATTATGATATTTTGGATTAAAATCGCGCAGATTATCGTGGCCGTGCTCTTAATAGCCGCCATTCTAATGCAAAATCGCGGCGCCGGTCTGGGCGGTATTTTCGGCGGCGGCGGCGGCGTATATTTAACCAAACGCGGCCTGGAGAAAAAACTTTATATCGCGACTATTGTTTTAGCGGCGATATTTATTCTTTTATCTTTAGGCTCTTTCTATTTCCAAGCTTAAGATTATTGTGAACTCATCAAAAAATAAAATTATTTCTTGGTTATCAAGGGCGAAACAGGCTCTCTCTTTTTGGAAGCGGTCAACGACCAGTCAGGAGGCAATCGATCGGAAATTGATTTACGGCTTGGCGGCTCGCAAAATTCCCACCGGCCGACAATTAAAACATCTGCCAAAGTTTTTAAGATCGCAAGAATATTTAGTGGTGAAGATTTGTCTACTTTTAATTTTAATCAATGTTATCTATTTAGGAATCGTTTTTACTAAGAGCCATCTTCAGTACACGCCGAAGGCTGGCGGTGAATATGTGGAAGGCATCGTGGGTTATCCTCAGACCATTAATCCTCTTTATGCCGCCAGTCGCGACGTTGATGGTGATTTGACCCGGCTCATTTACTCCAGCTTATTTGTTTATAATCAGGATGGCAATTTGGTTAATGATTTGGTGGAAAGTTACACTATCAGCCCTGATAATAAAGAATATACCATCAAGATTAAAAATAATGTCCGCTGGCAGAACGGCGACTCTTTGACGGCCGATGACGTGGTTTTCACTTTCAATTTAATTGAGAATCCAGATTTCCGCTCACCGCTCCGCTTTTCTTTCGCCGGCGTCCAAGCTTCTTCAGCCGACAGCCAAACCGTGAAATTTACTCTATCGCAGCCCTACTCCCCTTTTCTTGATCTCCTCACCTTTGGCGTTTTGTCCAAAAATATCTGGGGCGAAGTCGATCCCTCTTCGGCCGGTTTGAATAATTTGAATTTAAAGCCAGTCGGTTCCGGCCCTTACCAGTTTAAGTCGTTCACCAGAAATACGGCCGGCGACTTAAAAGAATATCGCTTAGTTGCGAATAATAATTATTACAACGCTAAGCCTTATATCAAAACAATTGTTTTTAAATTCTTTCCTGATTATACCCAGGCCATCAAAGCTTTAAACGACAATCAAATCGACGGCTTGAGCTATGTCCCCTTTAGTTCGCGCGCGGATATTTTGGCTCAGAATTCCCTTTCCTTTCATGAACTAATCCAACCGGAAACCGTGGCCATCTTTTTCAATAAAGACAAGAATAAAACCCTGGGTGATAAAGATGTTCGGGTGGCCTTGGCCCAGGCTATTAACAAAGACCAAATAATTAATGAGGTATTCAATGGTGTCTACCAACGCCTGGACGGACCGATTATCCCTCAGAGTTGGGCGTATAATAGCCAGCTAAAAATCTATGATTATTCCTTGGCCAGCGCCACGGCATTAATCGTCAAGAAGCCGCTCGCGGTAACCTTAACTGTGATTGATTCCGGACAGAACACCGCGGTCGCTCAAGTCATAAAAAGTGCTTGGGAACAAGCGGGCGTCAAAGTTAGCTTAAAAATTGTTTCCAGCGCTGAGGCCCCCAATATCATTCATAACCATGATTTTGAAGCGCTGATCTACGGCGAGGCCATCGGCGGCGATCCGGATGTCTACGCTTTTTGGCATTCCAGCCAGATCGGATCTAATGGTTTAAATTTAGCTGCTTATAGCAACGCGGATGTTGATAAGCTCTTAGTTGACGGCCGATCAACCGTTGACCCTAGTCAGCGATTGACGGACTATCAGAAATTTCAAAGTCTGATTACTGCCGATCTGCCGGTTATCTGGCTTTATTCCCCGACCTATACTTACGTTCAAGCCAAGAAAGCTCAAGGCTTTAGCGGCTCGGTGGCTATTCGGCCGGCCGATCGTTTCGCTAGTGTGGCCTCTTGGTATATCAATACTCATAAAAAAATCGTGTGGTAGTATTAATTACACCCACGAATTAACTCATAAAACTTAAAATTAAAAAAATGTTAGTGAAACAGCAAAATGTTCCGGCGGCACAACCCCGGAAAAATTTTTTTAGTGCTCCGTCCCAGCACGGCGGATTAGGCCAAGCCCTTGAGCCGCGTCCTTCTTTAAGAGCGGATGCCAATCAACGGCCCCAGCGCAGTAATCAATCTTTCCCGGCGGGCGCTAAGAACCGAAATAACCGAAGTAACCAAAATAACCAATTCTTCCCAAGTTCCGCTAAAAACCAAAAAAACCAAGCCTCTTTTGCCCCAGTTAAGACTTCAAGTGGCGGTTCGAGTCTTAAGATTTGTCCCCTCGGCGGACAGGAAGAAGTCGGACGTAATTGTACCGTCTTTGAATATGATAACGATATTATTATCCTGGACATGGGGATGCAATTTGCCGATGAAGATATGCCGGGAATTGACTATATCATCCCCAACGTCTCTTCCTTGCGCGGCAAGGAAAAGAATATCCGCGGCGTAATTTTTAGCCATGGGCATCTTGACCATATTGGAGCGGCGCCGATTCTGCTGGAGCAGCTCGGCAACCCGCCCATTATCGGACGGAAGTTGACCCTAGCCATGATCAAACATCGGCAAGAAGACTATAAGCGCGGAACCACCAAAACCCTGAAGACGATTACCATTGACTCCCTCAATCAAAAAATATCTCTCGGTAAATTTCAGGTCAGCTTCTTTCAAGTTGAACACTCTATTATTGACGCGGTTGGGGTTATTATTCAGACGCCGCACGGGACAGTTATTCACCCGGGTGACTGGATGATAGAAGAAGCACCACTGGAAGGGCCAGTGGTTAGCTATGGGCACTTAGCACTGCTGCCTTCCCCTCGTATCTTGATGCTGGAAAGTTTAGGGATTGCCTATTCCAAAGAGCGCATTCCAGCCAAAGTCACCCAGGACAATCTGGAGAAGTTAATTAGCGGCGCGAGCGGCCGTGTGATTATCGGTACTTTTGCTTCTCAGCTGGAGCGCATTACCAAACTCCTGGCATACGCGGAAAAAATCGGTAAGAAAGTCGCTTTGGATGGCTATGGGATGAAACTCAATGTGCGCATCGCCCAAGAACTTGGCTATATTCCGGCCCACAAGAATACTTTGATCCCGATTGAAGATATTCATAAATATCCGGAAAATAAAATTTTAATCATCTGTACCGGCGCGCAGGGCGAGCCTAACGCTGTTTTCGCGAGAATCGTCAACGGCAATCACCGCTATGTGAATATCAAGAAATCCGATGTCGTAATTTTTTCTTCTTCAGTTATTCCGGGCAATGAAAGATCAATCCAGAAAGTTAAAGACCAGATCTATCGTTTAAGCGATAATGTCATCCATAGCAGTATTATGGATGTTCATTCCGGCGGTCACGCCAATGCCGAGGATATCAAAAAAATTCTCAAACAGATTAAGCCGGACTATTTCCTACCGGTTTACGCCAACCATTATATGCTGGTTGAGGCCAAGAAGCTGGCTCTGCGCGAAGGGTTTCGCGATGACCAGGTTCCGGTTTTAGACAACGGCCAGATTATTAAATTCCAAAAAGACCGTAAGCCTATAGTACTGAAAGAGAAAGCCAATACGGACTACGTCATGGTGGACGGGCTCGGTGTGGGAGACGTATCGGAAATTGTGCTGCGCGATCGCCGCATGATGGCCGATGACGGTATGATTGTTATTATTGCGACCATTGATTCTAAGACGGGGGGGATTATCGGCAATCCCGACATTATCTCTCGCGGCTTTGTCTACATGAAAGAGAATCGTGATTTGATTGAAAAGACCAGAATGAAGGTGAAAAACATAGTTAAGGATAAAAATCCGATGACTTCAACCGATGATGACTATATTAAGAATAAGATTAGAAATGATATCGGACAATTTTTATTCACTGCTACGAAACGACGCCCGATGGTCTTGCCAGTGATCATTAAGGTCTAAATAGTTATTAGTTAGCTAATATTAAATTAAAAAACTCCTAAATAATTAGGAGTTTTTTGTTGTGCGTAAGATGTGGATAAAAGTATTGACAAACGATAATTCTTATGATATATTTACAAGTCAGCAAAATGACAGTTTTAAAAAGACCGGTTTAAACGGGTCAGGCACGACAAGCATGGGGATTTTCTTCCTAGTTTTTTCTGGCTTCGGCTAGAAAGTGCCTAGAAGAGATTTTCTTGCCTACCCGTTTAAGTCGGTCTTTTTTTTATTCAAACATTCTTTCCTTCCCCACAATAACTGCGACTTTATCCTTCATGACGCCGATTTCGACTGGCGTCTCGATTTCCGCGACTCCATCGATGATTAATTTTTCCGACGGATTAGAAATTTTAAATCGGCTGGACGTCAGATAAGTCTCATCATTTTTTCTGGTTCGGATTAATATTTCTAACTTGCCGTCGTGCGGGTTAGACTTAATTGTTTCCTTATTGTCGCTGAGCAGATTAATTATTTTTATTTCTCCTCGTTCGGAGACTTGCAAAGTATAATTGTCTATTTCGAGCGTGGCGCCGGCGCTTTGGATCGTCGCTTGATTTAAAAAATAATATTTATCGGCCAGGCCAAGGTCGATTTTTTCAATCCGCCGCGCCAGGAGAATATTACAGGCTTCTTCAGAATTTTTAATGCCCAGAGAGCTAGCGATAGAGTTGTCATCGCCGATTGGGATAATTCCCAACAGGGTTTTTTTCTGGAAATCACTATATATTTCCGTATCAATAATCGCTCCGATAATTTTATTGACCGTCTGGTTGTTGCCGACGGCGATGATGGTTTTTGCCCCCAGTTTTATTTCATTTTGGATGGTTCCCTTGATATTTTTAATACCGCCCAAACGAATTATCTTTCCATTCAAACCTAAATCGGTCAGCCGGATCTCCATCCGGTTAATCATTTTATGGTATTTATTTTTATTTAAATAGTCGTCGTATATATAGACGTGCATAGAAAGTGTGTTATGACCCGGGTTTTTATTTACCCGACCCCTCTTCCCTTTCCTCTACTTTTATTTTTTCCGCACGTCGGTTTTCTTCGGCGAGCATTAGGAGCTGGCCGTTGATGGTGGCTCCTTTTTCAATGGAAATTTCGCCGTATTGTACATCGCCAAAAATTTTTGCGGTTCCGCCAATGGCCAAATAATTTTTTGCTTTGAGGTTCCCTCGCACTTCGCCATTGACAATGATGTCTTTTGATTCAACACTGGCGACGACCTTAGCGCGATCGCCGATAAAGATATTAGCATCAGTCTTCAAGGAACCCTCCAAAGTCCCCTCGATGATAATATCTCCTTGACCTTGAAAATTACCCTTAACTTTAATCGAGGCTCCAATAATAGTTTCAGCGTCTTTGAATTTTTCTAATTTGTTCTCTTTATTGAACATATATTTAAATTATTTAAAAAAGCGCATAAATAATTGATGATGCTTCTATTTTAAGCTAATATCAAAGCCTTGTCAAAGAGAATTATTGGTGATTTTTATTGAAAAATATTGAAATTTATTGTAGAATAAGTTCAGCAGTTATTTAGATCTCGCTCCGCCCGGGCCCCTATTGAGCGAGATTTTTTTGTCCCCATAGTTCAAAGGATAGAACAAGAATCTCCTAAGTTCTAAATCCAGGTTCAATTCCTGGTGGGGACACCTGATTTAGTTAAATTTGGCTAATATTAATAATAATTTTCATTATTGTTAATTAAGTTGACATAAAAGTATATTTATATCAATATTACTAAGCTTGACTTATCTATTGTTTCAGGTATCATATATTTATTGGTTTTAACTGGTTTTTGGTCATAAACCATTAATTGTTCCTCAAAGAACATATTTGGGCCATTAGCTCAGTTGGCTAGAGCGCTTCCATGGCATGGAAGAGGTCAAGGGTTCAAGTCCCTTATGGTCCACTTATAAAAAAGTCCGGCTTTATGATTAATCATAAGTCGGACTTTTTTTTATTGAACACCCTGTACTTAATGTACAGAAGCAGAAATAAGATAGCGGCTAAAGCAGTCGTCGCGCTGGACACGATTAAACCAAAATCTCTTATTCCATAACCATAGCCAAGCCAAATTAAGGAACTGACCAGGAAGGAAACAATGAACTTTGGTGAAACATTCTGGGTATCCTTGGTTCTCATAAATTCTCTTACCAATTTAAACATAACCAGAAAGGCCAGGGCAAGAATGGCAATTAAAGCCCATTCTTTATTAATAAACAATATTAACGGGACAGTCAGAATAAATATTGGAGAAAGACGAATCTCTTCTTTAAATGAGCCGTTTTCCCTTCTTTTAAACTTGATTAGCCCGATAATTATTGGAATATATAATAGTCCGACTAAGTTACTGACTATCAGGGCCCCGCTGCTGATCCGGAATCCATAAAGGAAATAACCTAAGAAATAAAAAAATTGAAAGGCAAAAAAGGTCAGTGGCAAGGATTTGCCAGACTGATTAGCCCATATTTTTTTATTCTGTTTCCAGATCCCCCAGCCTTGTATAAGTAAGACGACAAAAGCGATTATTATAGTGCCCGTCACAATATCGAGTTCATGGTAGTTTTCCCAGTCTTGGTATTCAATAAAATTTTGCAAAAAATTTTTAATGATCAATATATCCTCCTTTCGTTTTGGTTTATAAAATTATATTACCGATTAGTGTTAAAGTCAAATTATATTAAGAAACAAGCTTTACGGGAAATATTAAATTTGGATGTTGATTTAAATTCAAAAAAGGTAAGAGTTAAGTCTACAAAATTCTAGACTTAAGTATTGAATTTAGCTAATATTAAATAAATAACACATTTAGACGAATGAGGGAAAAGTTGTTGAGAATAAAAAAATAATTTATTTGCTTTTAACATACAAAAACTTTATAATTAATATATAAATATATTTTTTTACGATATTGCTCTCTTAATAGAGCGATTATTTTTTATTAAATTTATGCATGATTTGATAATTGTCGGGGCTGGCCCGGGGGGAATGACGGCCGCCATCTATGCGGTTAGACGGGAAATGAAAACTTTAATAATCGGCCGGGAAGTCGGCGGACAGATGATTTGGGCGAGTGAAATTGAGAATTACCCGGGCTTTGAAAAGATAAGCAGTTTGGAACTAATTACCAGGATGAAACAGCAGACTCTTAATTTTGGGGCTGAGCTTAAAGAAGACGAAGTCAAGGAAATTAAGAAAACAGCTGAAGGCAGTTTTCTTTTATATACTAATCGCGAAACTTTTGAAGCGAAGGCAGTGATTATTGCCATGGGTTTGTCGCCCCGACGTTTGGCTGTTCCGGGAGAACTAGAATTTAGCGGTCGCGGTGTTTCTTACTGCGCTAATTGTGACGGTCCGTTTTATCGCAATAAGACGGTGGCGGTCGTCGGCGGCGGCAATTCCGCTCTAGATGCGGCTGAAGTTTTATCCAAAATGACCAAACAAGTTTATTTAATCCATCGTAATGATAATTTACGCGGTTTTGAGGCGCTCCAAGAGGAAGTTAAATCGCGCCCTAATATCGAGGTGATCTTAAATTCGGAACTCAAGAATATTTTAGGCGGGCAGAAAGTGGAAAAAGTCCAATTGATTGATAAGAATTCAGGTGCGGAAAGGGAATTAGCGCTGGACGGGATTTTCATTGAAATCGGCCGTTTGGCCAGTACGGATTTAGTGGCTGATCTGGTGGACAGAAATGAAAAGAATCAAATAATTGTCACGCCCAAAGGTGAGACTAAAACACCGGGACTCTATGCCGCGGGCGACGTGACGGATTGTGAATTCAAGCAAATAACCATTGCCATGGGGCAAGCGACCACCGCCGCTCTGAGCGCCTACCAATACTTACAGCTCAAACAAGGTAAGACGTTTGTGCCCAAAAACTATTGATTTTGCTATAATAGAAAGAGGGAAGCGGGATAATTATTTTTAATATGCAATCAAAAAAAATTAATTTGGTGGCGGTGAACATGGGTTATGGCCATCAAAGAGCCGCTTATCCGCTTTTGTCTCTGGGGGGTGGAAAAATTATTACCATCAATGATTACCCGGGCATACCGGCCTGGGAAAAAAATTATTGGCTGAGCAGCGAGCGTTCTTATAACCGAATTTCTCGTTTTAAAAAAGTGCCTTGGCTGGGAACTGCGGTTTTCGGCGTCATGGATGCTTTCCAAAAAATTAAACCCTATTATCCTTTCCGTGATTTAAGCGCGTCCACGGAACAACAAAAATATTTTTACAAATCAATTAAAAAGGGATTGGGCCGGCATTTAATTGAACAATTGAACCCGAGCGGCCTGCCCTTCGTGACGACTTTTTTCGTGGCCGCTTATGCGGCGGAGTATCATAATTATCAAGGCGATATCTATTGTATTGTTTGCGACTCGGACGCTTCTCGCGCTTGGGCGCCAATGGATCCTAAGGCCAGTCGGATTAAATACCTACTGCCCACCGCCAAGTTAAAGAAGCGATTTTTAATGTACGGCGTCAAAGAGGAAAATATTCTTGTGACAGGCTTCCCTTTACCGCTAGAAAATATTGGTGAGAAACAGGAAATTTTGAAGCATGATTTGCAGCAACGGATTGCGACCTTAGATCCGAGCGGTTTTTATCAACAGCAATATAGTAATTTAGTGTCGGATTTATCAACAACAGACAGCACTAAAATGACTCCTCCGGTAACGATTACTTTTGCGGTTGGCGGCGCTGGGGCACAAGCGGAAATCGGAGCCCTGATTTTGAAGAAGTTAAGCACGGGAATTAAAGCGGGCCAGTTTAATTTAAATTTAGTTGCCGGCAATCGGCCGGAAGTGCAAAATTATTTTAAGCAGACGATTAAAGATAATGGACTGGTTGAGGCCGGGGGCGTCAAAATTATTTTTGCGCCTGACAAGATTGATTATTTTAAAAAATTTAATGTTTGTTTGCGAACGACTGATATCCTTTGGACTAAGCCGTCTGAACTTTCTTTGTACTGTGCTTTAGGACTTCCGCTGATTATTTCCGAACCGGTGGGCAGCCAGGAAGAGTTCAATCGGGAATGGCTCCTGAGCGTCGGTGCGGGCATAGACGCTGGGGCCCCAGAATATGTAGCGGAGTGGCTGCCCGACTTGTTGAGTTCCGGTCGTCTGGCGCGCGCGGCTATGGACGGATTTTTAAACGCCGAGAACCGGGGAACCGAGCGGATAGCAGAATTAATCAATAAATAATCTATGACTTGGATTTCCGTCGCGATTTCGGCCTATTTAATCTTGGCCGTGGCCAATCTGCTGGATAAATTTTTAGTGGATAATGTTTTAACGAGCAGTAAGGCTTACGCTCTGGTCGCTTGTGTGATGGGTGCGCTCGTCATTCTTGTTGCGCCTTGGTTTCTGGTTTGGCCGGGCACCGGTCTTCTCCTTTTTGATCTTTTGTCGGGGGCTATTTTCGCGGTCGCGCTGTGGTTTTTGTATGAAGCTTTAAGACGCGGCGAAGCGGCGCGCGTTCTGGTTTTTATCGGCGGTATTACGCCGGTTTTTTCTTTAATTTTTTCAATTCTTTTTTTTCACGAGCACTATAGTCCCAATCAATGGCTGGGCATGGGTGCTCTTTTAGTGGGTGTTCTCGTTATTGCTTTTTTACCGGTTTCCCGTAGTTTTTTGGCGCGCGTCATGCGTAAATTAAGAATCCAGCCGGTGGTCAAGACTGGCGGCTTATGGATTGCCCTATTTTCGGCCTTGGCCTATTCCTTATATTTCATTACGACTAAATACGCTTACGGCGGCCAGCCTTTCGCCAGCGTTTTTATCTGGACCCGCTTAGGTTCGGTTATTTTTGTCCTCTTATTTTTAATTCGGAAGAAAGATCGTCAGGAGATAGTTGGCGCCTGGCGCCGGCCTAATAAGAATAAGAACAAAGCGCTGGTCTTTTTCAACCAGCTCTTGGGGGCTGGGGGCTTTATTCTACAGAATTACGCTGTTTTTCTCGGTTCGGTCGTCTTGGTTAATGCCCTGCAAGGCGTACAGTATGCTTTTCTGCTGATTATCAGTTCGGTCTTGGCTTTGCTGGCGCCGCGTTTGTTGAAAGAGAATTTTTCCTGGCGGATTGTTCTGCAAAAAACGTTGGCCGTGGCGATTATTGGCTGGGGTCTTTATCTAATTGTCTTTTAGTATGGAAATTAAAGCAAAGGAAATAAAAGTAGTTAATCGATCAAGAAAAAGACGGCGTTTTAGAATTTGGTCGCTGATTATTTTTTTAGTTATTATTTTGCTGCTATATTTTTTTAAGCTGGCCACTAATTATCCGTGGCAGCAAGATTTAAAACATCGGCCTGATTTTTTTGGTGTTACTTTTTCTAAAAAATATTGCGGCGAAATAGGTTTGGATTGGAAAGAAGTTTATTTGGCCGTCTTGGACGATCTTAAGGTTAAAGAAATCCGTTTGCCGATTTATTGGGATGAAATTGAAAGCCAGAAAAATGTTTTTGATTTTACAGATTACGATTACATAATTAACGAGGGAGCTAAGCGTAACGTCAAGTTCATCGTTAACATCGGTTGGCGCTTGCCGCGCTGGCCGGAATGCCATGCGCCGGAGTGGGTAGCGAAAAATTATCCAGCCTCGACTCAGGCCTTTGCTCTGAACATGCTGGGTACAGTGGTTAGTCACTATAAAGATAAGCAATCAATCATCGCCTGGCAGGTTGAGAATGAGCCATTTTTTAACACCTTCGGTATTTGCCCGCCCAGTGATATTAATTTTTTCAAGACGGAACTGGCCACTGTTAAAAAGTTAGATAGTCGTCCGATAGTTATTTCCGCCACCGGCGAGCTAAGTTCATGGCAGGAAGAATCAAAAATGGCGGACATTTTTGGCAGCACGCTTTATCGCGTTGTTTGGGGACCGTGGACGGGCTACGTGCGCTACCCGATTCCGGCTTGGTTTTATCGTCTTAAGGCCTATCTGGCCGGTATTAAGCCGGAGAACCGGATAATCATCGAACTGCAAGCCGAGCCCTGGGTGCCCAGCGGTAATATTATTTATTTACCGGCAGCCGAGGCCAATAAATCTTTCAATCTAAAGCAATTTAGAGCTAACTTGCAATACGCGATTAATGTTAATTTTAAACAGGCTTATCTCTGGGGTGTCGAGTGGTGGTACTGGAAATATAAAAACGGCGACCAAAGCTATTGGGAACTAGCCCGCACTATTTTTAATTAATTATGTTGTCCGTTATAATCCCCACGCTCAATGAAGAAAAGTATCTGCCTCAGCTTCTGGATTCTATTAAGGGGCAAGTCTTTTCTGATTACGAGATAATCGTGTCCGATGGCCAATCAATTGACCGGACTCAGGCCATCGCCCGCGAGTATGGTTGTCGGGTTATAGATAGCAGCGATAAGCTCTGCCCGGCTCATCAACGGAATAAAGGAGCAGAGATAGCCAAGGGCGAAACACTATTATTTCTGGACGCGGATACCCGGCTGCCAAGCGGTTTTTTGCAGAACATTTACACGGAGTTCCAAAAGCGTAATCTCGGGTCGGCTGGCTTTTACTTAGAGTTTGATTCGGCGCACCGTTTCTATAAAATTTATGATGGCCTTTATCGTTTTCTTTGTTTTTTTGGCCAGTATCTAAAGCCGGCCTCAATTGGCGTCGGTATCATGGCCAGAAAGGATTTGCATCAGATGATTAACGGATTCGACGAAACAATTTTTATCGGCGAGGACTACGACTATACGACGCGTATTTGTCGGAAAGGAAAGTTTCGGATGCTTAAGTCCAGTTTCATATATTTTTCACCCCGCCGCCTGGAAAAAGAAGGGCGCTTCCGCGTCTTAGGGAAGTGGCTGAAGGGCAGTCTTTATTTTATCTTTAAAGGCCCGATTCGGAAGAAGATTGTTGAGTATGAATTTGGGAATTTTGATAAGTAAATAATAGACAAAAAATAGGCTAATTTTAGCCTATTTTTTATATACTTCGGGTGAGCGGGTAAGGGGAATCGAACCCCTATCTTCAGCTTGGAAGGCTGACATAAGAAACCATTATACGATACCCGCGCTTAGTGCGTGTCTTTAAGGGAGGCGATGAAATAGAAACTCGATAACATTATAATCGCCAAGAATAGAAAAAGATAGGGGAGATCAAAGAAGGCTAAAACGAGCAAAGCTAGACCGGAGCCCAGCACGTAGCCCAGAGGAATGGTCACTCGGAAAATATTAATATAGCCGATGGCGCCCGGATCGACGATTTTAAAAAAGTAAGTTTCGCGCATGGCTTCAATCAAGGCAGCGCCGAAGCGGCTGAGGAATAAGACCATGGCCCAGAGCCAGACGGTCGGCTGATCAATGAAGAAAAATAGAAGCAAAGAAAGAATAATGATAATAAAACCGCCGAACAACATCTTTTTCTCTCCCCAGTATTTGTCGGCCATAATGCCGGCCGGTATTTCCACGAGCAGAAAGGGGATAAGCATGAAAGAAAAGATCGGTCCGATCAGGTTCCAGTCCATACCCAGAGTTTCATGGAGGTATATCGGAATATAGATAACGACGCAGCTGAAGAACAGGCTGAGCAAGAGGGCGACAAAGAAAATACCGCGCAGATTTTTATTGCGCCAGGTTTTTTTAATGGCCACCGAGATTTTTTCTCGCGTATAAATGACGTGATCGTTCAATTTTTTCTTTTGCGACAAGACGATCAAGAATATCGGGATGACCAAGAAAGCGGCCGTTAGGAAAGCGATGGAGTAATTACCGCTTTCGACTAGAGAAGCGGCAATGAGCGGGGCACCGATCCAGCCGAGATTGATGAAGGTATAATAAATCGTTCGCGTCCGCCCCATGGTCGCATTCTTGGAAAAGCTTTCTATCAGGATGTCAAAATTTATAAAAATGAGGTTGGCGGTGACCGTGTAGAGGATAATCGAGAGCAGTCCGGCCAAGGGGCTGTTGGTTAAGGTTAAGCAGAGTAAAGAAAGCCCGTAGAGAACGAGTACCACTTTGGTTAGGAAATAATTGCTGAATTTTTTGATCAGATCCGGGAAAAAAACTATCGCTATGATCGTGAAGAAGTTGGCGATAATAAAAAATAGACTGACCATCTGCAAATTGACCAGTTGGCCCAAGAAATTAGACTGGATGTAGGCCGGCAGCGCGCTGGAAACAGCCAGAATCAAAGCCAGAAAATAAAGGAGGGGCAAAGACCAGCGCATTTTACGAAGTTTTTTGTCCACGGGCATGAGGATTGAAAATTAAGACGAGGAGAGAAATAATAATGAGAATTAAGCTGATGATTTGCGGCCAGCGCAAAGCGAAAAGCTGCGGTGTGGCGTCTACTTTGATAAATTCCAAGAGAAACCTGACTATCGAATATAGTATCACATACGAAGCGGTTGACCAAATAAAAAAGCGCTTGTTTAATCGGTTTTTTTTGATGGCGCAAGCGTTCATACTCATCAGAACTAAGAAGATTAGAAAGCACAATAAGCTCTCATAGAGAAAAGTAGGTTGGAAAAATTGAAAATTTACGTAATCATCCGGGCGATTTAGGGCGGCAATGGGGATTCCCCAGGGCAAATTGGTCGGTTGGCCGAATAGTTCTTGATTGAAGTAATTTCCCCAGCGGCCGATGGCCTGTCCCAGAACCAGACCGGGCACGATTAAAGCCGACAGTTTCCAGAAATTAATTTTAAGGCGGGTCGCAAAAATCCAAACTACGATCAGGCCGGCGATAATCGCGCCGTGAATGGCCAGACCGCCTTGCCAGATTTTTAGGCTGTCTAAAGGCCGTGCCAGATAATAGGACAGATTGAGACAGTCATCATAAAGCCGAGCGCCGATTAGGCCGCCAATGATTAGCCAGAAACTGAGGTCAAAGACGCTTTCCGAGCTAACATTATAATTCTTAGCGAGCTTGAGGGTGATTCCCAGACCAGCCGTAATCGCTAAAACCATAATCAGCCCATACCAGTAGATATGGACCGGACCGAGAGAAAAAAGGATTGCTGGGGGATAGAAATTATGCCAGAAAAAAAGCATATGTTTAGTGCGGGCGGAGAGACTCGAACTCTCAAGAGTTGCCCCGCTAGCTCCTAAGGCTAGTGCGTCTACCAATTTCGCCACGCCCGCGGCGGTTGTTCCTTAAGGGAACGTATTTTCATCTTAAATTATTATTTTTATAAAGTAAAGTTTGTGCTATAATAAAAATATTAAAAACTCTTAACTTATTCTATGTTAAAAAATAAATTCGTCAGATTTTTCTCCGAACTTTCTATCAAGGATGTGCCTCAGGTCGGCGGCAAGAACGCTTCGCTGGGCGAGATGTACGGCCATTTAGTCAAAAAAGGCTTGAAGATTCCTAATGGCTTCGCGACGACGGCCGGAGCTTATAACTATTTCTTAAAGGAAACAGGCTTAGATCTAAAAATTAAGGCTGCTTTAAAGACCCTGGACACCAAGAATGTCATTGAACTGGAAAAGCGCAGCGCCGCCATTCGGAAAATGATTATCGCGGCAGAACTTCCGAAAGATTTCAAGCAGGCGATAGTCGTCGCTTACCGCCAATTAGCCAAAGATACGAAGTCTAAAAAATTGAGCGTGGCGGTTCGTTCCAGTGCCACCGCCGAAGACGCGCCCGATGCTTCCTTTGCCGGCCAGCAGGAAACTTTCCTGCATATTAGCGGGGAGAAAGAATTGCTCGTGGCGGTTAAGAAATGTATCGCTTCACTGTTTACCGGTCGTTCCCTTTCTTATCGGAAAGATAAGAAGATTGATGCACTGGGCATCGCTTTGTCGGTGGGCGTCCAGAAAATGGTCCGCTCCGATTTGGGCGCTTCCGGCGTCATGTTCACAATCGATACGGAATCCGGTTTTAAAAATGTGGTTTTAATCAATGCTATCTTCGGTTTGGGGGAAAATATGGTTCAAGGCCGTGTTAATCCTGATGAATATTATGTTTTTAAACCGACCCAGAAAATTATTTCCAAGACTTTAAATAAGAAGGACGTGCGGATGGTTTATAGTTTTGGCGCCGGTCGGCCGGTAAAAAATATTCCGATTGCCGCTAACGAGCAATTAAAACCGGCCTTGACTGACAGTCAAGTACGACAGTTAGCCAAGTGGGGGATGATTATCGAAGAACACTATAAACGTCCGATGGACATTGAATTCGCGCTGGACGGCGAGACCAATGAACTATTTATAATCCAAGCGCGTCCGGAAACCGTCCAAAGCAGCAAGAATTACCAGGTGATTGAGAAATATAAGTTAAGTAAAAGAGGCAAGGTCATCGCTTCCGGCCAAAGTGTGGGTAGCAAAATCGGGGCGGGCGTGGCCAATCGGATCATGAACGTTAAGGATATTGAGAATTTTAAGCCGGGTCAAGTACTCGTGACTTTTATGACCGATCCGGATTGGGAGCCGATCATGAAAATCGCTTCAGCCATTGTCACCGATAAAGGCGGACGGACTTGCCACGCGGCCATAGTTTCCCGCGAACTGGGTATTCCCTGCATTGTGGGCACGGAGAACGCGTCTGCTAAGATTAAACCCGGCCAGGCCGTGACCGTTAGTTGCGCCGAAGGCGAAGAAGGTTTTGTCTATGAAGGTAAATTGCCGTTTAAAGTTGAAACGACCGATATTAAAGATCTGAAAAAGCCGAAGACAAAAATCATGATTAATATCGGCGAGCCGGATCTGGCTTTCTCGACTTCGTTTATCCCTAATGACGGCGTCGGTTTGGCGCGCCTGGAATTCATCATTAACAATTATATCAAGATTCACCCCCTCGCCTTGATTAACTATAAAAAAATCACAAACCAGACGGTCAAAGCGGCGATTGATAAATTGACCGTCGGTTATAGTGACAAGACACAGTATTTTGTTGACCGCTTAGCGCAAGGTATGGCCATGATTGCCGCGGCTTTCCATCCCAAAGATGTGATCATCCGTTTAAGCGACTTTAAAACCAATGAATATGCCAGCTTGATTGGCGGGAAAGAATATGAGCCAATCGAGTCGAATCCCATGATCGGCTGGCGTGGCGCGAGCCGTTATTATTCACCGCAGTTTTTGCCGGCTTTTCAACTGGAGTGCCGGGCGATTAAGAAAGTGCGGGAGGAAATGGGACTAACTAATTTAAAGGTGATGGTGCCTTTCTGCCGGACCATAGAAGAGGGCGAGAAAGTCCAGGCAATTATGGCGCAAAATGGACTACGCCGCGGACAGAATGGCTTAGAGATTTATGTGATGGCGGAAATCCCTTCCAATATTATTTTGGCCGATAAATTTTGTAGGATTTTTGACGGCTTCTCTATCGGTTCTAACGATTTAACGCAGCTGACTCTTGGTATTGATCGCGATTCGGGTGGTACTCTTCAGGTCGCGGGCGTGTCCAATGAAAAAAATGAGGCGGTTAAAATTTTAATCCAGAGCTTAATTAAGGCGGCGAAAAAACATCATCGTAAAGTCGGCATTTGCGGCCAAGGCCCGAGCGACTTTCCAGATTTTGCACAGTTCTTAGTGGAAGAGGGGATTGATAGTATTTCTTTAAATCCGGATACGGTTATTTCCACTACCACAGCGATCTTAAAGCGAGAAAAAGAAATTAGGCGCAGCCGCGGTATCTTGTCTCTATTTTTTTAATGGTTAAATGGTTAGCGGATAATAAAAACGCCCCAGGCCGGAATGGATTGGGGCGTTTTAGTATGCTAATTTGAAAATTATTTATTCTAAGACCTGGATGGTCGCGACTTTGACGCCGAATTTTAGCGCCTCATTATGGTCTTTCAGCCAAACGTCCACACGGTTGCCAAAACGGGAATTCATGCGGTCGCGGACAACGAAGACCCGATCACCGAACAAATCAGGGATTTTGACTTCCGTGCCGAAAGGCAGGAAATTGGCGGCAATGGAGTCTTCCTGATTATGTTTGCAAAGATTGAAACCGTTGGCCGTGGTGCAAGGATCATCATCGGTTTGGGCCGCTTCGGAGTTGTAGGCGGTAATGACCCGGGACGAGGTCTTAACGACCTTTTGCGGCGTAGAGCTTGCCACCGGAGCCGTAGAGCTTGCCACCGGAGTTGTTAGCTTAGCCGCTTCTTGGTCCATAGTCTGATCTTTGCTAACCAAGTCAGTCGAAATAGGAGCGCCTGGCATTTGGCTTTTAACGACTGAGTCGGTCGTTACCATATCGTCTGGGCTGCTGGTGGCGTCTATTTGACTATTTGTGTTAATATTAGCTTGTTTTACCGCCTCATCGGCTAAAGCCGGGGCATAGAACAAAACAAATTGAAAAAGACAAGCAATAATTATAAGCAGGACTAAATGCTGCTTATTACTGAGAGGCACGATTTCCTCTTTAATTATTTGGAGTAATTTCATATTTCTCTAATATTAGCTTAATTAAAAAACCCCTACTCTATCATATGAATGATATAAAAGTAGGGATTTTATTGACTATGCAACTTAGCATGCCTATCTCAGGAAGTCAAGATTGCCTTGTGAATAGAATGGGGACAAGTTATTGACATTAATTATTAATTATGATATAATAATTCATTAGTCTGAGTTCAGATTAATGACAAGATATAGGGATTTTATCGTCCTTTTAAAACTAAATATAAATAAACC
>Ga0209429_10000838_pt1 | contig 20115 bp, 24 predicted proteins | sample BarGraNGADG00212_3_FD_184493 | JGI IMG/M metagenome (GOLD analysis project Ga0209429, IMG submission 184493) | Arctic peat soil microbial communities from Barrow, Alaska - Barrow Graham LP Ref core NGADG0004-212 (SPAdes) (version 2) | ecosystem: Environmental > Terrestrial > Soil > Wetlands >...
TCCGCGGCTCATGGGATGACTTCCGCAACGCGCTGAGCGCCTGCCAAGACGCGAATCCGCGGTGAATCGGCCAAGCTCGCCGCAGCCCATCAGCGCTGGCCGCCGCTATCAAGATGCTCAACGCGGCGCCTGCGCAGCAGGTGCTGATCGGCGAGACTGCTACGCCTGCCGCGCAGCCCCGGCCGCGTGGCAAGCGGACGCCCGCGCCAGAGCACGCCAGCGATGAGGGGCTGTTTGCAGGGAGTCTCCCGTACGTCGAGAGGGCGAGCCTGTCCATGCGCGGTCAGTCGCGTGAGGATTCGGGGGACGATGCTAGTTGGCACGACCGCGACAGTTTTGAACATAGCGCCCGCGACCGACCGCCTGTTCCTCGCGCGGTACCTGCCCGGCCGATGCTTCCGCCGGCTTTCACCGTCGGGTCACCTTGGATGTGCGTCCGGACGGGTACACACAGGCCGGGTTACCTGCCTCTCTCGCGCCTAGTCGACCAGCGTCTGTGTTCCGAGCACCACGGCGAGCGCCAACCGTTCGGCGTCCTCGGTTCCGGGCTCCGCCGTGTACACGAGGATTCGCACGTCGTCGCCTGCGACGAGGAGGGCGTCGCAGTCGAGGGCGATGCGGCCAACCGAAGGATGGTCGATCGTCTTGTGCTTCGAGGGCTCGTTGAGGCGTGCAGGGAGATCCGACTCCCACAACTCGACAAAGCGAGTGCTCTGGGCCGAAAGGTCCTTGATGAGTTTGCGCACGGCGCGATCTGCGGGATACCCTACGTGTCAGGGTTGGGTGAGGCCAGTTGCCCCTCAAAGTCGGCCTGCTCTTCGGGTGAATGGACGGCCCGCGACCCCGACCCGACAAGGTGACGCCAAATCGTGTTGCGTTCAATGCCGCGCGAAGACGACGTGTCCCCCATGAGTGCGTCGTAGGACGCGTTGGCGACGATGAGCGTGTTGGTCGCATCGAAGACGGCGACGGGCGTGTTGGCCAGTCGGTCGAGCAGCCTTTGCACACCAGAGACCTGGCTTGGCGGCTGCGCTCTGCTGTTCCTGATCTTTTTCCCGATGTACCTAGTAGTCCGCAGCACCTCCGAGTAGCCCGAGGGCGCGAGCCGCGCCTGGATACCCGGCGAATCGGCCCGACCGCGAGACCGATGCGGTACTCGTGGCCGGAGCCGCCTAGGAGGTGTCGTCGGCGCTGGTGCGAATGTAGCCTTCGGTGAGATCGCAGCGATAGACGACGAAGGCTCCGTCGGCGGCGGCGTCGCCCCGGCAACCTCAACCGTTCGAAGACCACCCGGCGTGCCGACAGAACAACGCGGTGAGCAGGAACGGCTCGCCAAACATTGCCGATGCCTGGTCCTAGGGCACCATCGGGCGGGTCTCGATCTCGTCGAGGTCGGCGAGATCCACCTCAGGTCCTGCTCGCTGAAGGACATCCCGGCCACGGCGTCGGATTGGGCCGGGAGCGGTCCGTTGTGCCGCCATCCGCCGTCGACGTGCGAGACTGCCGGGCATGGCCGTCCCCAGCCCCCGCATCGCCGAAAGACTCACCACCGACTTCGGGGGTGCCGCGCCGCGGATGCTCAGCACCCTGGAGCGGTTGCGAGTCACGTCCCAGGTGGACCCTGAGCGCGTCCATGCGGCAATTCTGATCGCGGCGCGAGGCAGCCAGACGATGTTCCAGGACGCCGTCGAACACGCCCAGTCGGACTGGCGGGACCTGCTGGATCGCACCGGGCTGGCCGACGACGAATGGCGCTGGCTGGTCGACGCCGAGTTCGGCCTCGGCGATCCCAAGTAGGGCGCTCCCGCATACCCGCGCAACTATCTGCCGGCAGATACCTCGTGCACGTACCTGCCGGCAGATACCGAATGCCGAGCGGACGACTGAGCGTCTTGTTAGGGGCGCCCGGCAGCGGCTGGCTTGTGTGAACTGCCCGCACCTGCCTGAGTTGACACCTGTGGCGCCGTCGCCGCCTCAGTCTCTGTAGCGGTACCCGAACTGGCATCGGTGTCAACGGTCGAACGGTGTGAGTCCGACTTGCCAGCGGCTACGGCATGGGCGTCGACCTCGGCGCTGGTCGGACGGTGAGCAGCGGACTGGCCGGGCGAGGTGATGGTGGCGCAGTATGCGGTGATGTTGTCTGTCCCGTCTGCGGCCGCCACTAGGGAAACGTAGGCAGTCGAGGACACGGCTAGACCGCCATTCGTGTACGCGTTACACAGCCCAAACGCAGCGGGCCCTGTCGCATCCGGCCCCGCCGGGGTAGCAGAGGGAGCTGGCGTCGCCGTCTCGGTCGCCGTAGTCGTGTCCTCCAACTGAACAGTCGGAGCGGGCGCTCCAATGAGACTGTGCGCGCCCTGCTGCAACGAGGAGGGGCAAACCGCCGGTGTAAGCGACGGCAGCAGTCTCGCCTGCGGCAAGGGTACCGAAGGTCAACGCGCCCACAGCAATCTTGCTGCCGGCCAATACGGTGAAAAATGACATAAGCAATCCTTACTTTGGTGAATCAGTATCGAAACGAGCATGGACATCAGCCCACGTCTATGTAGTCGTTCCGGCGGTTCGAAAAGTTACGCGTGGCACGAAAAAACCTCCAGCAACACCTACTTCAGGCTGACGGTTGCCGGGCATACGTCATCATCGTGCGCCTACGTTGCAACCAAGGGCGCCGACCACCCAGCCCCATTTTTCGGCTTCGAAGCACGTCACACCCGTTCCGAAATTGCGGCAAGATCAGCACACCCCGTGTCCGGGCCAGCCGGGGCTGGCGCTCCCCCCGCGCCGCACTGTGGTTATGATTCAAGAGCAAACGCGGGGAGCTCGGGGCAGCCGAGCTGAGAAAACGGCCATCCGCGCGCCGTTGACCCGAGAACTTGACCTGGGTAATGCCAGCGTAAGGACGTGTCTTCGGCACGGGCGTCTGCAGAGTCGGGCCTATTGGGCCCCACCCCGCGTACGCCCACAGCGCCGACGACGGCTGACCGTGCGCCGTGCCGACCCTTGGTCTGAAGCCTAGGAGTCACCCATGATCGCTGAGATCCAAGTCCTGCCCCGCCCGCTCGGCACCGCCGACGACCGCTACCGCCACGTCGACGCCGCAATCGCCACCATCGCAGCGTCCGGCCTGTCCTACGAGGTCGGCGCTATGGGCACCACGTTCGAGGGCACGCCCGACGAAGTCTGGGCTCTGCTGCGAACGGTCCATCAGGCCACCCTTGCGGCCGGAGCGGACGGGTGCCTTTCCTTCATCAAGGTGTCCGGCAGCGCCGCCGACGACGGGCCAAGCGTCCAGGACCTGGTGGGCAAGCACCGCCGATGACGCGCGGCAATTTCATGCGCGGCGCTTCCTCTCGCGCTCCCTCGGCACACGCGACTCGCTGGCGCGCCACGCTCATCGGCACCGCGACCGTCGCGGTCCTCCTCGCCGCCTGGGGAGCAACGGTACGTCTGGGACACCTGCCGGAATTTTTGCTGCCGAGTCCCGCCCAAGTGGTGGCCGCGGCAATCCACCAAGCCCCCGTACTCGGGCAGGACATCGCCACGACCACGACGGAGGCCCTGCTCGGGCTCGCTGTCGGTACCGCACTCGGATGGCTGCTCGCAGTACTGGCATCGGCCCTCCCCACGGTGGGCCACATCTCCCAACCCGTGGTCCTGCTCAGCCAGACCATCCCCACCGTGGTGCTCGCACCGCTCATGATCCTGTGGGCGGGCTTCGGTCTCACGGCCAAGGTGGTCCTGGTCGCGCTGACCGTGTTCTTCCCCGTGCTCGTCGCCGCGACAGCGGCGATCAGGGAGGTCGACGCCGAGTTCTCCGACACCGTCTTGGGGCTGGGCGGCGGGCGTGCGCACCAGCTGTGGCTGGTGCGACTGCCAGCCTCGGTGCCCGGCGCCCTTGCGGGACTGCGTATCGCGGCCACCTACGCCGTGGGCGCCGCCGTGGTGTCCGAATACCTCGCAGGCGAGTCCGGCATCGGCGTCTTCATTCAGCACTCCCGCAAGGCGTACGCCGTGGACCAGATCTTCGTCGGCATCCTGCTCATCGCATTGCTCTCGGCACTCCTGGTCGCTGCGATCACGGTGCTACGCCGAGTCGCGACGCCCTGGCAGAGCCACTCGGCCGGTCCGTAAATGACCGCCGACCCTGGCCGCCATACCTCCCCTTTCGTACCGCCCCCTACCTAGGAGAAAACTCATGTCACACACCCGACGCCTCGCCGCGCTCGCCACAGGCGCCGCCTTGCTCCTCACCGCCTGCTCGAGCGCGCAAGCCGCAGACACCGCATCCTCCGCATCACCCGCCGCGGGCAAACTCACTCCGGTGACGGTCGTGCTCGACTGGACGCCAAACACCAACCACTCCGGGCTCTACCTGGCGCTCGCCAACGGCTGGTACAAGGACGCCGGCCTCGACGTGAAGGTCGTTGAGCCGGGCGAAACCTCGGGCCTGCAACTACTCGCCGCAGGCCAGGCCGATTTCGCATACTCCGTGGCAGAAGAACTGCTTCCCGCCCGCGCTGCCGGCGCGGACGTGGTTTCCGTCGCCACCGTGATCGAGCACAACACATCCTCGCTGCTGTCGCTGACATCGGCCGGAATCACCCGCCCGCGCGACCTGGAGGGCAAGAGGTACGGCTCGTACGGCTCCGATCTCGAGAAGGCCATCATCTCGAGCCTCGTCAAGTGCGACGGCGGCGACCCTTCGAAAGTGAAGTTCGTGCCGCTGGTGAGCGACGACTTCCGCATCGGGCTAACTCAGAACCAGTTCGACGCCGCATGGGTCTTCGACGCCTGGGACACGATTCGACTGCGTGACGTCGACGGCATGGATGTGTCCACGATCGCCTTCCGCGACTGGTTTAGCTGCATCCCCGACTGGTACACGCCGCTCCTTGCCACGAGTGGCAAGGAGATCAAGGACGACCCCGCGACCGTGCGCGCCTTCGTGGAGACCACCGCGCGCGGCTATGCGGCCGCGATGGAGGACCCCCAAGCGGCGGCCGATGCGCTCATGGCCGCGGCGCCGGAGCTCGACAAGGGCCTCGTCACCAAGAGCGCTCAGTGGCTCGCAGACAAGTACGCAGACTCCCCGCAGACGTGGGGCGTCCAGAAGAAGGCCACATGGGACGGATTCTCGCAATGGCTCAGCGACGGAGGAATACTCAACGGCGACCCGCATGTCGACAGCGCGTGGACCAACGAGTTCCTGCCGCCACAGCAATGACGGCCACCGCTGCCGACGCTCAAGCGGGCGGCGCTCAACAGGGCGGCGCTCAACAGGGCGGCGCTCAACAGGGCGGCGCTCCAACTGAGACCACCGCGCCTCCGGTTCTCGCCCTGCGCGACCTGACCATCACGTTCCCGCCGCTGCAAAGGGGCGGCGGGAACGTGAAAGTTCTCGATGCACTGAACCTGGAGGTGCGCGACGGCGAGTTCGTCGCCATCCTCGGCCCCTCGGGTTGCGGCAAGTCCACCCTGCTGCGCGCGCTCGGCGGACTGCTCGATCCGCGCGCGCAGTTGTCGGGCGAGATCGTCGTGCCTCGTGACGGCGGGGGTCGTCGGGCCACCGCCTGGATGCCACAACGGGACGGCCTCTTGCCATGGCGTCGGGCGCTGTCAAACGCCATGGTCGGGGCAATCGCGGCCGGGGTGCCGCGCGACCGGGCCCATCCCCGCGCCCAGCGGTTGTTCGACGAGTTCGGCCTCGGGGGCTTCGAGCGGGCCTGGCCGCACGAGCTGTCCGGGGGGATGAGGCAACGTCTCGCGCTGCTCCGCACGTGCCTCGCGGAGCGGCCCGTGCTTCTGCTCGACGAGCCCTTTGGCGGGCTCGACCCCGTCACCAGACGGCGAATGAACACGTGGCTCGCGTCGGTGGACCTTACCGCCCAGACCGCCGCGGCCGATGCCGCTGCCTCGGGTGCAGACGCAGCAACCGCGACAGGTTCCGGCGTCGTCCTGGTCACGCACGACATCGACGAGGCGATGATGCTTGCCGACCGCATCATCGTCCTGTCGGACAGGCCCGGAAGGATTGTGTACGAGGCGCAGGCGCACCAAGGACACGGCGAACCCTATGACCGCGGCACGCTTCTCGCCGCACTCGACTGCTGAGAACACGCCGTATCGACACCACTCCGCGTCCTCGGTGAGAGCTCGCCGCACGTCAACTGTCGAACTCGACCCGATCGAGAAAATCCGCCACAGCCGATGCGGCGGCCCCCGGCTGCTCCCCGAACAGGAAGTGTCCGGCATCGTCGATCGCCACGAACTCGGCGCCGGGGATCGCCGATGCGATCTCTTGACCCATGGCGAGAGGTATGAGGCGATCGTCGACCCCATGGATCACCACGGTGGGGCACCTCACCGTCGGCAGCAGCGCACGCGCGTCGAGGCGGCCCATCACGGCACGCTGCTGTCGGAGGAACACCTCCGCACCCACCGCGCGGGTCATTGCGCGCCACGCGTCGAGCAGTTCCGCATCGTCTTCGTGTTGCTGCGCCACCACGGACGAGAAGGCCGCGTCGACGAGCCGGTCAAATTGCCCCTCCTCGACTAACAGATTCTGCCGCGCCCGCGAGATCAGCTCGTCGGGAGTGTCCGCCCTCGCCGAGGTACTCACCAGCGCCAAACCCGCAACCCTGTCCGGCGCCTGCCTAACCACCTCGAGCGCGACGTATCCCCCCATGCTCATCCCGAGCAGCGCGAACCGCTCGGGTGCATCGCGCAGGAGACGCGCGGCCATGGCTGAGATCGTGGCATCGGTGTGAGTGTCGGCCACCATCACCGCTCCGCGCCTCCACACGGTGTCCATGATCGGCGCGTACACCAAGGCGGAGCACATCAGGGGCGGCACCAGGATCGTCTGCATGTGTCCATTGTTCACACGGCCACCGACACGCGCAGGAACCCGGCGACTACTGTGACGTGAGAGCACGCTGGTGGGACGAGTGCATGGGGATGCAATGAACGGTGGATCACGGCTCGCCTTGGGGAGCCTCGTCGGCGCTCTTGTGGTCATGAGCCTGACGGCGTGTGGCAACAAGGGCGACCTGACCATCGACAATTCCAGCTCGAGCGAGTTGAGGGTGCTGACCGGTGACGACGAGTTCGCGGTCGCCAGTTACGGCGGAGTCAAGATCATCCACTACGGCTGCACGCCAGGCGACGTGACGGTCAAGTTTCCCTCCGGCCAGGAGGTTCTCGTGCACGGACCCGTGTGCCCGGACCAGCGCATCCTGGTCGGCGAAGGCACCGCAAACCTGGCGCCCGCCTGAGTCGACGACGTTCGCCCGGTTACGATCATTCATTAGTACCTTGCACCGCACGATACCTGATACGCTCTCGACATGGACAGCTCCGCAGATGCCGTTCTCACCCAGTTGCGCAAGGGCGTGCTGGAGTACTGCGTGCTTGCATGCCTGAGGCAGCGACCCGCCTACGGCCTGGAATTGGCGTCGCAACTGACCGAAGGCCGACTCCTCACGAGCGAGGGCACTCTCTACCCCTTGCTATCGCGTCTGCGCAAGCAGGGCCTCGTGGAAAGCACCTGGCAGGAATCGACATCGGGCCCGCCGCGCCGCTACTACCAACTCACCGGCCAGGGCATCACTGCCCTGGCCGCGTTTGCCGAGACCTGGAGACCGTTCAGCGAGGACGTCTCCGCCATCCTGGAGGGCACGCCATGAACAAGACACCGAGCACCGGGCTCTCCCACCCGTTGGTGGCGGCTTACCTCACCGACCTCGAACGGGCGCCGTCGTCCGCCGACTAGCAGGAATGCATCGACACCATCGCCGCCGTGCTTCTTCGAAGTGGGGCGCCGCGCCGCGCCTTCCTGGTCGCCACCGTTGCCGTTTCCATCGTGACACTGATCTTCACCGTGGTGTTGGCGCTGGGGACCATCGCTTGGTCGACCGCGACTGCAGACTATACGGGCGTCTCGAGCTCGCCAGCCTCACCAGTCGCAAACGACGCACCCGTCCCCAGCCAGGGCTAACGCCGCGTTGGCACGTCGGCGCCCCTCCGTCTGCTTAAGATCACCGGGTGATGAACAGTCCCCGCTCTTCGCGCGCCCTCACCCCGGCCCTCACCCCGGCCCTCACCCCGGCCCTCACCCCTGCCCGCACCGCGGCCCTGCGAGTCCCAGCAGTCACCGCCGTCTTCTGGATCGTTAAGGTGTTAACGACCGGCGTGGGCGAGACCACGTCCGACTTCCTGGTGAAGACCTACAGCCCCGTGCTCATGGTGTTGCTCGCTGGCGTCCTCTTCGCCGGATGTTTCTTCATCCAGATTCGCGCGCACCGCTACGTGCCGTGGAGGTACTGGCTTTTTGTGACCGCCGTCGCCGTCTTTGGCACCATGGTCGCCGACGTCACGCACATCGTGCTGGCCGTGCCGTACGCGGTGTCCACGCCCGCGTTCGCCGTCGTGCTCGTGGCCGTGTTCTTGCTGTGGCGACGCATCGAGGGCGAGCTCTCGGTGCACTCGATCTTCACCCAGCGGCGCGAGCTGTTTTACTGGGCGGCCGTGCTCGCGACCTTCGCTCTCGGCACTGCACTGGGCGACCTCACCGCGGTCACGTTCCACCTGGGATACCTCGGCTCGGGCATCATGTTCGCCGTGCTGTTCGCCGCGCCAGGCATCGGCTATCGCCTCGGCATGCCCGCGACCCTGAGCTTCTGGGCTGCGTACGTGGTGACCCGACCGCTCGGCGCGTCGTTCGCCGACTGGGTCGCCGTCGAACACTCCCGTGGCGGGCTCGCGTGGGGCACGCGGCTGGTCAGCGCCGTCGGGCTGCTCGTCATCGCGGCGTGCGTCGCGGGACTGCAAATCGCGTGGGCTCGCGCCAGGACCGATGCGTCTTTGGTCGCGGCCGACGCGGGGATCGACACCGCGGGATAGGCTCCGCTTCGCTAGCCGACGCTCGCTTGCCCTTCGGCCGAGCGGCGTTCGCTTGATCGACGCAGCGCGTCGGCAAACGTCCTGACAGGCTGCGCGCCCGACACGGCAAAGGTCCTGTCAAACACGAAGAACGGCACTCCCGTGGCGCCCAGCGCGGCCGCCTCGTCGATGTCAGCCTGCACCGCGTCGTCGTACCTGTCGGACGCGAGCACGGCGCGCACCTCGTCGGCGTCGAGCCCCACCTCAACCGCCATGGCGACCAGCGTGTCGGCATCGTCGACGATCGCACCCTCGGTGAATTGGCCGCGCATCAGGCGGTCCTTCATTTCGTTGCCGAGCCCGCTCTCCTGCGCGAGGTGCAGCACACGGTGGGCATCGCGAGTGTTCGCCGACATGTACTTGTCGAAGCGGTACTCGAGGCCCTCCGCGGCACCCATGTCGATGAGCCGCCGGTTCATCTCGGTGATGCGCTCGGGGGTGGTGTTGAACTTCTTGGCGAGCGCCTCGCCATGCGGAGTGTGCTGGCCGTGAGGGATTGTGGGGTCTAACTGGAAGCTGTGCCACACCACGGTCACGTCCTCGGCCGACGCCGCGATCGCGGTTTCGAGGCGGTGTTTGCCCAGGTAGCACCAAGGACAGGCCACGTCGGACCAGACATCAACGGTGATCATGGAGCCTCCAGGTGGTACCGCCCCCGCGCCCGCGATGCGGTGTGCCAGGGGCAAAAGTTAAGGAGATTCGCCAGGGACATTGCGAACCTCCTGCACGCATCAACCGCGGTCGTGCCAGGTGTATTCCCGCGGTTCGCACATCGTGCGTGAGCGGTGCGCGGGCCGTGCGTGAATCCCTAGCGCCGCGCCGCCTCCACCGAGCTTCTCCACGGCGAATTGATTAACACGTTAATGAATCTTGCAGACAAGATGCCCCATGACCGCACCGAATCAACCCGCGCAGGGCGACTCGCCCGAGGCGGCACCTGGCGTCGAGCCGCTATGCGCTGACCGCGTACCGCAGCGAGAGCACGCCGTTGCCGAGCGCCCTCTCCTCCAGCAGTTCGAGGTCAAGCCTCACGCCCGCCGGGTAGAACGCGGTCCCGCCGCCGACGGCGACCGGGCACACGTACACGTGCAACTCGTCGACAAGGCCCGCCCGAAGCGCGTGCGCGGCAAGCGTCGGCCCGTCGATGGAGAGATTCAACTCGGTGGCGGACTTGAGGGCGCGAACGGCGTCGGGTTCAAACGAGCGCTCGATGCGGGTGCGCTCGCTCGCCACCTCGGCGAGGGTCGTCGAGTAGACGACCTTGTCGTCGCCCTGCCAGATCTCGGCGTACTCGACCATCACGGGGGGCTCCCCGCGCACCGACTGCGGGTCCTCCCAAAACACCATCGTCTTGTACATGCGCCGTCCCAGCAGGCACGTGCCGACCGACCGCGAGACGGAGTTGATGTAGGTGTGGAGCTTCTCGTCGGGAGTGGCCCACTCAAAGCCGCCATCGGCATCGTTCACGTAGCCGTCGAGCGATGTGAGCATCGAGTAGATGAGCTGCCCATGGCCGGGAGCCTAGTTGCCTCTTTGCGTCGAGTGCCAGACAGGTCTCAGGACGCGTCGAAGTCCGCCGCGTACAGTTCGCGAAGTCGCACCAGCGCGATCCCGCGCAACTGGTCGGCGACCTCTGCGAGTTCGGTCGCGGGGCCGTTTTCCAGCCGACGCTCGAGTTCGGTCACAATCCGCTCGACGGAGCGGCCATCGGAGCGAATGACAAAGACACGACCGTAGCGCTCGTCGTACGCGGCGCATCCGGCCGTGCCGCGGCGGATCAGGTCTGCATCGTGGACCGCGTCGGTCCCGAGCAGGGACTCGGACATTCGCGGCACACCGACGAGAGCCTCATCGACCTCGGCCTCGGTGAGCGGAGTTGCCGCCGCCACCGCGGAGCGCTCAAGCCCAAGCATCGTGTCGAAGGGATGCCCCGCGAGGGCATCGACCCAGCGCTCAACGCGCAGGCAGGTCAGCAAGGAATCGCGATCAGGTTTCACCGCGTTGCGAGCCTAGGTGTTGGTCTCGTGCGACTGATACCCGCTTCGGCCCCAAGTGGCTCAATCCGTACCGGCTTTGAGCCCTGATCGGCCCCCGGTGGCTCAATCCGTACCGCCCGTCGAGCGGCGGGCCGGACGCTCATGACGACCAATAGCGCCCGGCACCGCACGCGAGGTCACTTACTGATCGGGGCCCCCGCGGGCGAAAGCACCCACCAGATGTTTCCGACGCCCTGGCCGCTGGTTTGCCCCGCGGCCGTGTCGCCTGCGTAGTAGTACAGCGGCCAACCATTCAGCGTCAACTGCGGTTTGCCGTCGACGCCCTTGATGGTGCCCACGGTCCCGGTGACGCCCTTGAGCGTGGGAGCCGACGTGCCTCCGGGCACCGCGGGCCAACTGGTGGCGCACTGGCCGGTGCAGGTGGACGAGGAGCCGCCCTTGACGTCTTTCCCGAACTCGTAAACCGTCATCGCCTTGCCATCGACGACGATCGTGCCGAGCGAAGTGGTCGCCGTGCCGAGCGAGACTGCGGCACCGGTCGTACCCGTCGTCGAGGCGGGGGCGTTGTAAGCAGGAGCGGTCGAGGCGAGCCCTCCGACGGCGGGCTTGTCGCCGCTTTTGTCAGCCGAGCACGCGGACAATCCGAACACCGCGATCGAAGCGATGGCTATGCCGACACCGAGTTTCAACTTCATGGGGGTTTCCTTTCGATCAACACGACCGCGGGCACGGTCACTCAGGAAACGACGCGAGTGCCTACTAGGTTCACCGCCTTGACCAAGAGGTCCGATATCAGGTAACTCACTCGTTCAGCAGGGCCAATCGCGGCCCGCACCTAGTCCTTCGCGGCGGGCGCCTTCGCATCGAGCGAGTACTTCTTCACGACCGCGGCGCACAACTCGGGCGAGAAATCCACGGAGCCAGCGACCGTGTTCAATTGAACGCCGACACCCTCCTTGACGATGGCGAAGATGTATTTGCCCTCGACTGACATCGCGAACTCCGCCACATCGCGCGAACGAGCGGCGGCCTCGAACGATGCGGCAACAATGAGGCGCGGGGTGCCATCCACCATCCCGATCACCGGGGTGAATCCGCCACCATCCTTGGGCTCGTCCGGAGTAGGGATGACCACCTCGGTGGTCATGAGCGCGGCCACCAACTCGTCGATGTTCGCCGCACCCGACCGCACCCGGTTTGCCGTTCTTTCCAGGGACGATGAGATCTCGCGAGACTCGATCGTCGATCTGATCGACTCGAGCATCGGCGGAATGAGACCAAACTTCCCCGCCCCAGTTTCCACCACGAGGCCAAGGTCGGAACGCAGCGTGACGATGACCTGCCTGCCCGTCATCGTCGCGAATTCGGGTGCCATCATGTGCACGTGAGCGGCGGCCTCCATCGAGGTGAAGACGGCGACGTAGACCACTCCCTCGACCTCCGTCATAATCGCGCCCATCGCGGGTATGCCATCGGCGTCGGGGCCCATGGGCACCTGCAGTTCGGCCTCGAGCAGCGTCTCGATGAGCGCCACGACCGACTCTTGGTCCTGGCATCCGGAGGCGATGATCGCCTCGACCACCTGGGCCTTGCTCAGATCATCGAGGTTCTGCGGCACGATGCTCGAGTCGGTGGTCACGTCGATGTCCGGCCGGGCGGGTTCGGCGTCGGCGGTGGGCGCGTCCGGCTCGGGGGCGATATCTGAGGTCTTGCGGCGAAAGAGTCGAAGCATACGTACCACCGTAGCAACCGCGGCATCTGCGGCATCTACGGCATCCGCGGCGAGCCTCTGGAGTGAGGGTCGCTCATCGTTGCTGCCACCCGATGGCGCGCTCGATCAGCGCCAGGTCCGAGCCTCGCGGTCCAACGAGGCAGACCCCGATGGGGCCGTCGTCGGTCATCGCGAGGGGAACTGATAGAGCGGGCCGCCCGGTGAGTCCCGCGATCGCGGTCATGCCCAGGGTCGCCTCGCGAAGAGCGTTGAGAGTTTCGGCATCCGCGCCGATGCTCGGAGCGGTCGACGCGGCGGTGGGCAGCACCAACACGTCATTGCCGAGGGCGGTGTCAATCGCGGCGGCAAGCCTCCTCACGGTCTCGAGGCCCTCCGCCTCCTGCCCGGCCGTCACGGCCCGCGCCCACGCGAAGCGGGCCTCGATGTCGGGGCCGAGCGCACCAGGGTGGGCGTCAACCCAAGCGCCGTCCGCCCGCCACGCCTCCGCCGACTGCGTGACCCTGAACGCCTCGAACAGCTCGCGCACCGGCGGGAGGTCGACACGCACAGGGGCGTCAATCACCCCGGCGCTCGCAAGCCCTGCAACCACGTCCATCACGGCCGCGGCTGCCGCGGGACTGGCCGCGCCGTTCACCGCCTCACAGACCAGCACTCTCGCCGTCGGCGTGGTCTCGATGCGCCGCTCAAGGCCGACCGTCGCCGTCGCGAGCATCATGACGCCGTCTCGCGTGAGCCAACCCACGGTGTCGTATCGCGGCGCGAGGGGCAGCACTCCCGCGAGCGTCACTGCACCGTGCGTGGTCCGCAGTCCCCATAGACCCTGGTAAGAGGCCGGAATGCGAATCGAGCCGGCCGTATCGCTTCCGATGCCAATGTCGACCCGGCCAAGAGCCACCGCGCTCGCTGGGCCACTCGATGAACCCCCTGGGATGCCGCCTCGCACTGCGGGATTCGGCGCCGTGCCGTAGTCAGGGTTGAGCCCGGCAATCGAGTACGCGAACTGATCCGTCTGCGCTATTCCGGCCACGTCCGCGCCCGCATCGAGCAACGCCTGCACGGAAGGCGCGGTTTCGCTCTCTTCGGGCGCCTCCGCGAGATACGTGCGCGATCCGGCGCCTATGCGTTGTCCCGCAATCGCGAAGATGTCCTTTACTGCCACGGTGCGCCCATGGAGCGGACCGATTCCCGAACCCCTCACGAGCGGCGCTCCCACGACCCGCCACACCCTGCCGTCAATTGCCTGGGTCGCCGCGCCAGATCCAGGTGGACGCGTCGCTGTGAAGTCAGCCATTCGGTTCAGGCCCTTTCGATGGAGACACACGGTGCTCAGGATCGATTCGACGCATAGAGCCACGCGTGCGCCAGCGGTGGACAGCGCCCCACCGTGACTTCGAGAGTACCGCCGCATCGGTTCCCACTTCCGAGTGGACCCGAGCAAAATTGTCGGTTTCCCGGCCGCATATGCATTCGGGGCGTTTGCCAAGAAACTCTGTACGCCCCGGACCTTTGGCCGATTGGGCTCGTGTCCGGCGCCCCATCCCCCCCTTCGGAGCCCCGGTCGGCACGGGAGCTGGGTTCGTCCCGGCCCTCGTCGTCGTTTCCGGATGTCGTGTCCGGTCTGCGTACCTGAACGGTGTCACTGAACGGTGTCACTGAACGGTGTCACTGAACGGTGTCACTGAACGGCGGACCCGCCATGCGAGACGGGGACCCGAATCGCTACATCCCGCTGTACGTGACCACTCCCGCCGTCATCGTCAACGCGACGGGCATCACGCGCAATGCAGAGGGCGTCAATGTGCTCGGATCGAAGTCCAAGGCGACCAGGTCGGCGGGCACACCATCGTGCACAGCAGGGAACGCCCATGTGGCGCGCAGGGCCTGGTCGATCGTCAAGGCGTTCCCAGGCTCCCACGGAGACTGATCGTCGCGCGTGCGGTGGACGGCCGCCGAGATACCCAACCACGGGTCGAGAGCCGACACTGGGGCATCCGATCCGAGACGCAACGGCACCCCCGCAGCGGCCAGAGCGGCGTAAGGGAATGCCCTCGCTGTGCGCCCCACCCACAGAGCATCGGTGACCTCTCTGTCGTCGAGGGCATGCTCCGGATGAATGCCTGCCGCGATCCCGAGCGCGGCGAATCGGGCAAGGTCCTCATCGCGTACCAGCTGAGCATGCTCGATTGATCCCCGCGCCCCGGTCTGTTCAAAGGCGTCGAGCGCCTCCGAAACGGCCCTATCGCCGATGGCGTGAAGCGCCACCTCAAAGCCGTGATCGCGCGCATCGGCGACAACCTTGGCAAGGTCTCCGCGTGGGTGAGCGGAGTGCCCGAAGTCGCGGGTTTCGGGATATGGCTCGAAGCACCAGGCTGTGCGCGTATTGAGTGCGCCATCGGCGAAGATCTTGAGCGGGCCAACGGTGACCAGGCCACCGGTGCCCTCAACTCGCTTGCCCGTCCGGTCGCCGCGTGCGAGCGTCTCGTCGAGGTGTTGCGGGTAGACGCCCGCCTCGATTCTGAACTGAGTGACACCGTCTGCGACACGCGCGGCCCACGTGGCAGTGTTGTCCGCCATTTCCAGATCCATGATTCCCGTGACGCCCCTGGACGCCGCCGCGGCGACCGCATCCGCGACCAGGGCCTCCACGGCCCGAGCGTCCGAAGCCTCCTCCGCCTCGAGCGCAATTTCCAGATCAAAGGCGGCCCGTTCCCTGAGGAGCCCCGGCCGCGCACCGTAACGCGCCGCGGCCGCAGAGTTGATCCACACGCAATGAAGGTCGTGGCTGATCAGCACGATGGTTCGGCCGCGCTGGCCCGCCCGCGCCGCCGCGTCGTCGAGCGCCTGCGCAGTCGGAACGTCCGGCCACAAGGCATCCTGGAAGCCCGTCGCGACCAGCGGCCTCGACATCGTTCCGCCGTCGTGGTCCATCTCAGCGAGCGCGTCGCTGACGGCACGCACCACCTCGTCGGCGGAGGCCAATCCCGCGACGCTCAGGCGGTTCCTGTGCTTGGACCACAACGTGAAGTGGACGTGCCGATCGACGAGTCCCGGCATCAGCCAGCGCCCATCGAGGTCGATGTGCTCCGCGTGCGAATCGGACTGAGCGTGGCCGGAGCCCGCCGGCAACACCGACAGGATCCGGCCGTCGGACACACGCACGTCGACCAGTTCGCTGGCGTGCGGCGAGGCGGTGTCCCACAGTCGGGCGCGCTCAATCACCAGCGGCCATGTGTTCATGCACACAGCGTAGGGCCGCCGGCGGGTCGCGATCTCAGGCCTAAGGCGCTTACCGGCTCGAGGTTTGCTGAGCCGTTGGGGGCGCTCTACGCGCCCAGCGGCACCCGCGCCGCGCTCGCGCTCGACACCCCATACCGTCGGCGCGAGACGGCAACGGCCACTGTCGTGTACACCACCCCAGCCAGAGCATCGAACACGTAGTGGTTGGCGGTTCCGATGACCACAAACGTCATCATCAACGGGTACAACCACGCGAGATACTTCCACTTTGAGCGATTCAGAAGCACCACCGTGAGCGCACACCAGAAGGCCCACGCCACGTGCAGGCTCGGCATCGCCGCGTACAGGTTGGCAAGTCCGGTCACGTTGTCACCCCAAAACAACACGGGATGTGCGGTCATCGTGTCGACGGCTCCGGCGAGCGCGAAGCGCGGAGGCGCGAGCGGGTAGAGCCAATAGGTGGCAAGCCCACTGAGCGTGACGATCGCCAACGCGGTTCTCATCACCTTGTATTGGGGCCTCCTACGCCTCCACATCCAAATGAGCACGCTCGGCCCTCTCAATGTCGAAGGCATGCCCCAGGGCGAGCGCCTACGTGTCCGGCGCGGCCAGGGTACAGACACCGCTCACGCAGAAGCGCGAATGATCAGTTGCGTGGGGAGGATCGTCGTGCGCGGCCTGTCTTCGTCCCCGTTGAGGACGGCGATCAGGATGTCCGCCATGGCCGCGCCCATCTCCTCCGACGGCTGGCGCACCGTGGTGAGGGGAACCTCCGTCGTCCTCGCGGCTTCCGAATCGTCGTAGCCAACCATGGCGATATCCGTCGGCACCCGTATACCCATAGATCTGAGTACCGTCATGGCGCCAGCTGCCATCGAGTCCGAGGCCACAAAGATGCCATCGACGGTGGGGTCTTGTTCCAAAACCGTGCGCATGGCCGACGCTCCCCCGCGCAGCGTGAAGTCTCCTTCGACGACGGGCCCCGGCGTCAGTCCCGCATCGGCGAGCGCCGCGAGGAACCCCGCCTCGCGTTCCGATCCGACCCTCATGCTCTTGGGACCCGTGATCGTCGCTATGCGTTTGCGGCCGGTCGTGATCAGTCGCTCAGTTCCCGTGCGCGAGCCGCCAACGTTGTCAACGTCCACGACGTATCCGCCGTCGATGCCCGCTGCAGGGCGCCCTCCAAAGACCACGGGGATGGTGTTCGTCAGCGTCGACAAGAACGTGTCGGCGGTGTGGTGAGAGACCACGAGCGCGCCATCGACGTTTCCGCCTTGCAAGTAACGCATCGTCTTGCCGTGGGGATCGGTGGAGGCCACCATCAGGTTGAGTACGTAGTCGGACTCTTGAAGCCGGTCGTTGATGCCCACAATGATCGTCGCCAGGTAAAGGTCGCCGAACAAGCGGGTCATGTCTTCGGGGACGACGAGCGCGATTGCGTGTGCCTGCTTGCTAGCCAGGGAGCGCGCGGCTCTGTTGGGCACGTACCCAAGCTCGGCTATGGCAGCCCGCACAGTAAGGGCGATCTCTTCGGAGACCTTGGGGGAACCGTTCACCACACGCGAGACCGTTGCCCGTGACACCCCCGCGTGGGCGCCCACCATTTCTAGGGTGGGAGCCGACGGCAGTTTAAGCGTTCGCATACTGCGTCGGTCTCCTGAGGTTGGGAGCCCCGGTGGGGGCCGGTCGCATACTTGCGACGCGAGCCCTCCCACCCCGGGGATCCGCACGAATCTAGCCCTTGACGGCGCCCTGCATGATGCCAGCGATAAGCTGCTTGCCCGCAAAGATGAAGAGCAGGAGAAGCGGAATCGTGGCTAGTACCACGCCAGCCAAAACCAACGAGAAGTCCGTGAACTTCTCTGCTTGAAGCAAGCGCAGCGCCATGGGCAACGTCGGGTTCTGTTTGTTCAGCACGATGAATGGCCAGAAGAAGTTGTTCCACGTGGTCACGAAGGTGAACAGCCCGAGCATTGCCGCCGCCGGACGCGCGGCGGGAAGTGCCACGTGCCAGAAGACACGAATCATGGAACATCCGTCAACGCGCGCCGCCTCGATCAACTCCGTGGGCAGCGATTGCGTCAAGTACTGGGTCATCCAGAACACGCCAAACGCCGACACCAGGGCCGGGACGATGACCGCGCCGAGGTGTCCCGTCCATCCGTACTTCTGCATGAGGATGTACAACGGCACCACGCCAAGCTGGATAGGAACGGCCATCGTCGCGATCACGGCAATGAACAGCGGACCGGAGCCCTTGAAACGCAACTTTGCAAATGCAAAGCCAGCCAAGGTAGACAGCGTCACGGTGGTCGCCGAGATCGTCAGCGACACGATCATCGAGTTGCCGACCGCCTTCCAGAAGTGGACGGTTGGGCTGTTGATCACATATGAGGCGTTGTGCAGGAAGTTGCCTCCCGGCCACCACGACATGTTCGGATCGTTGATGGTGTACGAGTCACCCGAACCGATCAAGAGCGACCAGTAGAAGGGGAACAACGAGCCGATAATCACCGCAGCCAATACGACATAGACGAAGTTCGACGGGCGCCCGGCGCCGCGGGGCTTCCTAGTCCTGGGCGCCATTACTTGCCTCCTACTTGAGCGAACTTCTGCGATGCCTTCTTGGACTTCTTCACGGCCTCTTCACCGGAGACAAACCTACGAGCCACCCAGGTGTTGATCAGCGTGATGACGATGATGAGCACGAACAACAGCCAAGCGACCGCGGCCGCACGGCCAAAGTTGAAGTTGCTCCAACCCATGTTGTACATGTACAGCGTGATGGTGAGCCACTGTTTATTGGCTCCGCCCAGTCCGTACGTGTCGTAGATCAACGGCTCTTCAAAGATCTGCAAGCCACCGATGGTGGACGTGATGATCACGAAGACGAACGTGGGCCTGATCTGCGGAATCGTCAGTGAAATGAAGCGACGCACCGCGCCAGCTCCGTCGACCTCGGCGGCCTCGTAGAGGTCTCGAGGGACGGCCTGCATGGCCGCGAGCAAGATGAGGGTGTTGTAGCCAGTCCATCTGAAGTTCACCATCGTGGCGATCGCCATATGGCTGGGAATCACGCTGGTGTGCCACAGGACCCGGCTGAGGCCGAGGTGAGCGAGAGTGTTGTTGATGAGTCCGTGCTGGTCGCCGAACATGTTGGAGAAGATCAACGCCACGGCGATGGGTGCCACCACGTAGGGCAACAGGACGCCCATTCTCCAGAAGGTCTTGGCGCGCAAATTCTGGTCGAGCATCGCGGCGATCAGCGTCGCGGCGATGACCTGGGGCACGGACGACAACAGGAAGATCGAGAAAGTGTTGCGCAGGGCCTTCCAGAAGTTCGGGTCATGAAGGACCCACGAGAACTGCTGCAAGCCGACGAAGGTTCCCGTTCCACGAATGTGGTCCCAGTTCTGCATCGAGATGAAGGCGGTGTACAGGATCGGGAAAAGCCCCGTGATGGCAAAGACGAGGAAGAACGGGGCGATGTACAGAAACGGCGAGTACTTGACGTCCCAACGCCCGCGACGCTGCCGCCACGTGAGCGGCGGTTGTTTGCGCGACCGGTCCCTGGGGGTCTTCACGCCGTCAGGCTCAGTGGTGATGCTTGACATGGAGGTCCTTCGTGAAAGTTGAGGGCGCAACGATCCGGGCCACCCTTAAAGGCGTGGCCCGGATCGGAGCATATTAACCGAGCGCCTTGATCTCCGTCATTGCCTGAGCCCAAGAGGTCGCGGGGTCCTGCGAGCCATCCTCGACGCGCGTGAGCGCGTTCTGCATGACGTCGTTGACCTTGAAGTAGTTCTTACCCTTGAACGGTGCGACGATACCCTGAGCACGGTTCTTGAAGATCGTTCCGAGGGTGGTGGAGTTGAAGAACGTCGCGTTGGTCGGGGCAGTGCCTGCGGCCATAGCGGCGTTCAGCGCGGCATCGTCGGCAAGCGCCTTGTTCTGGCTCGGGAACGTGCCCGCTGAGGCCAGCGCCTTGAGCTGCTGCTCAGGAGCGGTCAGCCATGCGGCCAGTTCCGTTGCGGCTGCAACGTTCTTGCCGTCGGCAGGAACGGTGAGGTACGAACCGCCCCAGTTACCAGCGCCACCGGGGAAGACGTCTGCGACGTTCCACGTGGTGGTGTTGGGGGCGTCACCCTTGATGACACCAAGCATCCAGCCTGGGCAAAGCATGGTGGCGAACTGGCCGTTCGCCATGCC
>Ga0209429_10000839_pt1 | contig 20102 bp, 23 predicted proteins | sample BarGraNGADG00212_3_FD_184493 | JGI IMG/M metagenome (GOLD analysis project Ga0209429, IMG submission 184493) | Arctic peat soil microbial communities from Barrow, Alaska - Barrow Graham LP Ref core NGADG0004-212 (SPAdes) (version 2) | ecosystem: Environmental > Terrestrial > Soil > Wetlands >...
TCATTATTTCTCGTGATTTCAGATTCTGCAAAGATAAAAGTACCTTTGTATTCAAAGTTTTGGAACTTTTTTAAATATGCCTCTTCATGATGCAAACCATTCTCGCTTCACTGATTGTCCTGGCCGCATTCATCTTTGTGCTGCTACCCTTGTTCAGCAAGAAAAAAAGCAGTTCATCCTGTGATACCTGTGCTTCCGGCGGATGTGGCGGATGCCCTCTTTATGACAAGCCAAAAAAAGTTAAATGAATAAATTATACACAATTTCAGACTGTTTTTTCAAAACTTAAAGGATAATCTTTTACTTTTGAGCACTTCAATAAATATACGTTCCACACAGCACCCTAAATTGATTATGCATAAACGGATTGGCCTTTTACTGATGACTTTCCTGACGTTATCCTTTTCCATGAAAGCGGCAGACAATGCCTCCGCTGCGAGTTTGAATTTATCCAATCTGGATCATTCGGTCAAACCCGGTACCGATTTTTTCCGCTTTGCAACCGGAGGTTGGAGCGATGCGAATCCCATTCCGGATGAATTCTCCCGATACGGTTCCTTCGATAAGTTAATGAACGAAAACCAACGTCAAATCCGCGACCTGATTGTAGAATTGGGTGCAAGCCGTCACGAAAAGGGCACTTCCGCCCAGAAAATCGGTGATTTGTTCCGAATCGGAAACGACAGCGTCAAACTCAATGCTGAAGGCGTAAAACCTTTGCAGGAAAGTCTGAATGCAATTCAGTCAACGAAAAATCGGGTAGACCTGTATAAGATTTCAGCCAGCATTCGAAAAGACGGTCCAAGTCCATTTTTTGGCACCTACATCGGCCCGGACGATAAAAACAGCAATGCGTATCTGGTACAACTTTCGCAAGGCGGTCTGGGCATGGAAGACCGTGATTATTATTTGGATGACGCTTCCAAAGCCCTTCGTGAAGGGTATGTCAAACTCATTCAAGCTCAGTTCGTCAATGCAGGTTTCAGTATAGCTGTTGCAAAAAAGGCTTCAGCAGCTGTCCTGAAAATAGAGACGGCCTTGGCTACGGCTGCTTTCACCAAAGAAAAGGCCCGCATTCCAGGGCTGAATTATCATAAATTTCTGATCAGTCAGCTGAACGATTCCGTTGCGTCCTTCCCGTGGGCCCTGTTTCTGGAAAGCGCTGGTGTTAAAAGTGAAAAGGCAATCAATGTTTGTCAGGTGGAACCCATTGCTGCCGCACTCAAGCTGCTGCAGACGCAGCCAGTGCCCGACCTCAAGCTTTACCTCCAGTGGTGCCTCATCAATGAAGCCGCCCCCTACCTGAGCGACAACTTCGTGAACGCCAACTTCGATTTCTATGGCCGCCAGATGAGCGGTGCCAAGAGCATCCGTCCCCGCTGGAAACGCGTGTTGAGCACCATCGACAATTCACTGGGTGAAGAAGTCGGTAAATTGTACACCGCCAAATATTTCCCAGCTCAGGCGAAAGAACGCATGCTCAAACTGGTGGACAACCTGAAAATTTCCCTAGGTGAACGCATTGCCGCACTACCTTGGATGAGCCCTGAAACCAAAGCCAAAGCGCAGGAAAAACTGAATGCATTTATTGTGAAAATCGGGTATCCCGATAAATGGAAAGATTATTCTTCCCTTGAAATCAAGGACGACAGCTATTGGGCCAACATTCACCGCTCTAAAACCTTCGAGTACAATTTCAACCTAGCCAAACTCGGTAAACCCGTGGACAAGATGGAATGGCAGATGAATCCCCAGACAGTGAATGCTTATTACAATCCCACCACGAACGAAATCTGTTTCCCGGCAGGTATTCTTCAACCACCTTTCTTTTACATGAATGCGGACGATGCCATCAATTACGGTGCCATCGGCGTTGTCATCGGCCATGAAATGACCCACGGCTTTGACGATCAAGGCTGCAAATACGATAAGGATGGCAACATGCTGAACTGGTGGAAACCGGAAGATGCCGTCCAGTTCGGACAACGAACCAAAGTGCTGGCCGATTATTTCAGCAACATCATCGTATTGGGAGACCTGCATGCCAACGGTGTTTTTACGCTGGGTGAAAACATTGCCGACCATGGTGGTCTTCAGGTGGCTTACAATGCATTCCTGAAAACGGAACAAGCCAACAAACCCAAACTGCTGGAAGGTTTCACCCCCGCTCAACGCTTCTTTCTTTCATACGCCAATCTTTGGGCCAGCAACACCCGCGATGCCGAAATGATTCGCTTGACCAAACAGGATCCGCACTCACTGGGTAAATGGCGGGTAGACGGCGCACTGCCGCACATCGCCGCTTGGTACGATGCATTTGGCATCACTCCGACCGATCCTATGTACTTGCCGGTCGAAAAGCGGGCTTCCATTTGGTAAAACTCTAATGAAACGACCTTGGTCGCCTTTCAATAATTACCGGATCACGTACGTGCAACGTCGATCCCCGTCCACCGCGTGGTCGGTGCGTTCCACCGCCAGCTTTTCTCCTAAAAGTCTTTGAATGTTTTCTATCTCAGCACGGCAGAAACCGTCGCACTGGGTGGCTGCTTTACAAATGGGGCAATTGTTCTCCATAAAAAACCACTCATCCCCTTCGTGAGACCATTCGGCCATATAGCCTTCCTCGTTTCTGATATCGGTAAGCAGCTCCAGCTTGTCGTCTATAGAGAACGTGTTTTCAAGCGCCTTCTCATAACGCAGATAGTCCTTGGTTTTTTTATCATCCACAACCGATTGTAGGGCGTCTGCCCCAAATAGGCGTTGAACTGTTTCCAGAATCTGGACGGTCAGGTTGGCGTGATTGTCCGGAAATTGTTTGCCGGATAAGGAAGACAGGCGGTAGATGATGTTAGGACGACCAACTCCTTTGGTTTGGCTTTCGGACTGAACGAGTCCGCTTTCCTCCAGTTTCAGCAAATGCAACCGCATGCCCTCGCTGGTCATTTCAAAATCCTTGGCCAAAACCGCAGCGGTCATAGGGCCATTCATTTTCAAATGTCTGAGAATCTTTTGAGGTGTCTTGATGGTAGTCATAGAAGAAAATTGAAAAAGACAAGTAAAAACTTGGCAAATGTACTATATTTGTGTGAAACAAACAACGTTGAAGCGTTTTACGAAAAAACCATCAATAATTTCAGAAAACGCCTCTCTTTTTCAGAATTTTTGTATCTTGGGATGTACTAATACTTGATGCATGATAATTCCGAAAAACCTGAATACGCTGGTTGCCGACAAGATACGGCTGGCACAGACCGGCCTTGCCTATGACGAAGTGATACTCGGAGACACGGATGTTCCGGTTTTGAAAAACGAATACCTGCTTTTTTTGAAGCCCGAAATCACGATGTCCTCCGAAACCATTCGATTGGAACCCGTTATCGACCTGATACTGGAACAAATGGATGCCTTCGGCTTTGTCATCCACGATGTGCGCATTCTGTCAGCCAGTTACCTGGAAGCCTTCAACCTCATTGATCAGCATTACGGAGTCATTTCCCTGGTTTCCAATCAGGGACTGAACGCAATGACCGATGGCGCCAAAGAACGCTTCAGGGACATTTATGGTGTGGAAGCCGATGCCTCCAATGTGCTGGGCGGCATGGAATTCCTCCGGAAATATCCGTTCTTTAATTTCCATTCATTGGACTGTATGTGGCAGAATTCAGAAAACCTAAAATTGGCAAGCGGTACGTATGTGGAAAAACTACGGATCGATCAGGAGGTTGTCTATGTGCTCAATGCCTTTCACCCCAAACAGCTCCGGCATTTTACAGAATCCGGACGCAGCATCGTCCTGTTCAATATTTCGGGCGACCGGCCTTGGAAAAAAGCTCGGGAATCTTTTGCAGGCGCCACCGATCCCAGAAAGGCCGCTGAAGGAAGCCTGCGCCGCCTGTTGATGGAACGCAAAGACAAATTCGGCATTCCCGATGTGTCCCAGAGCTTTAACGGTATTCATCTTTCGGCAGGACCTGTAGAAGCATTGATTGAACTGCACCGTTTTGATTCCGATCATTCCAGCCCGGTAGGGGAAGCCGATTTCAAGGATTTCTCCTTTGGAAAGGAATTGATCCGTACTTTCGGTGAAATACCTGCAGCCATACTGAACAATGAAACGCTCGTAGTAGATGGTAAATCCATCACCGTTTTTGACCTCACTGAAAACCTCGATTCTGACAAAGCGCTCCGTTTGTTGCAGAAATGTTTGAAATGATAAAAAAGCATATCTTTTTGAGATTTTTTTTGTAAAAAGGATTGAATTGGAGTAATTTTGAAAATATTTATAATTATGACCAACGAACTTTTTTCTTGGACCGATCTGGGTGATATTCAGGAAGGTCGCCCCAATCTGGGAATGTTTACCCGAGTGGAGGTTTACCGATTGATGCAGTACACGATGAGGGCAGTGCTCGAAGAAAAATTCGGTGATGCTGAAACCCGTCGTTTGCTGTCCAAGGCCGGACGAATCTCCGGAGAGGCATTTTGTAAGAACAAGTTGGATGTCAACCTACCCCTCAATAAATTCATTGCAAGGCTTCATGAAATTCTGGAAGAGATGGCCATTGGCGTACTGAGGGTTGAAAAAATCGATGCCGAAAACCTGCATCTTATTGTTACCGTTTCCGAAGACCTCGATTGCTCCGGCCTTCCGGTGAACGGTTATACTGTCTGTGATTACGACGAAGGTTTTCTGGCAGGTATTTTCAAGATATATACCGGAAAAGAGTTCGAAGTCAAAGAAATAGATTGCTGGTCTACCGGCGACCGAACCTGTCGCTTCACCATTAATCCCTCCTAAAACCATCCATGACTTCAGACGATCGTCAAATACTGTCATCCCTTAACGAAGCGGTCAAGCAACTTCTGCAAGGCAAAAAGGGCATCACCTTGGAATCCATCCATGTGTCTGATGTGCCTGAAATTGAAGAGCTTAGAACGACTGTCGCCAACCTGATCAGTCAACATAATCAAAGCTATGGTTTTATCCTTGATTTGGCCAAGGGTAAACTGGATTCGACACCTCCACCACTCAACAGCATTGTTTCACCTTTCAAACAACTTCAGGCAGACCTGAAACATCTGACTTGGCAGATTCACCAGATTTCTGAAGGTGACCTAGAACAAAAAGTGTCTTTTTCAGGTGATTTTTCGGACTCCATCAATAAAATGATTGAAGCATTGCGAGAAAAGCAACGCGTCAGTGAGTTGAACGAAAAATACCTGGCCGAATTGATGGAACTGAACGCCAGTAAGGATAAGCTCTTTTCCATTATAGCCCACGATCTTAAAAATCCGTTTTCAGGCCTCATCAATCTGAGTGACATGGTTTTGAATGATGTCAGGGCAGGTAAGTATGAAGATATTGAAGAATATGCCGCCTTACTTAAAACATTTTCCTTGCAAGGTTACAAATTACTGATTAACCTGCTGGATTGGGCCAAAGTACAATCCAATTCTGTACAAATTAAGTTGGAGTCGGTAAAGTTGAACGAAATAGTGGAGTTGTCCAAGGCCTTGGTCGAACCCGTTGCCATTCAAAAAAAAATCACCATCGTTTACCACTTTCAAGAGGATGTGCGCATCATGGCCGATTCCAATATTCTTCAGACTGTTTTGCGCAATTTGCTGGGCAATGCTGTCAAATTCACACCGGTTGGAGGCGTGATCACCATCTCTGCCGAAAGAACGGAGGATAAAATTACAATCGGCGTTAAGGACACCGGTGTAGGAATCCGCCCCGAAAACCTAAAACGCTTGTTCCGTATTGACAGCCCCTTCAGCACCAACGGAACCGCCAACGAGTTCGGTTCTGGTCTCGGTCTGATTCTTTGCAGGGATTTCCTGAAAAAATTGGGAAGTGAGATTCAGGTGGAAAGTGAAGTGGGCAAGGGGTCCACGTTCAGTTTTTCGCTCCCGACAGTGTAAAAGCACCTTCTTTTTTATCTGTATATTCTTACAGTATGTGGTCGGATAAATATGCACTTAAATTCCATTTCTGTGCATATTTTCGGACTATTTTTGCCCTTGCCCCCGATAAAACCGTTAACTTTGCAGCGTTTTAAAAAAAACGTATGAAACCCACACACATTGAACACCTCGGAATCGCTGTCAACAGCCTTGAACTAGCCATCCCCTTCTACGAAAAACTTCTTGGCACTGCCTGTTACAACATTGAAGAAGTCCCTGAACAAAAAGTGAAAACCGCTTTTTTCAAGATTGGTCAGACCAAGATTGAATTGCTGGAATCCACCGACCCCGAAGGCCCCATCGGCAAATTTCTGGAAAACAAAGGCCCTGGCGTACACCACGTTGCATTCAATGTCGAAGGCCTCCAGACTACGCTAGAAGAAGCCGAAGCCAACGGTATCCGTCTCATCGACAAGACTCCCCGCAAGGGTGCCGAAGGTCTGAACATCGCGTTCCTGCATCCGAAATCCACCCTTGGCGTTTTGATGGAGCTTTGTGAAAATCCCAACAAGTAAATTTCAATAATAATTTCACCTATGAGTGCACAACTGGAAAAAGTAAAAGAGTTGATCGACCTACGCATTGAAGCGCGTTTGGGCGGTGGTCAGAAGGCCATTGACAAACAGCACGACAAAGGCAAGTACACCGCCCGCGAACGTATCTCGATGTTGCTGGACGATGGCAGTTTTGAAGAATTCGACATGTTTGTGATACACCGTTGCACCAACTTCGGTCAAGACAAAAAACATTTCCTCGGCGATGGTGTCATAACCGGCTACGGTACGATCGAAGGCCGTCTGGTTTACGTATTTGCTCAGGATTTCACCGTTTGGGGCGGTTCATTGTCCGAAACCATGGCCCAAAAAATTTGCAAAGTGATGGATCAGGCCATGAAGATGGGTGCCCCCTGCATTGGCATCAACGACTCGGGTGGTGCCCGTATCCAGGAAGGCATCAACGCCTTGGCAGGTTATGCCGAAATTTTCCAACGCAACATCATGGCTTCCGGTGTGATTCCCCAGATTTCAGGTATTTTTGGCCCTTGTGCCGGCGGTGCCGTATACTCACCCGCTTTGACCGATTTCACCATCATGACCAAAGGAACCTCCTACATGTTCCTCACCGGTCCGAAAGTCGTTAAAACCGTCACCGGTGAAGACGTTACCCAGGAACAACTCGGTGGTGCCTCCGTGCACGCCAGCAAATCCGGTGTCACCCATTTCGCAGTGGAAGGCGAAGAAGAAGGTTTGGATCTCATCCGCAAACTCATTTCCTTCCTACCCCAGAATAACCTCGAAGAAACTCCCCGTCTGAAATGTACCGACCCCATCAACCGTCTGGACGACATTTTGAACGATATCGTTCCCGATAGTCCCAACAAACCGTATGACATGTTCGAAGTCATCGGTGGTGTTGTTGACCACGGCGAATTCCTTCAGGTACACGGCGACTTCGCCAAGAACATCATCATCGGTTTCGCCCGTTTCAACGGCCAAGCCGTCGGTATCGTAGCCAATCAGCCCAAAATGTTGGCCGGCGTGCTCGACAGCAACGCTTCCCGCAAGGCAGCCCGCTTCGTCCGTTTCTGCGATGCCTTCAACATACCCCTCGTTACCTTGGTGGACGTTCCCGGTTTCCTACCGGGTACCGGTCAGGAATACGGCGGTGTCATCACCCACGGTGCCAAGTTGCTCTACGCTTACGGCGAAGCTACGGTGCCCAAAGTGACCGTCACCCTCCGCAAATCGTACGGTGGTGCACACATCGTGATGAGCTGCAAGCAATTGCGCGGCGACATCAACTACGCTTGGCCCACTGCTGAAATCGCTGTAATGGGTGCCTCCGGTGCAGTTGAAGTACTGTATGCCAAAGAAGTTGCCGCTTCCGAAGATCCCGCTGCCCTCGCTGCCGCCAAGGAAAAGGAATACGCAGATGCCTTCCAAAATCCCTATCGTGCTGCTCAATACGGCTACATCGACGATGTCATCGAACCCCGCAATACGCGTTTCCGCGTCATTCGCGCCCTCGAACAGCTGCAGACCAAGAAATTGGTGAACCCGGCCAAGAAACACGGTAACATTCCTTTATAAGTTAAGCTATGGCTATTTTTTATAACAGCAATAATAATGTGAGCGACGAAGTGGCAGCTGCCATCGCTTTGGCACTGTTTCATCTGAACCAAGAGGTCCACGATGTTGAAAACACCATCCTTACCTTTGGCAAGACCGGTCGTAATTATTCCCCATGGAGTTCCAAGATTTACGGTATCCGTCAGTTACCAAACAGAAGATAATCTTATAAAAATCATACAATGAAAGAATTCAAATACACCATCAACGGAAATTCTTACACCGTTGAAATCCTTAAAGAAGATGGTTCTGAGGTTGAACTGACTGTAAATGGCGCGCTCTATACCGTTGAAGTAGAAGAGGAAATCGTTGAAGAACCCAAAAAAATCACACGTCCCGCTGCAGCCCCCACCAAACCTACAGGTGAACCGGTGTTGGGTGTCAAAAAGAACGTATCATCCGGCGGTGCCGTCAAAGCTCCACTTCCCGGCGTTATCCTCGAAGTCTGCGTCAAAGTTGGCGATACGGTCAAGGTAGGCGACAAAGTGCTACTGCTCGAAGCCATGAAGATGGAAAACACCATTGCCAGCGACTTAGCCGGTAAAGTGTTGGAAATCAAAGTAGAAGCTGGAACAACAGTGTTAGAAGGCGCAGAAATGATTATGATAGGTTAAAAAGCGATACCTAGAAAACGAAAGAGGCTGTATCAAACAATGATACAGCCTCTTTTTGGCAATACGGTAAAAGATGTTTCAATAGAGTGCCAAGGTCAAGGCGCAGATTATGAGACACACCGGAGCGTACTTAAGGTACGTGAGGATTGTCGAATAAGATGTAACGCAGAGATTTGCGCCCTATTGAAACATCTTATTCATTTTTCATCACCCCTATCATATTTCTATAGCTCTTGTTCAGGGTGGTGAGGTTGCTGTTCAACTCTTTCATTTGCTCGCGGTACTTCTTGGTTTCTACAGCCGATTCGGCCATATCCTTGAGATAATCATCCGCTCCCTGAACCTGAACCCGATAGATGGAATTCAAGGTTCCCAAATTCTTGTTGAGCGATTCCAGTTCCGTCTGATATTTTCTAGACTCTTCTTCAATAGATGTCAGTGAACTGGCAATGCTCTGATATTTGAAAACCGTCTTGGATGTCACTCGCAAAATGGACGATTCATAAGCCTTTGCCAGCCGCTCGAGCGATTCATCCGCAATCTCGATGGTTTTCATGTATTTGGTAGACGCCGCAAAAACATCACCCATCGTATTCATATGCTCAGCCGTGTCACCAAGCTTGCGAAGGCCATCACCGAACCGAAGCAACAAGTCCGGCGTGATATCACCATTCACCAACATCTCGTCAAAACGTGCCAAAGCGACAGAACCATTGCCATCGTCTACCAGTTTGTTCACCCGGCGCGGAACAATTTCTTCTTGCTCATAATCCGAACTCAGTATAATGTTCGGATAAAGCAGAGGCGGATGTTCCTCCTCCTGGCTTTCAAAGGCATAAAAGAAGAAAATGACTGCTTCTGTCACAAGACCGGCAGTAAGCATGTAATCCGCTCCTGTCCAATGTTCCAATTTGAAAAGGGCACCCATAACAACGACAGATGCACCAAAACCGTATAGTTTTGTCATGGCCCCTTTAAAAGCCTTGCCTTGCGTCAATCGCTGCATCTGTGAATCTAAGCTCATAAATCAGATTTTAGGTAAAGATAATGCATTTTTATTTGACAGTAATTAAGATTGGAGTGAGATTTCGTTTGTCATTTCCTGGCCCACTGACCACGATTTCTTCAAAAAGAAGCACTTGACCTCGATTTGTTTTCCGAATCTGCTGAACCATTTCATCCGTCAGATTACCACTTGTTGCGTCATAATTGTACGTATTGAAACCACGATCCATAGTCAACCTGAAACTTACGACCTGAAAAGTGTAATTAAACTCAAAATCTTCAGGCATCATCGGTACGATTTTCCCTGCCGAAAGGATATTTTCACGAGTTACGAAACCATCTTTTTTTCCGGAAATAGTTGGAGTAGGATCCGGTATTTTCTTGACCCGGAAAACCTCCGATCCCATCGGTTTCATTCCACTGCTGGTCTTGACTGAAATTGAAACAGTCGCTTCCTTGAACCCCGATGGTACACTGGCTGACCATCCACCTGTCATACGGTCCGGTTTTAACGAACCGCAAGAGATTTTGGGGAATATGTTTTCTTTTGTAATACCAGAAACAGAAATGGACAACGGATTATCCACACCGATGTAGAGTACATTCATTTTTGTGGCCGAAACCGTGACCGAAGGTTTTGCAACATAGTATTCACCGTTAAAATGATAGGTCTTATCTTTGCCCGAAGCAGTCGGCACACTTACAAATCCCGCATATTTCTGGGCTCCTAAAACTGTCGCTGGGAATTTAATGTTCATGTGCCCGTTCACTCTGTCAATAACTGTAGCCTGGCCCATCTGCTCCACAGACAGGCTATCGGAACCCCTCATTACGTAAACGCTGGGGCTAGGAGTGTGGCTGGTGTCGTAAGCTGCCACAATTACTTCAGCCTCAAAATCTTCACCTGTAAACAGGTAATTGTTTTTAGGTAAGACCTTGGCTTCGATCTGGTCGTATTTGAAATCACCGGAAATACTCTCACTGAGGAGTCCGTTTACCACTTCCAGCTCAGCATTGTTTACTTCTGAAATGAATTTGTTCAGTATGGGGATGTCTGCAGCAAGAGGTATGTCAAAGAAATGGTGACGCTCCCAGCTTTGTTTTTTTCCAAATGCATCTTTGTACTTGTCATCCGTTTCCAGCTCGAGTTTAATATTCTTGCGGTTTTTTGGATTGATCAGATTCATCATCTTCCCCCGGTAGGCAATGATTTTGTTTTTCAATGCCCTGGCTTTTCCCTTGGAAACATCCTCCGATGTCCCGATCAGTAAATGGGTTGGAACCGTATAATTGTCTTTTTTCCGTAAGTCCCTGATACCCATTTTACGGGCTGAATCCAATGGAACCTTTTCGGTCTCAGCAATCAATTCATCACGCAGATTATTAATATATTTGGTCATCTCGGATGAAAGCGCCATCGCCACCTTTGCCTTATCCCAAAAAGGACCGACCTCAATCTTGTTCAGTGCGAATTCTTTTCTAAAGCCCTCCAGCGTTATATTTCGCTTATCAGCGAAACCTTTGTTGGTTGACAGCACAGTGTCATTCACCGTCGAGTACCCTTCCAGCACCTCTTTCGATACATTCAAAGCCAGCATGGCCGTTAAAACGAGGTACATCATTCCAATGAGTTTTTGCCGGGGGGTTTCTTTTTTATGGCTCATATCAAGTAGATGGAAATGGTATACGTTAGTGTCAATTGAGTAGTGGCTGCGTGAAGATTCGCGTAAGTGTCAACATAGAATACCATGGTGAGCAAACTGGTCATGGTATAATCAGCTTGTTTGTTGGAAATATTATATAAAAGAAGTTGACTGGTATAGCCTGGTACGTTACTCAATGTGCTCAAAGTGTTCGACTCGGAATGTCCGTATTGATCCATATGAAAACCCTCTGCCTGAATGGTAATTCTCATTCCACTGGGTATCGTTCCCGTAAGGTCCACATTAATCTGTGCATAGTCGTGAAGAGTCTGGTCATGGTATCTGTAATTTAGCGTTTGAGTTACATCTGTTTTTGATGCCACATGATCGCCTGCTGTTGTTACAGAGGAGACGTCAATATACGGCCCTACTCGGGTACTCGTAATTGACAAGTACGTAGTCACTGCAATACTGTCGATTGAAAAGAGTAAAAGGACAATGACAATCAAGAGGCTCTTTATAAGTCGATTATTCATCATTTTGTTGTCGTTTTTTGGAATTTTATCACTCTCGCCTGCTTTTTGATGAGTACCTCCAATTTCTCAGACTTACCGGATACCAGATTCAAATTGAATTGACCGGTCACCAACGAATAACCCTGAGGCAAACCCTTTGGATAGATCTTAATCTGCCAACTTCCAGGTCTAAGGTCCTCAAATACAAAGTTTCCATCCCTATCTGTCATAATACGGAACATCTCCGTTCCATTGGATGCCTCAATGATCAACTTTTCTATTTGTTCCTTTACAGGAATATATCCTTTTTGTCCGGCTTTCTCATCTTCCTGGACCACCAATTGACCTATCACACGCGCCGATTTGGTCATGGCAAATTCATAACGGGTGACAACGCTTGGCTCAATGGTTATTAAGTTTTGTCCAGCGACCTCTGGCACAGCGTTTAAACCAAAGCTTGATGCATCCACTCCCAGCATATAGGTTCCTATTGGGACGGAAGGAAATTTGAAATTTCCGTCTTTGTCGGTAATAGTCACAATGCCGTTCAGATTCACCCGAATACCACTGACTTTGTCCACACCATGGTTTAGGATTTTTCCTGTCAAACTCCCAACATCTTTCTTCTTCGAAATGGGCACATTCAACATGTGGGTATATTTCAATTGTAGGTTGTATTCCTTGGTGTTCAAGGTGTTTTTCATCAGGTTATAATTAGCACTGATGCCAAGTTCATTCGCGTCATTGATTCGCCCATTCATGGTTAAGGAGAAAAGGCTTCTGTCGCTGGTATAGTAACGCCATTCGTAGTTGCTGTTGTATTGGACTGAGATTTGGAATCGCTCTTTCAAGTTGGCCATCAGTGATCCACCATAATAGAACTGATCGAAACCGGTGACCATTTGTTGCCCACCTTGATACGTAGCAAATAGCGATGTGGACAACGTTCTGCTTACCGAATAATTTAAGGATGCATTTCCGTTATAAAACACCGTCAAACCCTCACTATTGGACGCCAACTTATTTTCCATTTTCCCAAGTTCGCCTTGTACATTGAGACCCAAACGACCAAATTTGTTCTGAAGGCCTATTTGACCATTTGATTTTGAATAATCAAACAAAGGAACAAGGGATTTGTCTTTGATGGTCATCTTGAATGCGCCAAGGGTAAGCGTATTGAAAGGCGTTATCCTGAATCCCGTAGTAAAACTTAGATTCTCGCTAAAGGGCGCATTTGCATAGAGCGTATCCAATGCCATGTTGGAACTGTTGATACCGTAATTGAGCGAAATATTGAATTTTTTCAATGTCATAGAGCCTCCCACATACATGCGTAAACTGTTGTTGAAATAACCAGGGAAGTTTGGTTCAGCGAACGTATAACTACCATTGAGCGAAAACACCGAATAGCGTAGATGTAGCGCAGTTCTGTATGCTTTTGTCACTTTTGCTTTGCTCTGACCAAAAGCAACTTCCGTATTGGTGCTTATCCACTCATACGGACTAAGAACCGCAGATACGGTCATTAATTGTGAAGCGTTTTTAGCTGTGTCTGTCTTGTTTAAAAAACCAGCAGCCAAAATATTCTTAGGGTTGATGGTATAACTCGCATATGCCGAATATATCTCCTTGATAAGCGGGTAATATTTTGGATGGTTGTAATACGAACCTATCGAAAGTTTCTTTATTTTATACCTCACTTCCACCCCCAAAGCATTTCTGGAGGACTCGGTCAACTCACTCAGACTGAAGTTGTTGTCCCCAATAGAAACATCCAAATTAGGAGAAGTGTATTTCAGATAATATTCTTCATTCATTCCAAAAAGAGGATTCCCGCTACGGTCAGGACCACGCAGGTGAAAATCCAGTTTTTTATCGTTGTTTTTACCAAGCATTCCTATACCCTGTATATCGTACATTTCGCTGTATATCCCATTTCCAAATCGGTTGCTCGAAGCCACTACGCCCGAAATCTTTACCGGAAAACGATTGTATTTGTCGAACTTGCTATTTCTGACAGGAAAAACATCGAAGGAGCTATAAACTGTTTTTTCCGTTTCCGGTTTATCTTTAATGGATGCGGTCAGAACAATGGATTGTTGCGTATAGGTGTCGATGCTTTTCGAAATGTTGACAACACTACTATAGACCACATTCGAGTCTTTTGGGATGTCCAAGTAGTTTGTTTTTATTTGCGTGCCCTGCGTTATTGTTGCTTTGACAGAAATAGCAAGATTCGATAAGTTCTGAATTAAATAATAAGCACTCACGGTGTCTCCCGAAAATAAATATTGAGGAGCCTTGAGTTTGCTGACATCGATTTCGTACCTGGGTAAAATCGTGATCGGTATTTTAAGTAAGCCGAATGATTGCATTGCTGGTTTTTCCAGTGCTTCCAACTCTATTGTAAAATCTCCTGCATCCCAATTGTTTGGTATTTGAATACCTATGATCTTATTGGCGCTTGATGTTTTATCAATGCGTATGGAAGAATAATCTGAAATTAATTTCCAACCATAACCTTTGTTGCTTAGCCGGATTTGGAGTTCCTTATCGGTGCTTGAACGGTTGGTCAACATGATTAGGACATTTATGTTACTTCCAGCATTAAGTTCTTTTTTCCCTCCGTTTAATAACTTTATATCCAAATCACCAACATCTGCAAAAATTGGTTGGCATAAAATGGAGAAAAAAAGAATTGCTTTTAAACTTTTAAACATCCAAAGCGTTTAACACCTCTTTTAAAAATACAACGTATACTCCAATCCAAATACGTCATTGTCTGCACCTGCTGCGACAATCATTGCAGTATAGGTTTTTTTGGAAGGCAGACCTTCCAGGTCCAGTTTGAATCGAGTCGAAGTGCTAGGATAAAGACCTCTTTTGGGAGCCGTGATGGTCTTTACGGAAGTCCCGTTTTCGTCATACAATTCGATGCTTACCTCTGGGGAAATGTAGTGATCTCCATTGTTGGTCAAATCGATTGCCAAAAACAATTTTTTATCTTCACCCTTTATCAAGGTAGGTTCTTCAAATTTGAGTGATCCTCGCCCTTTGTTGCCCAATTCATTCACTATTTGAATAGCATAACGTGTAACGGTACGAATGCTCAGGTCTCCTGTTTGGTTTGGGTCGATGGGCGTGACTCCTTCCACCATGATAACGCTCCAGAACGTTCCGTCGATGCTATCGTTTTTTGGTACCGTAAGTTCGTATTCAATGTTCCGTGATTCCTTGCTTTTTAAAATGACAGTCTTCGGGCTGTATTGCATCCAATTGGCATTGGAACGTTTATTTGAACCAGGTTCATCATAAAATGTCTGATCTTTCAAATTATACAAAAAGTCAGTTTGATAAATTCTGACCTCCTGGTCCGTCAGATCGTTATTTAAGATCGTTATTTGTCCCTTGACGACATCTCCAGGGTTAACGTTGTGAACGTGCTTCAAACTTCCAATTACTTCTACGGATGCAGAGGAGCTAAAAGATATAAATAATAGAATGAAGGGAAGTAAAAACTTGTTGTTTATCATGTTGTACTCGGTTTATGAAGATCAATAGGACTGTATAAGGCGAATGAACTTTGGCAAATGTATTTCTTGTTTCTAAGAAAACCTAATTCCTTTATGGAAAATATGGACTAAAATCAAAAAAAAGCCCCAAAAACAGCGTTTGGGGTGTATTTTGGTTCAAAAAGGCTACAAATCAGTTTGCGGTGGATAATGTCAACGTAACTGTAATGATCGCCCCCGTTGTAGCACGAAGGTTGGCATAAGACGATGTGTTTGTATCAAGGGCGAAAGTGAACTTCAATGGATAGCCATCCGTAGTCCCAGTGCCGGTATAACACGTGGCAATATTACTTACAATAGTTCTGTCAGTGTTGTCCAATGTGACGGGAGCATTTAGTATTCCTGGCGAGCCGACAAAACTGGCATTTGGTGTTTGTGCTGATAATTTTAAAATGGTACCGGGAGGTACCGTTCCAGAGGTTACCTTTGCAGAAAGGTTACGGGTAGTGGAGGTGATCACTGAGGATGCCTTTAGGCGAGCAGTCGAGTCAGACTTGCTTGTTTCTATAGACAGACCAGCCGATTGTTGACTCAACTGAAGTGAAATCGTGCTTGAGCTTGCCTGTAACAAGGATACTTCAGAAATGCCCAATGATAAATTGGTTGTAGCCGTATTGGTCTGTCCTAGTGCACTGCTGAAAGGTAGAATCAACAGTGTAAACAAACAAACAACAACTTTATTTAAAAGTTTCATCAGCGTAGTTGTATTCTGAGTTTGTTCAAAATTATACTCCCGAATCAGACGCAACCAATGAGATGGTATACGTCACAGTAATATCAGCACTTTTCAGGATGGGTGCCTTGGGTATCGCCCTAAAGATATACTTGATAACATATCCATCTCCTTCTTCCTTGCCCGACCAACAAGTTCCAATTCCTTCAACCAATGTTGCATCGGTTACGCTCGAAAGGAGTTGTTCGCCTTTTAGAGTTCCTTTATTCTCCGGATACTGAAAGTTTGAATTTGGATCTTGAAGTTGTATATACAACTGTGTTCCAACCAATTCTTCCGATATCTTGGCAGTTATTGCTCTTGACTCATCATTACTTACTAAGGAAGATATTCGTAGTCTAGTTTCTATATTGTCCGATTGCCTATCTATAGCGTCCCCTGCTTCTTTTGCTCCTCCCAATGTAAGGGTGACTGCTGGTCCTGCTATGGAAAGTAACGCAGAGCTTGCAACTTGCAACGAAACGGGTTGAGTGGCTATTCTTGAATCTTGACATTTAGCAGTAAAAGGCAGAAGTATACCCATTAATACGAAGCTAAATACAATGCACTCCCTATTCATCATCTTTTTTTCTGTGAGAAATTCCCGACAATCTGTTAGCCGAGATTCTATTGACAAAAAAAATAAAGAATCATCTCAGTGACTTAAAAATCAATGATTTATGAAATCACTGAGATGATTCTTTTGTTTGGAAAAACCTGATAACTCATATCAGGTCTGTTAGAATCTATAGGTCATTACCGATAGTGTATGTAACAGTGACGGACGCTGCTTTTGGCGAACCACCACCAGTTGGCGCATATAGATATTTAATCACATATCCATCATCATCTCCAGTACCGGACCAACATGTTTTGATTCCGGTTACTAATGTGACGTCTGAAGTAACTGCTACGTCATTCGCCACTAATCCCATAACTTGGAGGGCACCACCTTCTGTTCCATAGTTGACAAAATTACCCAAGCTAGCTGTGGTAGGACGCAACAATTGAACGGACAAACTGGTTTTGGAGTCTACCAAGCCGAGTGTTGCACCGGCCGTTATAGTACGCCCTGTAGGTCCACCACCTGACAAGGATGAAATTCTAAGTCGAGACGTTGTGTCTGTTGCAGTGGCTGTAACTGGTGCCCCTGCTTCTGTTGCGCCTGTCAGAGCCATTTTTACCGTTCCTCCTGTCACGCTCAGTAGTGCTGATCCATCAACCGTAAGTGTTAGGTCTTGCGTTGCAGTCTGTGCACTAGCAATCTGTGATCCTAAGAATCCTACTGCTAAAATAAAGCAATAAATAATTGATTTCGTTTTCATTTTTTTTTAGATTTGTGTTTTGTTTTTTCGATCTTGAATTGTTGAAAGTCCGTCAACTGCTTTAGCAAGCTGCATTGAAAATGCGCCACATGTGAGCGCTAACGCTAATACGATCGAACTTATTTTCATCATCTTGAAGTGTTTTATTAAATTGAGTTAAAGGTATAATGCAAAATTAGATTGATTCTAAAACTAGCTTGTAGGGCATTAGCTTATTTTGCCAACCCAATGTCTGATTTATTATCTCAGTAATGCTGAAAATCATCTAAGGAATTTTGAATCAATTTACCAACCCTCAGGGTCGATCCATGGGCTGTCTCCCGAAGCCAATGAAATAGTATGCGTAATCGTTATCGGATTTGAACCTGACGTGGCATTGATCAGTGAATAGTTCGGAATATCGGCCGCCCAGGTGTAAATCATTTTATATCCATCAGCCGTAGCTGTGCCTGTATAACAACTACCTATGCCATCGATGATGGTCTGACTGGATGCCGTAGTCAAAACAACGGTGTACGTATTTCCGAGAGTGCCCGCTCCTGTAGTACAAGGGCTTACGGCAAGTGTCAGAGTCGTCCCCCTTGGCTTTGTTCCGGTTGAAATGATGGTAGAGACCTTGCGTGTTTCATTAAGCGGAGCAATGGAGGTTAACTGAAGATAGGAGGGGGCACTTACAACATCAGCTACCGGTTTTCCAGCTTGTGGTACCGTCATGTTCATCGTGATGGTAGTGGCAGGCAACGTCCGGATGATGAAAATGCTCTTGATGACAACGTCGAAAATATCAGAAACAGGGATCTGTGCTGCCAACGACATAGATAGCAGGCTAACACACAAAGCGAGAATGAATTTTTTATGGGTTTTCATGATTTATTCTCCTGAAGAAATGGTGTACATTACTCCAACCTCCAAGTTCTGGCTCTCCAGCGACTTCAAATCAAAATCTGCACCGGGTTGAAGTTCCCAAGTGTACGTCAACGAATGTCCCTTGTTGGGGCCAATGCCGGTGAAGCAGCTTCCAATTTCCGTGATGATGGCTTGTGGCTGGATGGAAAGATAGATTGGTGCAGATGGTTTGCCGACCTTGCCCATGCCGGCACCGACATCCGGACCGATTTTAAGTTTGATGGCAATTTCTGCAGGGACGTCTCCCGAAACAATACTTACACAAATGGTATTGACGGTATTGTTTTCTACAACCGAAGAGTAATTGATCCAAAATTGTCCTTTAGAGCTAAGTCTGAGGATTTGAGAAGCTCCACTTACTTGATTCGGTGAAAGAGGGTTATCTGATCCGGCTAAACTTAAACTGGCCATCGGTGGGATGGTCATCTGTATCGGTATTTTTACAATATTGTCGTCCTGAGCAGAAACGTATCCCACCCGAACCGAGAATAGTATACAGAAAATAAGTATGTAGTATGTTCTGCTCATGAAATGGTTAAGTAACAATCCCGTGCTTTAAGGCATAACGCACCAATTGGGCAATATTATCAAATCCGAGTTTGTCAAATACATTTTGTTTATGAGTACCAGCTGTTTTTATACTGATAAAATAGGTCTCGGAAATTTCTTTGATGGATTTGCCCTCGGCCAGTAATTTCAGAATTTCAGTTTCTTTTTTGGTGAGCAAGTCGGTTTTATTGGTTCCGCGTTCGAGGTAATCTTCAATGAGTACACCTTGCACGTAAGGACTAAGTCTTTTGCTTCCGGAATGAATCTGACGAAGGCTTTCGGTTAGTTGGTCAAAGGAGGTGCTTTTCATTAGATAACCCCAAGCCTGAGCTTCGAGCATACCTTTAATGATGCTTTTTTCGGAATGAGCGGTAAGCGCTGAAACCTTCACATCCGGATACTGTCTAAACAATGATTTTGTAACTTCTATCCCATTCAATCGAGGAGCGAGTACTTCTGTCAGAACAATGTCCGGTCTAGCCAAGCCTGTTTTATCTATGATCTCAGTACCTTCGCACGCTTCTGCAACAATCTCAAAATCGCTTGTTTGTGAGAAACGTTCAGCAAGTAGTTCCCTGAACAATTGATTTTCATCCGCTAAGAGTAACTTGATCTTCATAAGGTTGCAAATATACTCTTTTTTCAATGTGGTGGTGATTTGTAGTGCAATTTGTTTTAAAAAGCATAAAACCATTCTAATACCCACGGTATATTCCGTGAAAATGAAATATTTCCTTGTGGTAAATAACGTATCTCCTTATGTATAATGCTATAGTTCTTCTGACCGAACGCTATATCTTATCGGGGTAGGTTTAGTTCTTGAATGGATTAAAAACATAACTTGAACGGTGTAATTATCAGTCTTGAACGGATTAGAGTGGCAGCCTGTGGCTTAGCTATCAAATACTTTTTGATTTATGAATCGCCAACATATCAAAATGTTTTTTATCAGACATTTGTGATTTAGCTATTTTCTCAAGATTATCAAACATCTGAAAATCATCCAAAAAATACAATTGGTAACCAAATCCATCGACTAAATCAAATAACTCTTCCCTTTCCTCAACATTTAATCTTTTGTAGCACTCAATCAATAGGTTTGGCTTAAAATCCTCCAAGATTTTAGGGATTGATTTAAGTATTTCTTTATCGTAACCTTCTG
>Ga0209429_10000840_pt1 | contig 20095 bp, 15 predicted proteins | sample BarGraNGADG00212_3_FD_184493 | JGI IMG/M metagenome (GOLD analysis project Ga0209429, IMG submission 184493) | Arctic peat soil microbial communities from Barrow, Alaska - Barrow Graham LP Ref core NGADG0004-212 (SPAdes) (version 2) | ecosystem: Environmental > Terrestrial > Soil > Wetlands >...
ATTTCGAGTCAAATCCCTGGTTGTCGGGTTAGAAAGATCAATAACTGTAATCACTTCACGATCCCGTTCCTAAGTGAGACGATCAAAACTATTCAAGATTACTTGTTATCTTAACAACAAGCCCAAGAAAAGATAAATGCCCTTCGGGGCACTTCCCGCTGACCTCAGGGGTATTAATTACTCGTCAGAGTACATCGTGCAAGACAAGAAGCAAACCTGACTTCTTAAACCGAGGACATGACGGAAAATATATGAACCAATATTTTTCGATCGGAAACGTGTAGGATTGGATTTGTTAATATTTTAATATTCTTAACAAAATCAAGCACCTCTGGTTTTCCCAGAAAGTGATTCCAATGATGATCATAAGTATCTACTTCATCAATTTTCGAGAGATTTGATCTATTTTTTCCAACTCATTCGCGGAAAGCACAAAGTTCATGGCACCAGCACTCTCCTGTGCCTGCCGGACTTTTGTGGCACCTGGGATGGTAACCACGATTTCTCCATTAAAATGGATCACCCAGTTCAGTGCCACTTGCGCAACTGTGACACCGTGCGTGACGGCGATCTCATCCAGGGCAGCAATCAACATGCGGGTACGTTCGATTTCACGTTTGAACAAATTCTTTCGCAGGCCAGTCTTTTGTTCTAGCAACACAGGATTCTTGTGATATTTACCGCTCAGGATTCCACTACCAAGTGGGGTATAAGCTACGATGGTTACACCCAATTCTCTTGCAGTTTCAAGGGTGCCATCCGTCTCGATTTCGCGGTGTATCAAGCTGTATCGCACTTGGTTTAACGCCAAAGGCAATCCTCTTTTAGCCAGGGCAGCATACGCGCGGCGCATACGGGCAGGATTGAAATTGCTGACTCCTACTGATTTTATTTTACCCGCTTCCACCAGGTCAGCCATGGCATTCATCTCTGCTTCTGGGGACGAAAAACTCATAGGTTGATGAATCATGTAGTTTGAAATGCTGTATCCACCCAAAAAACGCAACCGGTCATCAATCGTTTTACTGATATTATTTGCAGTTCGCAAAATTGGTTGCCACTTGGTTTCTATAATCACATCCTTATCAGCAATGCCAGCTGCCTTTAAACCATTGGCCAGCGATTCTTCCGATACCCCTGCCCCATACATTTCCGCTGTGTCAAAAAAATTAATTCCGCCATCCACGGCAGCTTTGATGATGGCGTTTTTTTCCTCCTGCGGAATCACGGGGTACATCCTCCCGAGTAGTCCACCGCCACCAGACAATTCCATTACACCTAGGCCAATTGGAGTTACCAGCAGATCGGTTTTCCCTAGTCTGCGTAGTTGTTTACCATCAAACATAAAACACACCTTTTCTCATTAATGTCAAAAGTATAACATCCAATGGCGATAACCAAAAAATAAGATCACAGGGATGATAACCTTAATCTATCTCCAGAAGAGAACCATTTAGTAGCCAACAAATAATCTCTCTTCTCAATTAATAAGTTCAAGGAATTAGCGCATTTTTAAACCAAAAACGCTCATTCCTGGGCGTCTGGAAAATAGTAGCCTGTATCAGATTCGATACCGCTTCGGTGGACTTACCACTGACCTCCAGGTTGCGCAGAACAATCGTGGCCGTTTAGCAATCATGCCCTTCGGTTTAGGCAGTTGTGCAACCAACCAAATAAGGCCCCTCCTGAACTTCCCCCCTGTCCAAGTACTTACATTGGTCAAAAATCAGAGGGTCGTTCCGAAATGCAGACTACATCAGTTTCCTGATTAAGGTTTCCAAGTAGCGTGATTTGACCTGATTACTGGCCATAATCTGTTTTACCGGAGGCAATTTTAAAACTACACCCAACACAGCCGCCATGGCGCGGTGGTTCCACAGCACCCGGTTGTCAAAAATCAGGTCCTGCAGCTGGCCACGCTCGATGGCCATCATTACCACCCGATGTACAGAATTCATAGGAGTGATGATATGCTCCGGCCGGGATTTTAATGTAATGCTCCCCTTGCTGCAAGCCCGCACGCATACCCCGCAACCCAGGCACAAATCTTCTTCCACTCGTGCTTTCTTCTGATTTGGGCGGCGTGGATCGTTAGTCGAGACCAGGCTCATCGCCTCCACCGGACAGGCAGTTACGCACTTTGTGCAGCCTGAACATAGCTCTTCATTAATTACCGGCAAGAAATTGGTGGTATGGATGGGGTTCAGGAAGCCAAATTTCCGTTGGGCGATCAGAGCCTCGCAGCAGCAACCGCAGCAGTTGCATATGAAACTGACCCCCTCGCGGGCATTCTCTCCAAACTGTACCAGGCCATGTTCGTAAGCGCTCTGTAGTAGCTCTTTGCACTCGACCTTGTCCACCTGTTTGGCATAATCCGCCCGGATGAGCGAACCGGCGCACGAGTTGAAAGTCATACAGATCTCTTTGGGGGCGTCGCAATCCCGTCCCAGGTGTTCCATTTTGTGCCGGCAGTAACAGAGCCCCACCCCAATGGCACTGGCCGTCTCGATCACTTGCGTGGCGCATTCATAATCAAGCACATGCAGAGAATTCTCATTGCTCAAAACAGGTTCCTGCACAAAAACCCGCCCAAGGCGGGTTTCTCCACCCAGAAACAATCCGCGGATGAAGTCTTCTTCCACATTCAGGTACTGGTAAAACAGTTCACCCAGCACCTTCTGGTCAACATCGGTACGCAGACGCATCATTGAAAATTCAAAAAATCCTGCCATGGGCGGCGGCAGTGTATAGACCATTTCGCCGTTTTGTTCGCAGTCCAGCAGGATCGCCCGGCCTGCCAGTTCATCCAGCACCTTGCGCGCGGCTGTAATATCCAGTTTCCAGCAGCGAGCAGCCTGAGCCGCAGTGAAAGGTTTGATGGGCAGAAGCGCGACCAGCTCCGCCTCTTTTTCGCTGAATAGCATGGCCAATATCTTGTAAAGGGATTCAGAAGGCGGGGCCCCCTGTGGAAAGCGGTTCAATCGGTCGACCAGTTCGCTATAGCCTGATTTTACAGAATGATGCGACATAGATTTGCTCCAAATTAGTTGGCACGAACGGAGAAAAAAAGCAAGTTACTTCAGATCCCTCGGATAAATACTCTGTGTCCTATTAACATCACCGAGATTCCTCGTCGAACAATTTTGCCAACATTTTCACCTCGGTGGATCATGATTGTGTTGTAATTCTTTTAACTTTAGCATAATTATCTCCATTTTGCATCAATTTCTGGGATCCTTTTCATAAATTCAGATATTAGAAATGATTTTTCCAGCCCAACGTAAATGGAAATAACAGAAGAGGTAATTGCTATGCGCCTACATCCGAAAAATTTACTGATTCTTAAGATAGGAAATACACCGGGAATTGGATATACTAGGGAAAGGCATGCGAAACATGCCATAGAGAACCTATATGGCCGAACAAATTGCCAGTAAGCTGAGAGAAGCAGAAGTCCTGATCAGCCACATATTCCCGGTGTACTTCGGGAGGGGCAAACCGTCTCTGCGGGTTGCTTGGCCGTCGGGGTGAAAGATTATGACTGTAACTCGTCTACCTTGCGCTTTGTAATGAAGGAGTACCATGGCTAAGTCAGGACCAAACTCACCTAAAGATGCTGCAACCGAAGCTATAGGCAGCCAAAACCAGGGGACCTTTGTGAACGGTGACGCCCCAGCTCCTGCCGGTCAACCAGGCCCTCATAAAGCGCATAGAGCGGGCGGGAAAGAAAGCCGAGTCAGGCACATATTGTCGGTGCTCGGGCCTGGTGTGATTACAGGGGCGTCTGATGATGACCCTTCAGGCATTGGCACTTATTCTGTGGCGGGCGCGCAATTCGGATACGGGACTGTTTGGGTAAGCCTTGTAACTTATCCGCTATCGGCAGCCGTACAGGAAGTATGTGCCCGCATCGGGCTGGTGACCGGGCACGGCCTGGCCGCGATCATAAAGCACTATTTCCCCCGTTGGATGTTGTATGTGGTAGTGTTCCTGCTGGTTGCCGCCAACACCCTCAATATTGGGGCGGATATCGCAGCCATGGCCGGGTCCATCCACCTGGTCTTACCGATCATACCCACCGCGCTGGCGGCGTTGCTTGTTGTAGCACTCACTCTCACCCTGCTGGTGTTGATGTCGTACAAGACCTATTCGAAATACCTGAAATGGGTGACACTTGTGCTTTTCTCATACATGATTGTGGCGTTCCTTTCGCACGTGGATTGGGGCCTGGCGCTCAAGTCGTTAGTTGTGCCGGCATTCAAGCTGGACTCCGGCTACATCACGACGTTGGTCGCAATCCTGGGAACAACCATTTCTCCTTATATGTTCTTTTGGCAGGCTAACATGGAGGTAGAAGAAAAGATAGCCTCCGGCTCGATCACCTCGCCAGACCCGCAGATGAAGCGCCCGCGCAAGTTGTTCCTGGGCAGGCGGGCTATAAACGACATGCACATAGACACAAATGTCGGTGTATTCTACTCTAATCTGATCATGTTCTTTATCATCGTATCAACAGCCTCGACCATCTACAAGGCAGGCGCAAAGGATGTAGGGCAACTCGACCTGGCTGGCATTGCCCAGGTACTGCGTCCTCTCGCGGGCGATGCGGCATACCTCCTGTTCACTATCGGCATTGTAGGAATAGGGCTCTTGGCGATCCCGGTGCTGGCTGGGAGCGCGGCATACGCGCTGTCAGAGATGTTCGGGTGGGAAGAAGGTCTGGATAAGAAGTTCCATGAGGCCAAAGGTTTCTATATAGCGATAATACTGGCAGCCCTGGTCGGGCTGGGGCTGGTGTTCGTTGGAGTTAATCCTGTGGCGGCTCTGTACTACTCAGCAGTCATCAACGGGGTTGTAGCCGTACCACTGCTGGTGATTATCTTCCTGATCGGTAACAACAAGAAGATACTGGGCGAGCGGACAAGTGGCAAGCTATCGAACTCGCTGCTGATCATAACGGCCCTTCTCATGGGCGCCGCCGCAGCGGGCTTATTCCTTCTTTAATCGAAGTGTTCATTATCCTTCTGCGCGTTGGCATGGGTTGGGTGGATAAGGCCGTCATGCTAATTTGGCAGAGCATAGCGCGTAAAGAGCTTTACTGGAACACTGTTTGTGTTGATGATCTTGTGTTTCGTCCCAGCAGGACCGATGACGGCGAAGCCTACGCTGATTACTGTGCAAACACGTTCGAGAACGGCCTCACCCGTTCATTCCTTTATGCGAAAGAACAGATCGAGCTTTTGCACTTTTGACTAAAAGATAAATTTGTCTCTCTACATGCAATGGGTGTCAGTATTGACACATTGAAAAAGAGCCCCTTTTTGTTATTCTTTTAGCCTCTCGGGAAAAGAGGACGGAAGCTTTCCAGACAGCGGACACCTATTCATCAGCCACATTCATGGAACATGCTTCAGCCTGGTTTGCCAGAAAAGGCATCCGGATTGAATGTGTGCAGACGGATAACGGATTTGAATTTACCAAACGTTTTCTAAAGACCAAAGCAGATAGAAACCTTAGTTTGTTTGAGACCGTCCTGGGTGAAAAAGGGATCAAACATAAATTGATCAGGCCTTATACCCCCCGGCATAATGGCAAGGTAGAAAGAAGTCACAAGGAGGACCAGAAACGTTTATACAATCATGCTAGATTTTATTCTTTTAAGGATTTCGAGCAACAACTAAGAAGACATAACCAGCGCACTAACCATATCCCCATGCGTCCATGCATGTTCTTGCCACCTATTCATTTCCTAAACCAGACTGTCCAATGTGTATGTTTGACAAACCTACAAATCGACTATAAACTGAATTATCTCAATCATTGCCATAGATAATTTTTATCGGCGGTGAAAATTTTTTTTACCATAATACTTCAACATCGGTTAAAGTCTTTAAAATAGTGTTAACCACACAATGTCACAAGGAATACTGGAGCGTCTGTGCTTTTGATTGCGGCAATTCGATGAAGACCTGCCATTTTCTGATGATAAGTGTGTCTTTCACTAACCGCACCCATTGCGGGCAAATCACCCAATTTGGGCATGGAGGAGATTAATTTGAACAAAAAAATAAAGGATTCCCCTGATCAGGCTGCTGAACTGACCTTAAGCCTGCTAAACGATTTGTTCAGCCGTGAGAAGATTTTCGGCAAATAACATAACGACGAAATTAAATTTGTTAACTGGAGGAATTACTATGAAAGGCTATGTACAAAACATTGAAGACATCGCGGTCAAGAATGAAGATTTTCGGCAAGTGCTGTATACAGCGAAGAACTGCCAGCTCGTAATTATGGCATTGAAACCCAAGGAAGAGATCGGGATGGAAGTGCACAAGCTCGATCAGTTCTTTCGGGTGGAGGAAGGCGCGGGCGAGGCAGTTCTGGATGGTGTTCATACGAAGATCAGCGCGGGCTTCGCCGTGCTCATCCCGGCAGGGACGCATCACAACATCATCAATACCAGCGATGCACCCATGAAACTCTACACGCTCTATGCCCCACCGAACCATCGTGATGGTGTTATCCACCATACCCGCGCCGACGCGGAGAAGGACAACGAACACTTCGACGGTATAACAACAGAATAAAAATAGCTGCCTGAAATTCGCCCAAACTAGCGGACTCAAGAAGAGAACCATTTAATAGCTAACGAGAAGATCTTTTCTCAATTAGATAGTTCAAGGAATTAGCACATGTTTAAACCAAAAACGCCCATTTCTGGGCGTCTGGAAAATTGTAGCAGGGAGCGTATTCGATAATTCTTCGGGGCACTTACCGTTGCCCTACGGGTAATGAGTATAGATCCTGAATCCAAATCATGCTGACCTGATTTTTGGGGTTTTAGCGGCAGGTAATGCAATTCAGCTTAACCCCCAAACGCTGGTGCTTGCTAACCCAGCATGCAACTGTGGTTGATAGCTATTCGTAGACCAGCACTTTAAAGGGGGTTGGTCAAGGTTTTCTGGCTATCTACAAAAAATAGATTGTTTTTAGACTTCCGATGTAAAGATGTCTGAAAATAAACCAGGAGACTCTTAAAGAATTTACATTTTTAATCGGTAACCAACACCAGGCTCGGTGTGGATGTAAGTTGGTCTTGAAGAATCTGGTTCAAGTTTATGCCTTAAATTGCTCACATTAACCCGCAGGATATGCAGATCATCATAGCCTGCTCCCCACACTTCCTTCAGCAATTGCCGGTTGGTAAGAACTTTTCCGGCATGGATGACGAGAGCGCGCAATATATCATACTCGGTTGGAGTGAGCTGAACCTCTGCGCCATCCATTGTAACCAGCCGGTTTGCAAGATCGACAACCAAACCGCCAATAGTGAAAGCTGGTTCTGAATTGCCTGGGGTTTGGCGGCGTAAAACAGTTCTGATCCTGGCTAACAACTCACCCATCCCAAAAGGTTTGGTTAGATAATCGTCCGCCCCGGAATCCAAAGCAGCAATTTTATCATCCTCTTGTTCTCGAACTGAAAGGATGATGATAGGAATCTTGGACCATTCCCTTATTCGGCGTGTCACTTCTATTCCATCCATGTCCGGCAGGCCCAAATCAAGGATCACCAGGTCAGGTCGATTATGGATCATTGCTGCCAAAGCAGCTTCACCGGAATTGGCTTCAATGACGTTGAAACCCTCTCCATTTAACGCAACACGTAAAAATCGTTGGATTGCAATTTCATCGTCAACCACCAGTACTTTCAATCCAGGGAGTGTCATCTAATCATTCACCTTTGGCAGTGTAATCGTAATCACCGTTCCACCACCTTGACGATTTGCTGCCGAGATCTGCCCACCATGTGCTTCGACTATTCCCTTACAAATAGCCAATCCCAAACCGGTACCATTTACACTTTCCGGCCTGGATACCCTATAGAATTTATCAAATACCCGCTCAAGATCTTCCTCGGGGATGCCGATTCCGCGGTCACAGACATGAATACTGATTGTCTTTTCTGTTTGAGTTACATCAATATCAATTTGAGAGTCTTTTGGAGAATACTTTACCGCATTATCTATAACATTTACCAGCACTTGACCAAACAAAGCGAAATCTAAAGATACAAGCGGTAATCCTTCGGGGATTGTGACCACGATTGGTTTATTTCCAAGACGTTCTTCAAGTTGGTTGAGAGCTGATCCAATGGCATCCTGGATATCACAGGGCTCAAGCCTGAGATGAATCGCGTTAGCTTCCAGGCGAGTCATGTTAAGCAGGTTGGCAACCAACCGGTTGAGACGTTCAGCCTCACCATAGGCAGTTTCCAGGAGGCTATCACGACCTTCCTGGTTGATATTAAGCGATTCTTCACGTAAGCTGCTCAAAGCTCCGGTAATGCTCACCAATGGGGTGCGTAAATCGTGTGAGATTGAGTTTAGCAAAGCAGCTTGCAGTTTTTCTGTCGCCTGCAGCAGTTCTGAGTGTCGCGCTTGCTCAGCCAGGCTGGCTCTTTCCACTGCCAATGCAGCTTGATTTGCAAAAGCATGAAAGGTCTGTCTCTGGTCTGGAGAAAGGAATTTTCCGCTTTCCTTTGGATGAATTCCTAGTACACCAATTTGTCCACGGGCAGTTTTGAGAGGTTGGCAGCGTAATGAGACTGCCGGGAGTGTGTCAGTACCTACACCGGCAGGTTGATCATGTTCGAACGACCAGGTCGCCACTGCCATTTCATTAGCATCCGGCGCATAGTCCCCAGTAGCTGCAAATAGTTTCAATGTGCCATTTTCAGGCAGAAAAATCGCCACATCACGACCAAAAACCTGACTGATATGTGAAATTACGATCTCCGCAACCTGATGAAGGTCAGTAGCCGAAGTCAAATCCCGACCCAGCGTATACAACGCGGAGGTATGTGCCTCTCGTTGAATTGCTGCTTCAGCTTGTTTTTGAGACCGCGCAGTTAGCGAGCTCACCACAAAACTGACCAGGAACAATCCGATGAAAGTTATGAAATATTGGGTATCTGATACTGCTAAGGTTAAATAGGGAGGGACAAGGAAAAAATCAAATGCCAGAACTCCAAGGATTGAGGTTAACAAAGCGGGTCCTCTACCTAAGTACACTGCTGCCACCATTGTGTTGACTAAATAAAGCATCACTAGATTAACGGGCTCCAACCTGGTATGAATTAAGTGTCCAATAAAGGTCGTAAGCACAACCATTAATAGGGCTATAAGGTATCGCCAATATGGTGAATGTGGACGAAATTCCTCAGTTGTGTTGACCGGCTTAATATCTGGCTGCTCACTGATCACATAAACATCAATGGCTCCACTGGCATAAATCAGTTGATCAACAATTGAGCCTGACAACCTGTCCAACCACCTTGGACGGATTGGTTTTCCCACCACAATTTTTGTAACATTATGTTTCTTTGCATAAGCCAGTACCGATTCAGGGATTGAGCTTCCAATAAGGGTACGAGTACGTGCGCCTAAATCTTCGGCAAGTTGCATCGTCTTGGCAACTCGCTCAATATTAGTTGGATTTAGGTCAGGCTTGGAAGTCAGATCCACATGCACTGCAAACCAATCCGCGTTTAGCTCGTCTGATAATCGACGCGTTGTGCGCACCAGCTTTTCAGAAAGTGGGCTTGGACTGACGTAAACTAACAATCGCTCTGCCACCGCCCATGGTCCCTGGATTGCCCGAGTACGCATATAATTCCGCATTTGACTGTCGATGCGTTCAGCCGCGCGTCTCAATGACATTTCTCTTAATGCAGAAAGATTCCCCTTACGGAAAAATTTTTCAATCGCCTGTTTTGCCTGTTCCGGGACGTAGACCTTTCCTTCTTTAAGCCTGTTTAACAGTTCATCTGGCGGCAGATCAATCACTTCGATTTCCGAGGCTTCATCCAGTACTTTGTCTGGAACGGTTTCGTGCACAATGACTCCCGTCACCTGCGCGACTACATCGTTCATACTTTCAAGATGTTGAACATTCAGTGTGGTATATACATCAATTCCGGCATCCAGAATATCATCAACATCCAGATAACGCTTGGGATGTCTGGACCCGGGTGCGTTGGTATGTGCGAATTCATCAACCAGCACCAGTTCAGGATGCCGCTTTATTACTGCATCCGTATTCAATTCAGGCAATTTTATTTCGTGATACTCAACTTCTCTGCGCGGAAGAATTTCAAGACCGGGTACCAATGCCTCTGTATCCGCTCGATCATGGGTTTCAATATAACCAATGACTACATCCACACCTTGCTGCTGACGCTGATGCGCGGCTTCTAGCATGGCATAGGTCTTTCCCACTCCTGCGGCATATCCCAGGAATATTTTTAACTTTCCGCGAGATGGTTCCTCAGCCTGTAAGTGTTTTAGCAGTTCGTCAGGATCAGGTCGTTGATTCATTGACTTTATTTTATACCATCCAGAGCAAGATTTAACATCAAAACATTCACCCTTGGTTCACCCAACAAACCTAACTGCCTGTCTTTAGTATATTGATCAACTAGATTTTTAATAAATTCTTCACTTAATCCTCGAGCTAGGGCAATCCGTGGAATCTGATAATAGGCAGCCGCAACACTGATATCCGGATCCAAACCGGAAGCCGATGCTGTGACTAGGTCAACCGGTATCAGCGACGTGTTGGTTGGGTCCACACTTTTCAAGACATTTACGCGTGTCTGAACACCGTCTACGAGCGCTTGAGAAAGCGGACCAAGGTTGGAACCGGATGAACTTGTCAACGAAGCCTGGTCAAACGCATTATATGGATTGGTCGAGGTGGCGGAAGGTCTGCCCCAGAAGAATCTAGCTCCGGTAAAATCCTGTCCAATCAATTCCGAGCCCAACACTTGACCGTTGGCTTTGATCAAACTGCCATTTGCCTGAGTTGGGAAAAACAATTGAGCCAACTCTGTGACCGTTAGCGGATATAGAACACCGGTAATTAGCATTAAAAGCGCAAATAAAGTAAAAAGTGGACGCATTTGAGTTTTCATGAACTAAACACTCCTGACGAAAAGGTCACGAACCAAATTATGGATACCAGAAATATTCAGAGGGGCAGGATCATAGGAATATTGAAGGTAATGGGTGTAATTACAACGATAAATACTGCGAGAGTGGAAACATAGCCTGCAAACTTTCAAAGACGTTTTTTTTGTCATTTTATTCTCTTAAACCAACCGCAAAAAAGTCAACAACATATCAATCAACTTGATTCCTATAAAAGGAGCAATCAGACCACCCACGCCGTAAATGAGTAGATTATCGCGCAGCAATTGTGCAGCTGGTTTGGGACGATATGGGACACCCTTTAATGCCAATGGGATCAACATAATGATGATCAAAGCATTAAAGATCACCGCAGAGAGAATGGCGCTCTCTGGAGTAGCTAGGTGCATGAAATTCAACTTTCCCAAAATTGGGTAGGTTGTAACAAAAGCTGCCGGAATGATGGCAAAGTATTTACTGACATCATTGGCAATACTGAAAGTGGTCAGCGATCCACGGGTCATCAATAACTGTTTACCGATTTCAACAATCTCGATTAATTTCGTGGGGTTGCTGTCGAGGTCGATCATGTTTGCGGCTTCACGCGCCGGTTGGGTGCCGGTGTTCATGGCCACAGCCACATCCGCCTGGGCAAGCGCAGGTGCGTCATTCGTTCCATCGCCGGTCATTGCCACTAACCGTCCGCCGCTCTGATATTCGCGGATCAATTTCAGTTTTGTTTCAGGGGTAGCTTGAGCCAGAAAATCATCCACACCGGCTTCAGCAGCAATGGCAGCTGCGGTAAGCGGATTGTCACCCGTGATCATTACCGTTTTGATTCCCATTTTGCGCAGTTGTGCAAAGCGCTCTTTGATGCCGCCTTTGACAATATCTTTAAGGTGAATGACACCCAGTGCTTCGCCATTTTTTGCCACCACCAGTGGGGTTCCGCCGCTGTTAGCAATGTTTTCGACAGTAGGTAAAAGATCAACAGGAATGTTATTACCTTTGTCCAGAATTAAAGCAATCATTGTATCCGGTGCCCCTTTGCGAATCTGTGTACCGTTGAAATCCACGCCCGAGATGCGCGTTTGCGCCGTGAAGGGAATGAAGTGCATCCCGCCCGGTGCTTTTTGGCTGGCTCCCATGGTTTGTCCGCGCAGGCCAAATTGTTCTTTAGCCAGCACCACAATCGAACGACCTTCTGGGGTTTCATCCACCAGCGAAGCCAACTGAGCGGCTTCGGCCAGTTCACTCATTTTGACGCCGTTGACCGGCATGAAAGCCACCGCCTGGCGGTTGCCCAGTGTGATAGTGCCTGTCTTATCCAGCATCAAGACATCCACATCACCGGCGGCTTCAACCGCACGTCCAGACATGGCGATTACATTTCGCTGAATCAGCCGATCCATGCCGGCAATGCCGATGGCAGAAAGCAGCCCGCCAATTGTGGTCGGGATCAGGCAAATCAGGAGAGCGATCAAAACTGTGATTGTAATGGGCGTTCCCTGCCCAGCAACCTCTACACTAAATAGTGAGAATGGTAAAAGCGTCATACACACTACCAGAAAAACGATGGTAAAACTCGATAGTAAAATGCTAAGCGCGATTTCATTGGGAGTTCTTTGTCGTTTGGCGCCTTCTATCAGGGAGATCATTTGATCCAAAAACCCCTGACCGGGGTCTGCGCTGACACGCACAATTAACCAATCCGACAGCAGACGGGTGCCGCCGGTTACTGCCGAACGATCACCGCCCGCTTCACGCACCACCGGTGCGGATTCTCCGGTGACAGCGCTTTCATCCACTGAGGCGATACCGTACACGATCTCGCCATCTGCAGGCAAGACATCCCCTGTTTCAACCAGGAACAGATCATTCTTGATCAGCTTGGTAGACGAAACCAAGGTAACAACTTTCACTGCCTCATCCAGAGAAGTTTGCATACCATGCAATTTTTTTGCCGGGGTATCCTGGCGTGCCTTGCGCAGCGACTCCGCTTGAGCCTTGCCGCGGCCTTCTGCCAATGCTTCAGAAAAGTTGGCGAACAACACGGTAAACCACAGCCACAAAGCAATGGCGCCGATAAACCCGGCAGGGGCTTCACCCTTTCCAGCCAGAGCCTGTATCCAGAGAACCGTGGTCAGAAAACTGCCTACTTCCGTGACGAACATGACCGGGTTGCGTATCTGGTGCCTTGGACTCAATTTCTTAAACGCCTCCAGTATGGCGTGGCTGAAAAGTTCTCTGCGATTATTCTTGGGCAAAGGTTTGTTGCGATTCATTAGAACAACCTTCCTGTGCTAAGCATCAACTGCTGAACAATGGGTCCTAATGCCAGAGCAGGTACAAAGCTGAGTGCTCCAACAATAATGATGACTCCAATCAACCAACCGATAAATAACGGCGTATAACTTGGCAAAGTTCCGCCGCTGGACGGCACGATCTTCTTTTGTGAAAGTGAGCCTGCCAATGCCAACACGGGAACAATGAGCGCAAACCTGGCAATGAGCATGCTAATTCCCAGGGCGATATTGTAGAATGTCGTGTTGCCTGCTAAACCGGCAAAAGCTGAACCATTGTTATTTCCTGCTGAAGCAAAAGCGTAAAGGACCTCGCTAAATCCCTGCGGACCTGCGTTAAAAATTGATGCCTTCCCGCTTGAACTCATCACAGCGATTGCAGTTCCAAATAGGATTGTGACTACCGGAATCAACACAATCAATGCTGCCAATTTCATCTCATGGCTTTCAATTTTTTTGCCGAGGTATTCCGGGGTACGCCCTACCATTAACCCTGCCACAAAAACCGCTATCACCACAAAAGCCAGCATGCCGTAAAGCCCAGAGCCTACGCCGCCAAAAATGACCTCGCCTAACATCATCATCCACATCGGCACCAGTCCACCCAATGGTGTAAAAGAATCAAGCATTGAATTGACTGAACCATTGGAAGCAGCCGTGGTTGTGGTTGCCCAGATTGCAGAATTTACCACGCCAAAACGCAATTCCTTGCCTTCCATGTTTCCAGCACTCTGATCAATACCAAGGGATTCAAGTGCCGGGTTTCCATTCAATTCCGCTTTGATGGCAATACCGGTCATCAGCACCAGCACGATCGTCATGGTTGCAAGCAGTGCCCAGCCCTGCCGGGTATCGCCTACCAATTTTCCGAAGGTATAGGTTAACGCTGCTGGGATGAGCAGGATTGAGAGCATCTCCAAAAAGTTGCTTAATGGCGTTGGGTTCTCAAACGGATGCGCGGAGTTGACTGCAAAGAAACCACCGCCGTTGGTCCCCAACTGTTTGATTGCCACTTGAGAAGCCGCCGGTCCAAGCGGGAGCGTCTGCGAAACCGCTCCAGAAGTTTGGTCCAATGTTTGGATGGTAATATTCGCATGAAATGACTGCACAACGCCTTGTGACACTAGCAACATTGCCAGGATCAAAGCCAATGGCAGCAGAATATATAAGATCGAACGGGATAGATCCACCCAGAAATTACCAAGATTATGGGTGGTGTGCCTGGATAGTCCACGGATTAAGGCGATCAAGACCGCCATCCCCGTGGCAGCCGAAAAGAAGTTCTGCACGCCCAATCCCAGCATTTGTGTCAGATTGCTCATCGTCGTCTCGCCACCATAGTTCTGCCAGTTAGTGTTCGTGACAAAACTAACTGCTGTATTGAACGAAAGTGCAGGTGAAACGCTGCCAAACGCTTGCGGGTTTAGTGGCAAAGCATGCTGCACCCGCAGCAGCAGGTAAAGGAAGAGAAAACCGACCAGACTAAAAACCAGAACGGTCAAGGTATAGACCTGCCAGGTCATTTCATCGTCGGGCTTGACACCTGCAAGCTTGAAAACAAACTTTTCAACAGGAGCAATCACCGGAGAAAGAAAAGTCCGTTCACCCAGGTAAACCTTTGCCATATAAAGCCCCAGAGGTTTTACCAGCATTAAAAGAACAATAATATATAGCGGAAATTGAAACCAACTCATCGTGTTCATCCGAACCACTCCGGCTTAATCAGTGAGATAAACAGATAGACCAATAAGCACAGCGCCACAATTCCTACCACAACCGATAGTCCATTCATTTCATTTCTCCATCAGGGAATTGCATAAGGAGACGAATCCACACATCAAAAGAAAAAATGCAGTCGCAATCAAGATCATCAATAAGTCAGCCACAACTCTCCTTCATTCACAATGAATACTTTAATACTTGACCGATTAAGAATCCGGCAAGAAAAGGGGTTCAAATGTCAAGAAAGAGTCAAGATTTTAGATGCCAAAAATGGTACATAGTAAAGAACTACAAATACTGGAGACTGAAGGAGTTTTGGGTTACAAAATTGCCCCACTCGTTGAATTTTTATAGACCTTGGATTTTCTTAAGATCAAACTGCAAATTAGGGAAAATATCAGAGGTTTTACTGAGATAAAACACATCGATTCTATTTCGGGAGCGTTATTAAAGTGATCATTTTCTATGACATTACTCTCATTTAAATATATACTTCCAGGGTAATTTCAAAATAATGACGTCTGGACCCGAAAAACCTACCGATATTGATTTTTTGTTATGGAATCACTTGAATGGGAATCTTGAGTTATCTCCAGAAGAGAGTCATGAGTAATCAACAAATAATCTCCCTTCTCAAGTATATATTTTAAGGGAATAGTGCGTGTTTTAACTAAAAACGCCCAAATCTGGGCGTCTGCAAAATAGTAGCATGGTGCGGATTCGATACCCCTTCGGAGCACTTACAAATGCCCTGCAGGTTATAAGCAAAGATCCTGAATCCGTGCCATTTGTGCGGCGTGTTGTGCAAATTTGCTAAATCACTGCGCGTAAGCGCGCTGTATAATTGTTCTTAGTATGTCTGATGCTCTACTCCTGACAAAACTTTACATCCCTCCTCCGAGGTCTAACCTTGTCCTCCGCCCCCGCCTTGTGGATCAACTGAATAAGGGTCTTTCTTCAGGACGCAAGCTAACTCTCATCTCTGCCCCCGCCGGCTTCGGCAAGACCACCCTGGTCAGCGAATGGATTGCCGGGGGTGGGAAGTCGGTCGCCTGGCTGTCACTGGACGAAGGAGATGGTGATCCACATCGCTTTCTTTCATACCTCACTTCCGCTTTGCAGACGACTGCCTCGAATATAGGGAAAGGCGTGTTGGCTGCACTGCAATCCCCTGAGCCCCCATCCACCGAATCACTCCTGACAGCCCTGCTTAATGAGCTCACCACCATCCAGGAAGATTTTATCCTCGTCCTGGATGACTACCATGCCATTGATTCCAAACCGGTCGATGAAGCCCTCACCTTTTTGCTCGATCACCTGCCGCCTCAGATGCACCTGGTCATCACCACTCGCGAAGATCCATCCCTGCCCCTGCCCCGTTACCGCGCCAGGGGCCAACTGACCGAGCTGCGGGCTGCCGATTTGCGTTTTACGCCTTCCGAAGCCGCCGACTTTCTAAACCAGGTGATGAGGCTGAACCTTTCAGCTGAAGACGTCAGCGCCCTCGAAGCCCGCACTGAAGGTTGGATTGCCGGCCTGCAACTGGCTGCACTCTCCATGCAGGGCCATCAAGATACCGCCAGTTTTATTAATTCTTTCACTGGCAGCCACCATTTCGTGCTGGATTATCTAATTGAAGAAGTCCTTCATCGGCAGTCCGATGCCATTCAAGCCTTCCTGCTGCGAACATCCATCCTTGACCGCCTCTGTGGAACTCTTTGCGACGCCATACTGCTCGACCTTTCCGCATCAGGGCAAGCAACTCTTGAATATCTCCAGCGCGCCAACCTCTTCATTGTCCCTCTGGATAATGAAAGGCGTTGGTACCGCTATCACCACCTTTTTGGCGACTTACTTCTCAAGCGCATGGAGCAAAAATCCACTGCGGACGAAATCGCCCAACTGCATCTCCTTGCCAGCCAGTGGTATGAAAATAAGGGACTGATCTTTGAGGCTTTTAAACACGCGGTATCTGCCAGAAATGTGGAACGGGCTGAGTGGCTGATGGAGCATAAGGAAATGCCAGCATATCTTCCTGGGATTGCAATGACGATACTGAAATGGCTGGAGTCTCTGCCTGTGAGCGTGCTCAATTCCAAACCTTCCTTGTGGTGGAAGCAGGCTTCGATGATGCTGAATAGCTACCAGACGGTTGGTGTTGAGGAGAAGCTCCAGGCAACCGAGGCGGCTCTGGCGTTGAGGGCTCCACCCAACGCCGAGATGGATGTGTGGACTCGGAACCTGGTCGGAAAAATCGCGGTCGCCAGGGCAATTCTGGCACAAACGCGATACCAGATAGAGCCCAGCCTTATTCAAGCACGTCGCGCACTCGAGTATCTTCACCCCAACAATCTGGCATATCGCTCGACTGCGACGGAAGCAATGGGTTTCGCCCACTATCTTCAGGGAGACCTGGACGCGGCTGAACAAGCCTATACCGAAGCTTTATCTCTCGCCCAGGCAGCCGGGGATCATGATGGTGTCTTACTGGCATCCACCCGTTTGGGCCAGGTACAAGAATCGAGAAACCAGCTTCATTTAGCTGCTGAGACATACCAGAGTGCCTTGCAGCTGATGGGAGAGAATCCGATTCCATTTGCTACAGTGGTGTACCTGGGCCTCGCAAGGATCCATTTTGAATGGAATGACCTGGACACCGCCGAGAAGTATGGGCTGCTGAGCTTTCAATTGGGCTTGCTAAATGATCAGGTAATTGACAGGCCTATATTGAGTCAATTATTCATGTCCCGGCTTAAATTAACCCAGGGAGATGCCGTCGGCGCGGCCAAGTTCCTGACACAGGCAGAACAAAATACACGCCAAAAGGATTTCACCGTTCGTTTGCCAGATATTGCCGCCATGCAAACGCAGATCTACTTATACCAGGGCAATATAGCTGCAGCTGCTCAAACCGCACAACAATATGATCTTCCTCTCATCCAGGCACGGGTTCTTATCGCCCAGGGCGATCCATGCGCTGCACTGGCATTGTTGGAACCGCATCGCCGGCTGGTGCAAGAAAAGAACTGGCAAGATCAACTGCTTCGAGTGTTAATTATGCAAGCCCTGGCGCATCACCTGCAAGGCGATAAAGACTCTGCACGGCAGGTGCTGAGCGAAGCGCTGACCCTGGCTGAACCGGAAGGTTTCATCCGTCTCTTCATAGAAAAAGGAGAGCTGATGCGGTCCTTGATTTTGGATTTTAGAACCCGGTGTGAAAATCAATCTGGCGATCGCACGTATCCCCACAGGGAATATTTGGATAAAATCCTTGCTGCCTTTGCGCCATCGGAGCCTGTCCTGGGATTGACGACAAACAATTCGCAATCAGAATTGATTGAACCGCTAAGCCAGCGCGAACTGGAAGTGTTACAGCTCGTCTGCCAAGGTCTCTCAAATCAAGAAATTTGCCAGCGCCTGTTCCTTGCGCTGGATACAGTAAAAGGGCATAACCGCAGGATCTTTGAAAAATTGGACGTACACCGGCGCACCGAAGCTATCGCCCGCGCGCGTGCGTTGAACCTGTTCTAAAAACCCCCCACATTTCTTTTCAGTAATCTAAAACAACACTTTAGCCCACATTTCAATCCACACTTCAATCCACACCAAAGTGTCTAACGCCGACGCTCTGGTATGGGTATATTAGCCTTGTACCAGAAAAGTGGCATCAACCCTTGCGAAGTTGTCCTAAACAGTGCGGCGCTTGGAAATGCCAATAACCGGGTCAACCTGAAACCCATTCATATCGTAAAAAAGGAGAAAAAATGAACACAATTGAAGATAGGCGGCGTGAAACAAAGGTTCCGACCGTCAAAATGAATACAAGAATCTTGCTAATCCTGCTATGGCTGTTTTATACCGTGAATTTTATGTATTGCGATACCCTCACAAAATTGGAGCTTGGGGTTTTGAAAGAGATCATGACGGGATTTACGGCGGGTGGAACAGTAAAAATCACTGCTGGATTTTTGTTGGGAACCGCAATCATGTTCGAGATTCCATTTTTAATGATTGTCCTGTCCTGGATATTAAAGTATCGCGCTAATCGTTGGGCAAACATCATCGCAGGCACACTATTTATTGTGGCCCAAATCGGTTCACTGTTTCTTGGTGTCCCATCTCCTATGTACATTTTTTATTCCACAATAGAAATTGCGGCTCTGTTACTCATCGTCTGGAATGCCCTAAAGTGGCACACCCCAGAAGATTAGCCCAGTAAACTCCCCTGTTTCAATCAGTAAGACTTAATCATATCGTTCAAAAAAAGGAGAAAAAATGAATATGACCAAAGTAAGTCCCCTCGGGACAAACAACTCAACTACCAGATTAGATCCAAAAGTAAAACTTTCGTTGTTATGGATCTTTGTGGTGCTACTCATGGTTTATGCGGATATCGTTTCTTTAATGGATCCAACCTCCGCGATCCGGGTAAGAATGGTGGGAACTCCATTGTCAGCGGAACTTTTGTTGGCGGGTGCAGTCGTAATGATCATTTCGATTGTCATGGTTGTGCTGTCCTTGGTATTGAATTACAGAGTAAATCGCTGGGTAACCATCGTTATTGGAGCATTTATGATTTCACAAATTGCAAGCGGCGGGCACGGTCTGTATTATGCGCTGTTTGCATCAGTGGAAGTTGCCTGCATATTACGCATTATCTGGTTTACCTGGAAGTGGAAACCAGTAGTGGATCTTGTTTGAGCAAAGACTAAAGGGAGATTTCAGATGAAAACTTTACAGAAATTTGGTGGTTTTGCAGCGCTTTACATGGCATTAGCGCACTTGATGGGATTAATAATCTTCGTCGTAATTCTGGATTACATCAGCATAACTGATTTGGCTCAGAAGGTCGCCATGAATGTCGACAAGCAGGCGGTCGTTTTTTCAACGAACCTTCTCATGTATGTCTTCTTTGGTTTCTTTCTGATTGTATTTGCCCTGGCTTTATACAACAGGTTGAAGGTTGGCGCGCCGGCTGTCAAGGCTAAATAGAAATGTCCTACTCTGGCTAAATAGAAATGTCCTATTGGGTTGATAAAGTTGTCAGAACAGGTTTGCCATTTATCTTCTTTCCATAGGTTCTCCAGGAATGGTTGTAAGCAG
>Ga0209429_10000841_pt1 | contig 20091 bp, 14 predicted proteins | sample BarGraNGADG00212_3_FD_184493 | JGI IMG/M metagenome (GOLD analysis project Ga0209429, IMG submission 184493) | Arctic peat soil microbial communities from Barrow, Alaska - Barrow Graham LP Ref core NGADG0004-212 (SPAdes) (version 2) | ecosystem: Environmental > Terrestrial > Soil > Wetlands >...
AGAAATGATTTTGTTTATATTAAAGAATTTTATCGCGATACAATATATCTATATAAGGATCATTGTCTGATCCCCCATTACATATTACTCTGGGATAAGTTTAAGGAACCCAATATTTATAGTTTCACGGCTTTTGGTAAACAAGAAATTCTTGACAACTCTGCAAAAACATTTCAACTTAGACAAATGCTTGAGACTTCAAATTATTTCTATATGTATTACCAATATCAAAATAAAAATTACTTGGGCAGATTCAATAATAAGACTGGCGAAATTGATTTTTCTGAAGAGAAAAATCGACAAGGTTGTCTTAAAAATGATTTTGATGGAGGCATGTCAGTCAATCCGAAGTTTGATGGAGGTAATAATAAATGGATTGCAGAACTTAGTGCTGGTGATATTTTGCAGACTTTAACGAAGGATTTTTTTGCAATAAGTAAGGCAAAATATCCGGGGAAAAAAGAAAAACTTAAGCTTCTGGTTGAGAATGTAACTGAAAACGATAATCCCATAATTATGATTATTTCTTTTAAATAAAACCTCAAAGAGCACATATACTATATAACTTATAAACAGGCCTAAACATAACAAGCCGGTTTAATTAATGGCCTTCGACAGCCCGGACAGTTTCGTAATCAACCCCAAAGTCTATGCTGGTAATTCTTTTTCACTTATTAAGTTTCGTGGCACCCGGACAAATCCTGCATCCGAGACAAAGTCTCATGGGCTGCCGGCCGACGCGCAGCTGGCAGCGTTTTTTGCTCGCCGTCTATAAAGTTCACCATGACAAGAAACTTCGCAGCATTTACCCGGACTCACACGCAAGCGGCTTTTGCCCTGACAAGAGACTTTGCACCCATCTATCAGGACTGGCAAAAAACTCGCCAGCCCCGACCCGGACGGCCACTAATTAAACCGGCCGCCGTTATGGGCAATAGCGCTGACCTAGTGACATTTACCTAGACAATTCCGTTAGCGTAACAGTTTCGTTATACCTTTACAAATTTTCTATCAGCGCAACTAGCCTATAACAGTCTAAAACAGAATTATTCATTTTATAGGGACAAATCCTATAAATCAAAGCTTTCAAAACTTATAAATAAATTAAATAACTTATATATAAGTTGCATAACTGAAATATAAGTTATATCTTTATGAAAAATTAATAACTATAGCCATGACTAATTCATTTATTTATTTCGTTTTGGAGAGTTCAATCTGTCTGATACTCTTTTTAACGGTTTACAGATTACTGATTGCTAACCTAACTCATTTCTCGTGGATGAGGATTTATTTATTGATCAGTGTAATTCTAAGTCTGATTCTACCACTACTGATTTTACCTATTCATTGGAGTACATCAATTCTTGCTTCTAACCTATTTAATAATCCCAAGTTCCTCTTAGGTAACCAACCTGAAGAATATTTTGGTGGACAAACAATACTTAATAATTTAAGAACTGGTGGGAGTAACAATATAAGACAGGGAATAATTGTCGTGTTAATTGTTGCGTACATAATCGGATTACTTTATAAAGCCTACAATTTCGTCAGGAATCTTAGAAGCATTAAAAACTGCATCAAGCAAAATCCAAAAGCAAGGGAGGGTAGATTTTGGTTAGTTGATCTGATTGACAAAGTGCCACCTTTCTCCTTCTTTAATTATATTTTCATATCCAATTCTTACCAAAAGTTATCAGCAGATGAGTTACAACGGATTAAAGATCATGAGAAAGTCCATTCACAACAATTCCACTCGCTTGATGTTTTATTTATTGAATTTATCTCAATTATATTTTGGTTCAATCCACTAATGATCTATTTAAAAAAATCAATTCAGGAGATTCACGAGTACATTGTGGATGAGAAGATTGCAGAAAAAGGCAAAGGGAAAAAGGACTATGCAGAGCTTCTTCTCAAACTAGCCTCAGAAGTCAAAGGATTTAATCTTTCAGCAGGTTTCTCTGGTAGCCAGATCAAACGCAGAATTGTTATGATAAGCAGGCAAAGATCACTTCCGGAACATAAGCTTATGTTTGTAATACTCATCCCTATTACAGTACTTATAATGCTTTCCTTTTCTTATATAAAAAATCCGGATTCCCTGACTGCTCAAACAAAACAAAACGAAAATGTCAATCAAAGTCAGTTAAAAATCGGAAAGATTATCTGGAAAGGAAATACTGTTTATGACATTAAGACTTTAAATCATGCCTTTGGCCTGAAAGAAGGTTCCGTATATAATAAATCCCTTATTGGAGACAGGCTCAACGGAACAATGGGCGCACAGGATGCTGTGAGCAACCTCTATCAGGATTTTGGATATTTAACTAGCAGAATAACCATTGATGAAAAACAAAATAATGAGGCCGTAGACCTGACCATAACAATTTATGAGGGGAAACAGGCTAAATTTCATGATATTATTGTTAAAATTGATGGAATAGTTACAAAAGATCCAATCAATGAAATTGGGATTCACACAGGAGAATTATTCAGTCTGGAAAAAATTAGAAAATCAGTTAATGCACTTGTAACTTCGGGTAAATTTGATCCGGAAAAGATAAATCCAAAGCCATTCCTGACCGTAACTACTGATGAATTTGACAATTTAGACCTGTTGTACGAACTTACAGAAATTAGTAACAAAAAATAGTATGGAAGAATTAACAAAAGTAGAAGAGAAAATTATGATGATATTCTGGAAGCTTAAAAAAGCATTTGTAAAAGATATTATAGCAGAGCTTCCGGATGAACCAAAGCCGCCATACAATACAATATCATCAGTTACGAGAATACTTGCGGGTAAAGGATATCTTAAGTTTAAAGCTTACGGTAAAACATATGAATATTATCCGGCTGTCACTCAGGCTTATTATCGAAAATTAAAAGTCAAAAAAATGCTGTCAGCTCAATTTGGCAATTCACCTGCATCACTGCTTTCCTTTATAATTAAAGAAGAAAAATTGAGCAAAGAGGAAATTAACAAGCTTAAGGAGATTATTAACGAAATTGATTGAGATAATCTCATTATTATAACCCCTTTGATTGGTGCTGCTAAGGTAACAAATAATCTGTTCTACCTGGACTTTAATAATATACTGCCCATAACACGGATGGTGCTATAGTTAATTGCCTTCTGCAGCCCTGACAACTTCGTAATCAGCTACGTAAATCTATGCTCGCAACTTCAATTCACTTATAAATTTTGTATACCTTGATTCATCCTGCTGCCGTGACAAAGTCAATAGGGCTGCTCGCTTTCGCCTTCGGCTATGGCGAACAAAGCTGGCCATCGCACTGTTGTCATGGTATTTGCAATGTCACTTAGACAATTATATCTTGACGGGACAAATCCTGCCAATCTACCGGGACCATGCCATCTGGACAATTTCATCATGACACAAAACTTATCATCCGTTTATCATATTCATAAAACCGGCTCTGGACAGTTCCTGCAACCTGGGCAACTTGATCTTTCGGCTGGATTTGCAAAAATTACGCCATCGTGGATTAGCTGAATGACAGATTATTCCATATTTTACTCTATTATCTTTAGGATTGCTCATACTTAAAATTTAATTGTTATACAGTTATGATTTTCGTAACTTTGCTTCAGAAATTATTGAATATGAAGACTAAAAACAAAATAAATGAAAAGGAGTTTGACACGGTCAAAACTTTTAGAGCTATTAAAGAAAAAATATCTTTGGAAATGGCAAATATGAATTTTGAGCAAATCAAAGAATATTTAAAAACAAACAGTAGGAAATTACACATCCAATAAAGAGGGCATGTGCCGATTAGGATTAATGTTTAATGTATATACTTTAGATACCTAAAGAAGATTTTCTCTATTCGAAAACCACAGTCTTATTATTATACACAAATACCCTGTCTTCAAATACCTGCTGCATTGCCTTGGCAAGTGCCGCCGTTTCATTTTCCCTCCCGGCCCTGATAAGATCTGAAAGTGTATATGAATGGTTAATTGAGATAATCTTTTGGGTTATTATTGGTCCCTCATCCAGATCGTTGGTTACAAAATGAGCAGTTGCTCCTATAATTTTCACTCCCCTTTTATATGCCTGGCTGTAAGGATTTGCACCGACAAAGGCAGGTAAAAATGAATGGTGGATATTAATAATTTGCAATTTGAATGTATCAATAAATCCGGGAGAAAGAATACGCATAAACTTAGCCAGGATTAAATAATCAGGTTTATAGGGAAGAATTATGTTCTTTAGTTCGTCCTCAAAGATTTCTTTTGTTTTGTTCTCATGCGAAATAAAATAAAACGGAATACTGAACCTTTCTGTAATATTCTTCAGATCAGGGTGATTGCCTATAACACATAGTACCTCTGCTCCAAGTGTTTTGAAATGATTTCGCGCAAGGATATCACTTAAACAATGATATTCTTTCGTAACCAGAACAACTACTTTTTTCTCTGGTACAGGATTTACTCTTACAAAAGCATTGGCAGGCAATACTCTTATTATTGCCAATTCAATATCATGTGCAACTTCGATACCGTCCACTTCAATTCTTACAAAAAACTTATTTTCTTCCTGATCTACATGTTCACGCATGGAAATAATGTTGCAGCCGGCTTTTGCCAAAACCGATGTAATATCTGCAACCAGCCCCACACGATCTTCACATTGAATGATTATTATCATAGTACTGTCTCTTACGGATTAGCAATTTTACTAATTTATTTATTCCTCTAAGTTAATTAAATTGCGATATTCATTTCCGGTCGTTTGAATTCTCTCTTCCGATGATTTTGGCATGTCGAATTGTTGTTTAACTTTGTCACCTCACAAATTTTTGAAAATAAATGCATTTCTTTCAGACGCTCTTCGACTGGTACATGGCCAATCTGAATTATTTCACAGTAGCTCTGCTAATGACAATAGAAAGTACTTTTCTGCCATTGCCGTCCGAAGTGGTGATACCTTTTGCCGCTTATAAAGCAGCGCAGGGGGATCTGAATGTTTTTATTGTGATAGTTTCTGGTACAATAGGGGCACTTTGCGGCTCATTAATAAATTACACTCTCTCATATTACCTGGGACGTCCTATAGTATATAAGTTTGCCGGATCAAGAGTTGGTAAGTTTTTCCTTTTGTCTGAAGAAAAAATTGTTCATGCTGAGGAATACTTTTTACGGAATGGGAAAACATCCACTTTTATTGGCAGACTGATTCCTGGTATACGTCACCTTATTTCAATCCCTGCTGGTCTTGCAAAAATGAAACTGCGCGATTTTATGCTTTACACCTTTATCGGAGCAGGATTATGGAATATTATACTTGCAATTGTCGGGTATTATTTATATGAAGTAAGGGACCAGATATTCCCTTATATGCAGGAGATCCTCTATTGTCTGGGAGCAATTTTCGTAATTTACCTTGTTTATCAGGCTTGGAAAAACCGTAAGAAACCTTAGTTCTGATAGATATCGCGCTTTGCGGTTAAACTGAATTTTTATATCAGAAACGTAAAGATAAACAACTTAAACCACCATCGACTTTACAGAATTCAGAGACATTAAGTAGAATCGTCTCGTATCCGGCCTCTTCAATCTTTATCCTTGTTTTTGGAAAACCTTCAGGAACAAGTACTTTTCCGTTTATCCAGAGTGAGTTCGCTGCATAACTTTCATCATCTTCGATTATGATTTTGTTAAATTTCACAAACTCATTCTTTCCAATAAATTCGCCGCAAACAAGTAAGTTATTGTTTTCAAGATATGAAACACCTGATTTAAGATGAAGCATATGTTCTAGTACAATCTTTGATCCGGTCATTCCATACCTTTCCAGGATTCTTATTATCTGGTCGGCCCCTTCATTGTTAGTCCGGGTTGATATACCTATATAATAGTGGTTACCCACCATCATGATATCTCCGGCTTCAACTGTTCCGGGTAGTCTTATTATTTCAATTTTATCATAATACTCAGCCAGAACATTCCTAATTCCACCAATTTCACCTCGTCGTGATACAGCTCCGGGCCTTGTTATCACGGCACAGTATGGGGAACACAAGGCAACATCCTCTATGAATGTTGAATCGGGATATTTTTCATTCTGAGGAAGGATTTTCACATCTAAAACAAGCTGCCTTAGTGTCTCCGCATATTCTGAATGCTGTTCCAGCGCCTTTTTGTAATCAGGCTTGCCCAGACCAGCTGTGGTTAGTCCGTCTATAATTGAAGGTGCCGGTGTTCGCAAAATTGCATTTCTGAACATTCTAAGGAGATTTGGTTAAGATAACAAGCTTATTTAGTCCGAAGCTCTTTTGCAGCCTCATACAGACTCTTATCCTCATCAGTAACTGGATTTATCCCGAGGAAGTGGGGGGCTGGTTTAGTATTTTCATCAACATGAATGAAAGTGACGAATCCGTCAACCAATGGTTTCTCAACACCGCGTTTAATTACATTGACGTAGACAGTAATGCTTGATTTTCCTGCATAGACAACTTTGGAGGAAAATTTCAGTACATCGCCCGATTTTGCAGGTTTCGTGAAAAACATGCCATGAATCTTCAAACAAACAACACTCTGCGGATTTAGTAATGATGTTGCTGCGATGAACCCTGACTCGACAAACCATTCTGCTGTTCGTCCTGCAAATAGGGTTCCGTGGTGATTAAGATCTTCACTTTTCACCAGTCTCATTGTAACCATATAAACCGGACTTATAACTTTTATTTCCATTACTTTTTTTTCAAAGATAATGGTTTCCGACAGGAGTAACGATGACTTGTATCATCATCTAAAAGGAGTTCAAGATGTAAATCACATCTCTTATTTTTATATCATGGATATTTTTCCTGTTACATAACATATAAATAAAACAGGTAAAATTGTTATCTGTCTTTAGTTTTATATTATCTTGTTCGCTGGAATTAATCTAACCTGTTTCTACGAAATACTCCTAAACCGGTATTTTAACGTTTTATTGTTCCTCTTTTTTGACATAACCTTATAAGCTATGGGAAAATCCATATTACTTATCTGGCAATTTTTATTTTTTTAAAAGATGAATATCGACCAAAAGCTAACCATTTCCCGGAATATAATGATAATTGAATTTATCGTTTTTGCAAATAGTGAATAATACCTATTAATTATAGTCAACTTATAAATTTAACAACCATCTAACCATCTAACCATGAAAATCAAATCAAAACAAAAGGAATCCGGATAGCCGAAGATTGCATTTACCCAAACGATTCACCCACTTACATGGCTAAAGTATTAATGTTTAAATTATTTTAAATGCATGAAAAAATTTAATGAAAAGCGATTGCATTTTGTTAAAAGTCAATGGCTATGGTCATTGATTATGACAAAATTAAGCATCTTGATTCTGATATGCTCAATTACCTCATTTTCAACAAGTACTTTACTTGCAGGAGATTTTGGTTCTTTTCAGCAGAACACAGTAACAGGAACAGTTAAAGATGCAACTTCCGGTGAAGCTCTGACCGGAGTCACTGTTGTTGTTAAAGGTACCACCACTGGTGCGTTAACTGATATTAACGGGAAATTTACGATCCCGGTTACAGGGGGACAGGTTACGCTTCTGTTTTCTTCAATTGGTTACACTTCTCAGGAACTTGCTGCTACACCTGGTGCAGATATCAACATTTCAATGGCAATGGAGGTAACTCAAATCTCCGAAGTAGTAGTTGTTGGTTATGGTACCCAGAAGAAAGAAAGTGTGGTTGGCGCTATCACCCAGGTGAACAGCGCAGCGCTTGTAAAATCAGGTATCTCTAATGTCACTAACGCTATTTCCGGTAAATTATCCGGTGTATTGACAATTCAGCAAACCGGCGAACCTGGCGCTGATCAATCAGAGATTATCATCAGAGGTCTTTCAAGCTGGAACGGTTCAGCACCTTTGGTTCTTGTTGATGGTGTGGAACGTGAATTTAAAGATCTCGATCCAAATGAGGTTGCCACTATCTCGGTACTGAAAGATGCAAGTGCAACAGCAGTATTCGGAGCAAAGGGAGCAAACGGAGTTATTATCGTTACAACAAAACGTGGGGCTTTTGGAGCGCCGGTAATGAACGTTTCTGCCTCTTATGGTATGCTTAAAGCTACCCGTATTCCTAAGTTCATTGATTCGTATGAAACAATGACAGACCTGAACATGGGATTAATGAACAACCAGCAATTCGATAAATTAATTCCTCAGAGCGACTTGAATCAATATAAGAACCCAACCTCACCATTAAATGCACTAAGGTATCCTAATGTTGACTGGTTCAAAGAATCGACACTTCCCTTTTCCCCAACTACTGAAGGAAACTTCAATATTTCAGGAGGGACCAAGTTTGTTAAGTACTTTGGTACATTAGGTTTTTACAACGAGAATACTTTTTTCAAAGGTTATGTTAACGGATACGATGACACCCGTTATAAATACACACGGTTTAACTATCGTACCAACCTCGATTTTAACCTGACTCCATCTACAACACTCTCATTTAATATTGGTGGTGAAACTGGTATAAAAAATCAACCATCAAACTCGCCATGGCGAAGTCTGTACACTACAACACCCTCCTCATTTCCGGCTTACTGGCCGTCATGGTTGCTCGATGACCCTGTTAATGGTATCCCTGATATAGATTATCCAAACGCCACAGGTGACAGGCTTGCTTTAAAACTTAATGGTTTTACAACTAATCCTTATACCCAATTAAACCAGGGAAACTTTAATAAATATCTGAGTTCAACATTATTTACTGACTTATTCTTCGATCAGAAACTCGATGCTATAGTAAAAGGATTATCTTTTAAAGCAAAGGTGGCTTTCAGTACTTATTACAATACCAGAACTTTATATAGCGATTTTTCTCAACCAGAGTATAAAATCAATTGGCTGGATATCGGAAAACCCGGTGTAAACCCATGGTACAGAAATGGCCAGTCGGGGTACTATGTATATAATCTCTCGCCAATCGATATAAACGTTGGTGGAATAGAATCGGGGACTTCTCGGGATCCGGGGTATTATCGGGATCTTTACTACGAGGCCTCATTAAATTATGCAAATTCATTTGGCAAGCACAATGTTTCTGCCCTGGCATTATTTAACCGTCAGAAAAAGGAAGCAGTTACTGACTTTGCTTATTTAAATGAAGCATTGGTAGGAAGGGCTACTTACGATTATTCTCATAAGTATTTGTTAGAGGTAAATATCGGATACACCGGCTCAGAACGATTTGCCCCCGGAAATAAATTCGGATTCTTCCCTTCCGGAGCAATTGGATGGGTAGTGTCAGAAGAGCCTTTCTTTAAACGGGGAGTACCTTTTATAAGCAAATTGAAAGTTCGCTATTCCGACGGACTCGTAGGAAGTGACGCTGCATCAGCACGTTGGTTATTCATGAGTAACTATTATCAAAATGGTAGTTACATCCTTGAGGATCCGGCTGCTAACAGCCAGGCACAGTGGGAAGAAGCACGGAAAAAAGACTTAGGGCTGGAGATTGGCTTTTTGAAAAACGATCTTACAGTGACACTCGATTTATTTGATGAATTGCGTACTCATATGTTACTTACACCGAACGTCCCTATGACAATTGGAAACACCTTCAAGGATCAAAACCTTGGTTCGATGAAAAAACACGGGTATGATTTTGATGTTGAGTACCGAAAATCGATAACAAATGACTTCGGCTTTTTCGCTAAAGCTATTTTCGGGTTTAACGAAAACCGCATTCTTTACAAAGACGATCCAAAGTACGCACCTGAATATGCCAAAGCACAGGATAAACCACTGGGAGCTCAGATCAGAGGTGCTGAACTTATCGGCTCGGGGTATTTCACTTCTGTTGATGACATTCACACAAGTGTAACACCAATTCCGGTGGGATCACTAAATGTGGGCGATTATAAATTCCTCGATTATTTTGCTGATGGCAAAATATCAATTCAGGACCGTTATCCTATTCCTGGTTCAGATTACCCTCCGATAACCTATTCCCTTGGGGGCGGGTTCAACTATAAAAACTTTGATTTTAGCTTTAATTTCATGGGCAATTCTGGGAAGTATGTTTTATACAACCAGGCATTTGAAGTTGAGTTCCCGAATGGGAACTATCGTATTCACGCTTCACAGCAGGATTTCTGGACCCCGACAAATCTCGATGCTAATCATTCAACCCTTCACTTTGTAGGTGATGCTAACCTTCCGAACATTGTATGGGGCGGAGGATCATCCTATTTCGGTGGTTATGAAACAGCAATTCAGGATCGTTTCTGGAGAAATGCCGATTATCTCAGGCTGAAAGAGGTTTATGTTGGATATACTTTTAAACCCGGATTTCTTAAGAAAGCAATCGGGATACAAAGTTTATCAGCCTATGTAACAGGGAATAATCTTTGGACAATAACTAAATTGCTTGAAGGTGACCCGGAACGTAAAGACTTTACTCAGGGTTTTTATCCTCAGATGACGAGTCTTAAATTTGGATTAAAAATTGGTTTTTAAACCCGATTAATTATTAAGAGATGAAAAAATACTTAAAAATAATAGTCTTAGCCGGGATACTCATGACGATTCTCCCTTCATGTCTGGAGAAATATCTGAATGAAGCACCCGATGCAGGATTAACCACAGATATAGTGTTTTCAAAATACACTAATATGATGCAGTATTTCAATGCGGTTTATGAGGGGCCCAATTATAATAATATCAAGGTGGCACATCCTTTACAGTTCTCTACCCGTATGGAGTACACATGGGATGGGATGACCGATATGGCTGATAACGGACGTCAGTATGAATCGCAATCAATTAAAAACGGACAGATGGGCGGTACAATTAATAACTGGGCCGCTGCAACTTCGGCTAAGAACATCCCCATTCTGGTCTCCCTGTTTAAGGTTATCAGAGTTTGCAACATGACACTTCTGAACGTTAACAAATTGCAGGATGCAACACAGGTAGATACTGATGATCTTATTGCACAGGCACATTTTATCCGTGCGTATGCACACTTTGCATTTTTCAGGATATGGGGACCAATGCCATATTTAACCAAAGTATTGGTTAAAGGGGACGAGTTTGATATTCCAAGGTTATCAAGGTATGAAACCTGTATAAAAATTGCCCAGGATTTTGACACTGCCTACACATATTTCAGAAAAGCTGGTTTAATGCGACGCGATCTTGTTGACTTACTGATGACTAATTCCAAGCAGGCTCAACCTACAGGTGTTGCAGCAATCGCTATGAAATCACGTGCACTACTTTATGCAGCAAGTCCGCAGAACAACAAAAACGGGATCTCCGACTGGCAGGATGCTGCAAAAGCATGCTGGACAGCAATTGACACCGCCACGTTTTATAAATATGCATTGCAGACAGGAACTACGCCTGCTCTTTTGAAGGTGGCATATAAGAATAACTTCATGAATGTGAACCGTACAAATGAACAACTATGGCCATGGAATGCCGGTAACCAGGGCCAAAGCACTGTTCAGTCACTGACCAATGGAGTATTTTCTCAGCAGGCAACTGCAATGTCAGGTGAAAACCCTACCCAGAATTTTATTGACAGGTTCGAGACCAAATGGGGAGATCCTCTGAACACTCCTGCCGACCGTGCTGCTGCTATTGCACTCGGACATTACGCCGATCAGGATCCCTATGCAAACAGAGATCCGCGCCTTACATGGGGTGTAATTTATAATCAGAGTACTGAGGTTGCCGGATATAACCCTGCTAATATTTATTACGAAACAATTAATGGGAAACAGGTATTCAGCGATTTACAGAACTTCGCCGCATTTCTCGGAGTTTCACACACCGGGTACTATCAAAGAAAGACAATTTATGATGGAAATACAAAAGTTACAAGTAGTTGGAATCTTACCGATCCGGTTATCCGTTTGGCAGAATTGTACTTGAATTATGCAGAAGCTGCAGCTCAGGGTTACGGAGGTGAAAATGGCAAGTCACCAAATGGATCACTCACTGCAACACAGGCTGCAAATGTGGTTAGGAACAGGGCTGGAATGCCTAATTTTCCTACGGGTTTGACTCCTGATGTGTTTATGAACAGGTTGAAGAATGAACGGATAATTGAGTTGTGCTTTGAAGGTCATTATTATTTTGATATTCGCAGATGGCTTGATGCTCCTGCAGCTTATGGTCAGGTTCTCTATGGTATGGACATTGAGAAAGTACCTGTTTCTGCAACTTATCCCAAAGGATTCAGATATATACGTCTTCCTTTGGCTGCTGATCGCCAGTCTTCATGGAAGGATGCAATGTACACCTTCCCTTTCACAACAGATGATAACTACAAGATGAGGAATTTTACTCCTAATCCAGTTTGGTAATTACAGTAATAAATAAATTAGTTCACATGAAACTACTTAATAAAGAAATATGTTTAAGGTACGGCTTAATTCTCTTTGCGTTTATGCTGATTCTGCCGGCCATGAACCTGAATGCTCAGAAAAAATCTGAAGCAAGAAAACAAAAGACGTCTGTGGTTACCCTTAAAGTAACAAATGAAAACAGTGAAGCTTTTCCCGGAGTTGCAATAATTCTGGGCGAAGGATTAGTTCACACTGAAACTGATGCAACAGGAACTGTAGTTCTGACTATTAACAGCGACAAAGAATATGTTACGATTACCTCTCCGGGTTATGAGTCACAGGTTTTGTTGGTTAGTGATCTGACTGCTACACCATCTGTGCAGATGGTAAAATCGAAGCTGTTCATGACGACCGATGATAATGTTAATTTGCCATATCTGACAATGAAAAAAAGGCATCTAACAGGTAGTACAAGCGTTTTTGATGCTGTTGTTCTTGACAGGTATCCATCGACAGATATCCGGAATGCTCTGACCGGTTTGGTTACAGGTATGGAAGTATATGAGAGAGACGGTTCTCCGGGTATGAGTGCTGAAGAAAAACTTGGAACGTATGGGTCTCTGTTTGCAGAAAAAGTAGGACTCTATTCACGTGGCACAAGTCTGATGTACATTATCGATGACGTTCGTATGGATATCACCGAGATGCCTCTCGATCCGGGTGAAATAGAATCTGTATCTCTTGTGCGCGATATTGTTTCCAAATCGATGTATGGACCAGCTGCCGCGAATGGAATAGTGTTTATCAAGACAAAAAGAGGTAAGAAGAATGAGAGGTTATTAAACGTTAACATGGAACAGGGTGTAAGTACCATCGACCGTTTTCCACAATGGGTTACAGGTTCTGATTATGCACGTCTAAATAATCTGGCAAAAACAAACAGCGGAATTACTACCGGTCTCTTCTCAGATGCCGATATCGCAGCTTTTGACCTGAATGATCCTTATGACATGAATCATCCGAATGTGAACTATCCGAAAATGACTATTAAGAATACCCGGTCATTTACCCGCGCAAATGTGTCAACTTCAGGTGGAACTGAAGCTATGCAGTATAGTGCCTATATAGGATACAATGGTGAAGGGGATAATTTTAATATGGGCGCGAAAGCTGGTTATCAAAGGATAAATGCACGATCGAATCTTGATATCAGAATTAATGAATTCTTAAAGGTTCAGGTGAATTTCTCAGCAGCAATATCCTTACGCGAATCACCAAACTATGGATATAACTCAAACTTCACTAATGAGAATCTAAACAATAATCCAGTATTGGGGCTAATAGAAATGCCCAATTTATTAAATGATATCACTAACATTCCTCCTGTTGCATTTCCGATTTATGTTAACAACGCACCTACACTGAAATCACCATGGTATGGAATCTCTTCATCGTATGGTACGAACCCCATTGGCAACCTTGTTAAAAATGGATATTACACTGAATCGGGACGAAATGGTGCCATTAACTCATTGTTTGAGTGGGATATGGGGAGCCTTATTCCCGGTCTAAAGTCGCGTACTTTCGTTGATTTTAATTCATTTTATCTTTTACGTATCGGTAAAGCAGAAAACTACACTGCTTACCGTATCGATCCGAGAACATACGATCCGGTGGCGGGAATCGCCTCTCTTACAAAAGCATGGGATGGTGTTGACCAGACAAACTATGCCAAATTGCACGACTTTTACTTCCAGAATTATGCTGCCTATGAGAGTTTAACCTACGATAAAAAGTTCGGAGCCAATTATATTATGGCTACGGCTACGTACAGGATGTCCTCTATAAAACGCAATGGTTATGAAGAGCCACAGCGTGAACAGGCCGGAATTTTTACAGCTCTGTATTCCTACAATGATAAATACACCGTTCAGGGTGTACTGAACTATGGCGGAACCAGTGGTTTCCCTAAAGAATCGGAATATTCATTGTCACCATCTGTTGGTTTAGCATGGATTGTTTCAGAAGAAAGCTTTATGAAAAATCTGAAATTCTTTGATTATGTTAAACTACGTGGGGAATTTGGCAATACTTCAAGTGATGAATTCAAATCTCCTTTCCTTTACAGGGACCGTTGGAATATCGATAACTGGACCGGGAACACCGATAAATTCGGAACATATTATTCAGCTACTACTTCAGCCTGGATCGGAAGTTTAAAACAATCAGGACAAAACTACAGGACATATCCTAACCGTATTGGTAATCCAATAATTGAACTTGAACGCAGAAGAGAGATGAACGTTGGTATGGATGCAGTTATGCTGAAAAACAAGCTATCACTTGAGCTCAACTATTATAATATACTCAGGTATAATGTTATTACTACCAGAACCAATACAACACCGATTATTTCAGGTACAACAAGCACCCTTCCAGCTGTTAACTATAATTCTTATTCCTACAGTGGAGTTGAGATGGGGTTAACATATAAGGATAAGGTTGGTGGTTTGAATTACACACTCGGAGTAAATTGGTTCACACAGAAGCCAATTAATGAGGTAATAGATGAACCGAATTACCGTAATGATTATCAAAAAACAGCTGGCGGACCATCTGATGGAATTCGTGGACTGAAATATCTTGGTCGTTTTGCGACAGATGCTGAGGCAATGTTAGTTCCTCAGTTTGGAGAAACCCTTCATGCAGGCGACCTTAAGTACGAAGATAAGAATGGTGATGGAGTTGTTGACGATAACGATGCTCAGCTAATAGGCCATACAACACCAAAATTGTACTATGCTTTGAATCTAAACCTTGAGTATAAAGGTCTTGAATTGACAGTTATAGGTGTAGGACGGGCATTTTACGATGTAATGCTGAATAACAAGTACTTTACAAATGGTTCGGGCGATAACAACTACTCAAAATTTGTTCTCGACAATATCGACGAATTCGGAATGGGAGGAGCTTATCCCAAGTTAACTTACTATCAGATAACCAATAACTTCAAGACCTCCAGTTTCAGGCTGACCGATGGCGCCTTCTTCAAGATTCAGAATGTTGAGTTAGCATATAATCTGCCAATGCAAAGCTTTGGATGGATGAAAGGAGTAAGAGGATTCAGGATCTTTGCCCGTGGAGCAAATGTATTTACTCTCTCGAAAATTAAAGATGTAGAGCCAGAAAATATCAATGCAGGAGTTACAGTCTATCCATTAAACAGAACTATTTCAGGTGGAGTTAAATTAACCTTTTAAACATTACTGATATGAACTATAAAAATTTAATCATAATAATAGTTTTAGCTGCATTAGTCCTGGGTTCGTGTAAAAAGGATTTTCTGGAAGCATATCCCAACGGAGACCGGACAAGAGATGATGCATTTAAATATAACGAGATGATACAAGGACTGATCGGACGTAGCTACGACTATCTTGGTATGGACTATAATTCAAAAAACTACAATAGTAACGAAACGGCCTATCTTGAGTGTGCAACCGACAATGCCGTAAGGCGTTCAACTAATGATATGGTTGTACAGTTTGCAAAAGGTGAACTGAACACCGGAAACCAGGGATTCGTAAGAGATTATTGGACTCGTGATTACAATGCTTTGTTTCTCATAAACCTGTTCCTGAAAGACAACAGAGGGCTCAAAACAACCATTTTGATCGATCCTGTATTAAATACATTGGTCACACGTAGACTACAAGGCGAAGCATTTGGTTTACGTGCATGGGCTGAACGCGATCTATTGAAAAAGTTTGGCGGGAAAGAACTTGGAGGGACCAGAATGCTTGGGTTCCCTATTCTTACAATCCCTCTTGATGCATTCAATGATATCAATATGGAAAGAAATACTTATGATGATTGTGTAAAACAGATCATAGCTGATTGCGATTCTGCTATAAAATATCTGCCTATTGCTCATCGCGACTATATCTACAACGCAGACTATCTGAAAAATAAGAAGGATTTTTTGGGGTCTGTTAACTGGAACAGAGTAGATGGTATTACAATGTATGCAATTAAAGCTATGACATATCTCGACTGGGCCAGCAAGCGGTTCAACCCTGCCAATGATATGGCAAGGTGGGATTCCGCCGCAAAAAATGCCGCAAAGGTAATGACCTTCAAACAGGCTGTTGATCCTAATGGCGATGGCTATACTCCTTCAACCAAGGTCGATTTCAACGATATTTACGATAAGAGTATTATCTGGTCAACGCGTGTTGTTGAGAATGATATAACTATGGAACAGATCTTTTTCCCACCAGCAGCTACCGGAAACGGATTCACAGGTAGTGGAGATATCGGAGCAACCCGTGAATTCCTTGATGCATTTCCAGATAAAAACGGATACCCGATTAGTGCAAGTGTCCTTTATGATCCTGCCAAGCCATTCGACAACCGCGATCCGCGATTCTATGCTAATATTAACTACAATACCAGAACCTATACACCGGCTGGTGCAAGCGCACCAATATATACCTTTGAAACATGGGAGCCGGATGCAGCAGGTTTAAACGGAGGTAAAGACAGGGCAGGTGTTGGAAATAATGTTCGTACTAATATCTACGTTAAAAAATTCTGCTACGCAATTAACTGGAAAACCTCCAGCTTTTCGAAAAGGCCCCGCAGCAGGTTTAATATCAGGTACGCTCACATGGCACTGGCATTTGCTGAGGCAGCCAATCAGATCGTAGGACCAAATGTTACACTTTACGGGTATTCCCCTAAAGCAGTCATAGGACAATTACGTTCAATGACTACATATGAAGGTACGGCTGGAATTCCTGCTGCTGATCCATATCTGAACAGCGTTGCTACTTCCGGTAAAGATCAGTTTTATGATCTTATCAAAAACGAGCGACGGATTGAGTTAAGTTTTGAAGGCGAACGTTTTCATGATATGTCAAGGTGGACAGACGATACTGAATTTAATGCATTGTATAACAAGCCTGTTCATGGTATTTTGACAACTAAGAACGGAGCTCTTTATACTTATGACCTGACATGGGAAGTTGAGAATCGTGCTTATAATTCGGCTTATATGCCTATACCGTACGATGATATTCTTCGCATGAACAAGCTGGTTCAGAATGAAGGCTGGGATAATTGGAAATAGTAATAATAAGAAAATATATTTAGGATGAAAAAAATAATAGTATTTCTAATATTAGTTGTGGCATTAACATTAACCTCATGCTACAAGGATTATATCCAGGATTTTGATTACAGTGCCATCTATATTCCACTTCAGGCGGATGTTCGTACTTTCGTTGTAGGAGAAGGAATGAAATTTGACTTTGGTGTTGAGATCGGCGGTATAAGAGAAAATACCCGCGACAGGATTGTAACATATCAGATTGACAATTCTCTGATTACACCTGCAGGCCTGGCTAAACTTAAAGCCGGCCCGGGTTACATGAGCGGACCAAGCGGATCAGTTGTAACACTGCTTCCGTTGCCAGCCAACTACTATACGCTGACAAGTGGAACTCAGTTTGTAATTAAAAAAGGAGAACATCAGGGTAAAGTAACTATCAGACCCGATTCAGCTCTGTTTGTAGCTGACCCGGCCACGCTCGTACCTACTTATGCTATAGGTATAAGAGTTCTTACTGCAGATGCAGATTCACTTCTGTATGATCGTAAGACTGAAATAATTGGAGTTAAGTATGAGAATATGCTTTTCGGAAGCTACTGGCATGGTGGTTCTGCACTTATCAACAGACCAGCAAAAGCCGATACTACCATAAATTACTTCACTACGATTCCTGTTTCTGAGGCCAAGATATGGACTCTTAAAACAGCAGGTCCGAATACCCTTTACGCAACCGGCTATTATGATCAGGTTACCGGTAAAAATGAAATGATGCTGGCCCTTGATGGAACAAATATTACTATCAGTGCTGTTGCAGGTTCAACATGGGCTATAGCTCCTGAGAGTCCAAGCAGTTTCAACAGAGCCAAGCTTCTGCAGAACAGAAAAATAGTTCTTAATTACAGTTTTTTAAATACAGTAAGCGGGTATACTTATCATTGTACAGATACTTTAACCTTCCGGAACAGGATGCGTGATGGTGTTAATGAATGGATGGATGAGAATACCTCGCACTACAAATAGCAGATTCATTTCTATTTAAATATCAAAAGCCCTGGAAAATCCGGGGCTTTTTGATTTTCAGTCATGATCTCTTTTAACAATATCCGGTGAGAATGCCGGCAAACATACTGCAATATAATCAGCTCCCCCTTCGAAAGGAGTGCTGTATTGAACCCATTCATCCTTCCCGGTCATAATTCCCTGGCCTTCAGTTATTACAAATTCTTCCTTTTTTGTTTTAATCTTAAGCTTCCCTTTTAATACAACCGTGTATTCATTGAATTTCGGACACTGGCCGGGTTCTTCCCAACCTTCGGGACTTGTCATGTGGGCTATGCTGACTTCATCAGTTTTGCTGTTAACACGGCCGAAGAATTCCCTTATGATCTTCTCTTTAGTTCCTGCTGCCTTAATTATTGAAGGTGATTTGATAAATTGTACCATAATTCTGCAATAAGTTAAGTTTGAAGTTTGTACTATATTTTTTCTTGCCACAAAGACACGAAGGCACTAAGCAACACTAAGTATATATCAATAATATTAAACTCTTTGTGAACCTTTGAGTCTTTGAGCCTTAGTGGCAAATCCTTAAAAAATTTGTTTAATTTCTAATCTTCAAGATAGCCAAATTTTCCATTATAAAAGTCTTCGTTAGCCATTTTTATTTCAGCTTCGGTATTCATTACGAAAGGGCCGTACGAAGCAATTGGTTCATTAATAGGTTCTCCGCTGAGGACTAAAACAACGCTGTCTTTTACAGCTTCTATTGAAATCTCATCACCATCATGTCCAAAGTGGATGAAGTAGTTTTCAACTGCAGTTTTTGAGTCATTGATCTTTATTTCACCCTCAATTACCAGCATGCCGGTATTATATTTTTTATCAAATCTGAAATCTGCTTTTCCTGCTTTAATAAGCTTTGCATTAAACATATTTACAGGAGAAAAAGTAAATGCAGGACCTTTTATTCCTTTGTATTCCCCTGCAATAATCTCAATGAAGCTTTTACCATCATCATCAAGTAAAAATCTGGCCATATCCTTATTTTCTATGGACTGGTATTTTGCAGGGGTCATTTTATTTTTTGCAGGAAGATTGACCCAAAGCTGAACCATTTGAAAGACTCCACCTTTTTTACTGAATTCCTTTTCATGGAATTCTTTGTGAAGAACTCCTGCTCCGGCAGTCATCCATTGAACATCGCCTTCACCTATAACTCCGCTATTCCCTGCACTGTCGTGATGAGCAACCTTTCCATGATACGCTATCGTTACTGTTTCAAACCCTCGGTGGGGATGAACACCTACCCCTTTTGGAGTATCTGAAGGAGGGACTAGCCATTTTGATCCATAATCCATCAGAAAAAATGGACTCATTCCTTTCAATCCAATCTGTGGAAGGGAAGGAAAGAAATTATGTACCCTGAAACCATCTCCAACCATATGGAATGGAGGTGGCGGGAATATCGCTTCGATGCTTTTATAATTTGATTTCATTTCAATGGTTCTTAGTTCGGTGTACCTTACTCACAGAACTGTATCTGTGTGTCTCCTTCAGTATATAAGCTGATTATTTTGTTTTAATTATATTTCTGAGCCAGGCTTCAGCAAATGAA
>Ga0209429_10000842_pt1 | contig 20084 bp, 16 predicted proteins | sample BarGraNGADG00212_3_FD_184493 | JGI IMG/M metagenome (GOLD analysis project Ga0209429, IMG submission 184493) | Arctic peat soil microbial communities from Barrow, Alaska - Barrow Graham LP Ref core NGADG0004-212 (SPAdes) (version 2) | ecosystem: Environmental > Terrestrial > Soil > Wetlands >...
TCGTATGTTTCGTAACCCGGTATGTCATCCGTCGTGAACAGGGCATTGACAAGGATTCCTTCGACTTGCTTTATTGCGCTGAACAAGGCACAGATGCCGCTGACCCGGCCGCCGTAATAATGTATGTAATCAATGGCCTGATTGAGTGTTTTGCCGGTTGTCGCCTTTGCCACCAGCAGCATAACACTTTTGTCTTTGACCATATTATGCGTATTGTCCCTTAAGATCAGCTGCCCGGCCGAATTTGTCTCAGGGGTGACGATCGATATGTCAGAACCTTCATTTACGGAATGGCTGTCTTTTCTGGATAAAGAGGCTGCCATGAAAGCAGCTACCACTTCTCCTCCGTCCAGGCATACAATCGAATCAACCGGTGTGACCGAGGCATACTGGCTTGCCAAAGCCTGTCCGGCCGCCTTGGCCATCTTCTGATGGCAGGTGACTTTGATCAGGTCCACATAGTAATTAATATGGGAGTGACGGGTGGCAAAATGTCCGGGGATAATTTCGATTGTAATGTCAGGGTACCGTAAGGCCTTAATTACGCGCAATCGTCTTTCCATTGATTCTCCTCCTTGATTCCATCGGATGATGATTTTCATGTAAAGGTGAATTGAAATGGTCATTATGTCTGCAAACGCTTATTCTTACTCTAATAGTAATCAATTATGTACACTAAATCTATTGAAAATCCTGTTTTTCTACAAATAATCTTAAATACTTTGACCGCCCTTTGCACCATCGGTGCCAAATAACTGCTGGAATATCCGCTTTCCGGTTGGGGTTGCAGCGAGCCCGCCCTCTCCGGTTTCCTTTAACGAGGTGTGCATACTGTCGCCGACATTCTTCATCGCAATGATTGTCTCATCTGCGGGTATTGCACTTTTGATTCCGGAAAGTGCAAGTTCCGCTGCAACAAAAGCATTGGCTACACCGGATGCGTTGCGTTTGATGCAGGGAATTTCAACAAGTCCCGCAACAGGATCACAGACAAGTCCGAGCGTATTTTTGATTGCAATGGCTACGGCATGTCCGATCATATCAGGGGTGCCGCCCGCCAGCTCAACTATCGCCGCTGCGGCCATTGCACCGGCGGAACCGCATTCAGCCTGGCAGCCGCCCTGCGCACCCGACAGACAGGCGTTTTTGGCAATCACCATTCCTACTGCGGAGGCTGTAAAGAGCGACATGATGCATTCTTTTTTGGAGATGCCCTTCTCCTGCTGCATGGTAATCACAGCTGCAGGCAATATGCCACAGGAACCGGCTGTAGGGGCTGCGACAATGCAGCCCATCGCGGCGTTTATTTCTGCAACGGCCATGGCACGCGCAAGCGCCCCTGTGAAAAGATCGCCGCAAAGGTGTTTTTGCCCGTTGATCTGATTAGCCAGCCTGTTCGCGTCTCCGCCTGTCAGTCCGCTGTTGGAACGCACTCCCGGCTCCAGCCCTTTTTGAACGGCCTGCGTCATCACATCATACTGATGTTCCATGCGGTCAAAAATGCTTTGGGGAGTACACTCCATTTCCTTTGACTGCTGCTGCAGAACGAGGCTCGAAAGTTTGCAGTCTTCCCGGCGTGCTGCTTCGAGCAGCTGCTCTAAAGTATCATAATGAAAATCCATATACTTCTCCTAGTGCAGCCGCAGCGCTATCGAGCGGAGAATATTTGGCATCCCGCTGATATGCTCATTCATGAACGGTTCAACTTTGCCGTCTACTTCTATCGTCATGATCGCTATCCCGCCCTTTTCACTGCGGGACAAGCGAAAATTGGATATGTTAATACCGCGTTCTCCAAGATACTGGGATACTTCCGCGATTACACCGGCTATGTCCCTGTGAAGTATGATCAGGGTATCGGATTGTCCTGAAAATTCCACCGGCAATCCATTGATTTGATTGATCACAATATTACCGCCGCCAATGGAGGATCCCTGCACGGTTACCTGCCCGCCTTCAGCCGCAGTCAATATAATACGGGCGGTGTTGGGGTGTGCGCCCGGAATAGAATCGGGAATAATTGTCACGGCAAGTCCTGCTTCTTCGGCAATCAGGGGGCTGTTACGTATACGCTCGTCATCAGGCATCATCCCCAGAATTCCTGCGATCAGAGCTTTATCAGTCCCATGTCCTTTGTAGGTTTTTGCAAAGGATCCGTGGAGATGGATTTCAGCTTTTACCGCGGGCCTGCCTAATAAAAGGCCTGCAACATACCCGATACGCACAGCACCCGCCGTATGCGAGCTCGAAGGCCCAATCATTACCGGTCCGACAATATCAAATACGTTCATGGTGTTCTCCTTCGCAGCCGGATTGCCATAGACTGTAAGTTATTCGCAGTGTGTGCAGAAAGATTTTACGGATGCAGGCCTTCCTTTGCGAATGCTTTTTTAAGCATATCCATATCGGACGGAATATAAATGGGCTGTCCGCCTGCAAGGATTGCATTGTTTACATCTTTGAGGCCGTTGCCGGTTATGATGGATACAACGGCTGCATCCGCCGGAATCAGTCCCAGTTCACAGGCTTTTTTGAGGCCTGCAGTACCCGTAACTCCGGCCGGTTCTCCAAACACGCCGCAAGTGCGGCCCAAAAGACGCATTGCATCGAGGATTTCTTCGTCGGAAACATTGATGGCGATTCCGTTGGATTCGCGAATCGCGTTAAGCGCTTTATCGGGATTTCTCGGAACGCCAACGGCTATGGAATCTGCCAGTGTATTTTCCTCCATCGGTTCCCATGGCTTCCCGGTCTGGATGCTGCGGTTAAGAGGGCAGCAGCCCTGTGCCTGAACAGAAATCAGTCTGGGTAAATGGTCGATCAGCCCCATCGCATACAGGTCTTTAAACCCTTTCCAGACTCCGGCGATTGTGCATCCATCCCCAACGGAAAGGGCTACAAAATCAGGCGATTTAAAGCCCAGCTGTTCACAGATCTCCAGGGATACAGTTTTCTTGCCTTCAACAAGATAGGGGTTTATCGCAGCATTCCGGTTGTACCAGCCCCAGTGGTCAATAGCTTCTGCCGAAAGACGGAATGTATCTTCATACGATCCTTCTACTGTAATTACATGGGCGCCAAAGATCATCAGCTGGGCAATCTTGCCCTTAGGTGCACGGGACGGAACAAAAATATAAGTCGTAAGTCCTGCAGCTGCCGCATTGCCGGCCAGCGAGGATGCGGCATTACCGGTCGACGAGCAGGCAATCGTGTCTGCTCCGGCCTCCCATGCCTTTGCTACTGCCATAGCCGAAGCTCTGTCTTTCAGCGATGCCGTAGGGTTTTGCCCGTCATCCTTTACATAAAGGGATTTGATGCCAAATTGTGATGCAAGCTTTTTTTCCTCGTACAGGGGGCTCCAGCCGACTCGAAGCTGCGTGTCGGGGGTAGTCTCCTCCACAGGCAGGATTTCACGATATCGCCACATGGTAAGAGGGCGCTGTGCAAGGGTGTGCGGAGTCATCCGCGCTTTTGCATAGTCGTAGTCGTACTGGATATCCAAAATACCGCCGCAGGAGCAGATGGTTGTATTGGGTTCTGCGCGGTATTCTTTGCCGCATTTGACACATTTTGCAGAAATCACATTATTCATAGCTTTTTACAGACCTTTCAGAAGGCCGGTAGCATCGTTAAATTCATTAATAAGGTCGTCAAGCATGTCACCTTGATTATGCACGCCCTTCCATGTCTTGTCCTCGTCGTACCACAGGTCGTTGAGATCTTCTACAGTCCTGCCCTGCTGTTCAACCCAGGTATAGTATTTCAAATTGTGAATGCGCTTACGTTCGAGATAATTCAGTTCTTCCATGTTATCTGTACGGAGACCCAGCATATGGAGGTTATGGTCCACTTCAGCAGACACCGCTGTGTAAGGTCCGTACTGCTCATCCAGTTCCGCGATCCGGGAACCGTACATCTCAACGGAGTCCGTCAAAACGGTCGCGATAACGTCGCGGGCCGTCATCTCATAATACTTGGCCATTTTAATGCAGCATAGCACGTTAGCAATGCCGGAGATGCCAAGATAGCTCAGTTTTTCAATGAGGGCCGGATCTACCTTTGCCGATTCCTTCAGGTATTTGCGGCCGGCAGGTGTATTTAAGAGGCGCAGCAGGCGCTGGCTGTCGTCGTCGTCAATATCAATTACCATATCGGTATTTTTAATGTTATGAATCCATGGAATGTGCTTGTCGCCGATACCCTCGATACGATGGTCTCCAAATCCGTTGTTCAAAATGGTTGGGCACTGCAGGGCTTCGCCGACTGCCAGCTTCATTTCCGGATACTGTTCCTTCAGATAGTCACCGCAGCCAATCGTTCCGGCAGAACCGGACGTAAAGCAGGCACCCGCCAGACGGTCGCCGGGCTTTTTAGCCAGCTCAAAGGCTTCCTGAATCGCGTGTCCCGTCACCTGATAGTGCCACAGATGATTGCCCATCTCCTCAAACTGATTGAAAATCATCACATCGTCGCGCGTGGTTTTGAGTTCCCATGTCTTATCAAAAATCTCCTTGACGTTCGACTCACAGCCCGGGGTCGCAATAACCTCTCCGGCAATCGTCCTTAGCCATTCAAAACGTTCTTTGCTCATTCCCGCAGGCAGGATTGCAATGGAATCGACAGCAAGCAGCTTGGAGTTGAAGGCGCCGCCGCGGCAGTAGTTGCCGGTAGAGGGCCAGACAGCCTTATGCCGAGTAGAGTCAAACTGTCCGGTTACCAGACGCGGAGCGAGGCACCCGTAGGCTGCTCCGACTTTATGGCAGCCGGTCGGGAACCATTTGCCGATCATGCAGATAATCCGGGCATCAACGCCTGTAAGTTCAGAAGGCAGCTCAATATAGTTCGGCTTACCAAAAAGACCTCCGCTGGTTTTTGGTTCATTCTTCCAGGTAATACGGAACAGATTCAAAGGATTCACTTCCCACAACCCGACGTTTTTCAGTTTTTCCTGAATCGGGGCAGGAATTGTCTCCGGATTCTTCATCTGTGCATAAGTTGGAATAATAACGTTATTTTCACGTGCCTTCTTAATGTTGCGAGCTAGATTTTCCGGATTTTTGGTTAAATCAATCATTGTGAACAGCCTCCAGATTCTAATTTTGAAAATATCATTGGCTCTATAATTTTCTCTGGTAACAATAGGTGCGGAGAAGTAATCATGGTAAAAAAGACCCTTTATAAATCATAACACTTTCCGCCTAATACGAATATAATTTAGTTCTTTTGCATTCAGATTGTTTCTGCATATCTCTTGAAATTATCAAGAATAGCCTGCCATCCGGCTTTTTGCATCTCACGGGTGCTGTAAATCAACCCGCAATAAGCCCAATTACCTGATAATTGACTTTCTTGACATCTGGTCAAATATGAAATAGAATGTGACCATTCAGTCATGTGACCGAGTGGTCACATTGTTGTCGGGAGAATCATGTGGAGGTTACTATGCCGAAAAGTACTTTTTACAACTTGGAAAAAAGTAAGCAGAATAAAATTGTCAGGGAATCCATAAGGGAGTTTGCACATAAGGGCTATGACAAAGGGAATATGGAAGGGATCGCAAAGAACAGTAATGTGGCTAAAGGCAGCATGTATCAGTATTTTGATGGGAAGAGAGATCTTTATATATATAGTGTAGAGAAAGCTCTGGATATATCGCTCAGTGGTATTCAATATGTATTTGATGATCTTAGGTATGACGATATATTCGATTTCATGTATAGAGGTTTTGAGGCTGCCTGGCCATTACTTGAAAAGGAGCGGGATGTTTTCCTGCTCCTCAGAAATGTTAATTTTGATGCAGATTTGACAATGAAAAATAGAGTAATCGATATTGTAAACAAATCATCAGAGGAAATATTCCTGAAAATCATAGAGGATAACAAGACGCGAGGATTAATTAGAAAAGATATCGATAGCAAAATCATATTAATATATATTGATGGAATTTCCGTTAGATTTAAATCCTGCATGCTGGAGCTCGCCATGAATAAGGGCAAGGATATTCTGGACACTGATTTTGCTGATAATGAGAAGTTTATAACCGGAATGATAGATTTGATGAAAAACGGTATTACAGAAAAAAACGCAAGGAGTAAATAATATGGAACTTAATTATAAGGAGACTGGAAATCTCGATGCCCCTATTATAGTGTTTCTTCATGGCGGCGGAGTGAGCGGATGGATGTGGAATAAACAGATCGTATTTTTTAGCAATTACCATGTGCTGGTACCGGATATAGAAAGCCATGGCAACAGTCACAACGAACATTTTGTATCAATACAGGAGAGTGCCAGAAAAATTATCCGACTTATAGAATCCAAGGCTAATGGCAAAAAAGTAACCATTGTAGGACTTTCACTTGGAGCGCAGATTCTGGTTGAAATACTAAGCACAGCACCTGAAATCGTGGAGTGTGCTGTAATTAACAGTGCGCTGGTAAGACCCATGAAATTTACGAAGAAAATGATACAGCCTATGTTCAGAATGAGTTATGGGTTGATCAAAAACAGAAGATTTGCCAAACTTCAGGCAGCACAGCTATATATCACCGATGAGAATTTTGAAATATACTTTGAGGAATCCAAAAATACTTTGCTGGAGGATTTGATTCAGGTTCTTGAATCAAACATGTCTTACTCCCTGCCGCCGGAATTTAAAAATGCAAAAGTCAAAATCATGGTGCTTGTCGGAGCCAAAGAAAAAGGCGTTATGATAAAATCCGCACATGATATGCTGCAGAGTAATGATTACTGCAAAGGCTATTCGGTGCCTGGAGTTGGACACGGAGTATCTCTGGCTGATCCCCAATTATTTAATGAACTTACAAAAGCATGGATTGAAAATGGAATCATACCGACAAGATTGACGGCAATATCCTAAGGTTGTCACAACAAAAACGGAAATTAGCAAAATGCTATTTTACTTTTATACCGAATATTTTCTGCGCATAGGATCCGACTACGATCATATTATTGTAGACGGACGGCGAGCTTTCCACATTGGCACCGAGCGAAATAACATCAAGGTCAATCCCCGTTCTTGGATCAAACAAATGCATATTGCCGGCTGAATCACAGAACACCGCATAAGTCCTGCCATCTTCACCCTTGACCGGTACCGGTGAGCTCCAGCTGTATGCAGCCAGGTCGCGTTCCCAAACCATTTTCCCTGTTTCTTTGTCCAGGGCGATCAGTTTGCCGTCTGACGCAGACGATGTCAGGCAAACATTGAAAATGATCAGATCTGAGATATCATCCTGCCCGACCAATGGAGTTGCCAGTGCTCCTCCATTAAGATAGAAATGATAGACACAGGGGACATCGTACTGCCAGATCAGTTCCCCGGTCAGGGCATTCAGCTTGCGGATATTGCAGTTGGCTCCCTTCTTGGAGACAGCAGAGCGCTTATCTACTTCATTTGCTGTATAGAGGGATACACCGGTCGTGGAATCCTCAAGCGTAATCGTACAATCGCTGTCATCTTCAGCATTATAAATCCAGACAGGCTTCAGTGTGTTTAAGTCAAGGCACTGGACAGCACCGCCGTTATCGGCAAAATACAAGAAATTTTTGTATGCCGCAGGTGAACTTTCAATGCCAAGTTCATCCGTGAAGTTGGTGTGATATCGATAGCGTGTAATCTGCGGGGTGATGGAAAGCTTTCCAGCGGCTTCATCGTACTGTGTGTTCAGCTTAGTCAGATAAACCATGCCATTTTCGGCACACTCGATGAAGGTATCCGTTTTGGCATCTATCAGTCCCGAAGAATCCCAGGCTCCCCATTTGCGGAAAGCAAGGTCATCGCGGCCATACAAAGCATACATTTCCGTCTGGTCGAGCAGGTTGAAGATGTGGTAGTTGAATTCACCGTAAGTACCGCCATTCTCATTTAAGCCCTGCCCGCAGTAAAGAATCGGATAACCGCGCGGATCGATGATTCCTGTCCCCTTAAACGTGAATCCCACGCTGATCGGCTTGCGCGTCTCCTTTCCTGTCTCGAGATCCAGAAAATAGATGTTTCCATCAAAAACGGGATAAATGACTTCGACAAGATCCTTCTGTTTCATTTCAGCAGAAATGTTCATAGCCATGCGTGTTGCTTCCGGCCAATGAACAAGCAGCGGCTGTCCTGTCCACCCTGAACCCGGCCAGTAGCTATCCGTACTGCTTACTGCGCCGATGTCTTTCGTCCAGACTATCTCAAGCTTTTTCTCACTGACATTGGCAGAGCCCCAGGCTGGTGAATTGCGGTAATTATTGCCTCGAAAAGCCAGAACGCCCTCAATACCCGTATAGGTATTCGGCTCCCCAAAAGAAATCGGGTCATTCGTTTGATAATCAGAAACAGCCTGGCCTCCTTTGAATATCCAATAATCAATCGCTGTGCCGTCTGCGCAGGTCTTCGTCATTTTCTGTTCCGAAAAGGCATTTGCACCGTCAAAAACAGCAGGTGTTAACCAGGACATTTTCAGATCGTCAGGATTCTTCGGCGGAAGCGGAGTGGGATCTGCCGCCGGGGGTGAGGTCGGGGACGGGGATGGGCCGGGTGTGGTTTCTATGGAAGCATCCTCAGGGACTGTTGTCAGGGCCGTCTGTGTACCTGCAGTCTGGTCTGAAACAGCCTTAGCTGATTGAATATAATTGATGCCAAAATAGACAAAAACTGCACCAACAAGAACAACAGCAACTATGACAGCCAGAGCTCTCATTTTTCTCATTCTCTTCACTTTATATCTGGATATCATAGAAGCACTTCCTTTTTCATTTACCCTATTGGGCTTTTGTTATCAACCGGACCAACTTAACAGCTTCATACCACAGCACTGACGCGGCCGCTATTCCAAACGCCAGAAAGAACTGCGTGACGGAAAGAGCGGAAAGCTTCAGAAATCCACTCAATGGAGTGTACATCATCAGAAGGAGTCCTGCAATTGTTCCGATATTTACGGCCCACATAACTTTGTCCCTGATCAAAAGAACCAACGTCCGGAAGGCGAATTTATTATTGGAGCTGTTGACCTGGACAAGAAACAAGTTTGCAAGCATGATGACGGAAAGTCCCATCGTACGGGCAAGCGGTGCATTGCCCGGGTTCTGCTGCAGGAATAAATAATACGAACCGAAAGATGCTCCAAAAATGGCCAATCCCTGTAAAATGCTTTTAACCAGCGTTGACGTCAACAACAGTTTTTCGTTCGGATCGCGGGGCTTTCTGTCCATGATATCATCTTCAGCCGGCTGGCGCTCCAATACAATGGAGCATGTCGGATCGATAACCAGCTCCAGGAGCACAACATGTAATGGAAGAAGCATCAGACTAGCCGGCGCTATACCCATGAGAGGTGCCAGAAGAGAGGCAAATGCAATAGGTATATGAATGGAAAACACATAGCCGACAGCTTTGCGGATGTTGTCATATATTCTTCGTCCGTCTCTGATGGTGTCCACAATCGTTGAAAAATTGTCGTCCATAAGTATCAGATCGGCCGCTTCCCGGGATACTTCCGAGTCGCGCTTGCCCATTGCAATACCGATGTCCGCATTTTTAAGAGCCGGGGCGTCGTTCACGCCGTCTCCGGTCATGGCAACCACTTCTCCGTTCTCTTTGAAAGCTTTGACAATCCTCATTTTATGTTCCGGCACAACGCGGGAGAAAATGCTTACATCCTTGACGTGTTCCCTGAGTTCTTCGTCGTTCATACTATTCAGCTGATCACCGGTAATTATATGATCACTGTTCGGCATCCCGATTTGTTTTGCAATACTGCTTGCAGTAATCCCGTTGTCGCCCGTGATCATAACCACACGCACACCTGCTTTAGTGCATTTTTTTATATCCTCTTTAACGGATTCACGAGGCGGGTCAGCAAGACCGATCAATCCGCACAGTGTCAGGGAACATGCGGAAATTGTTGTCGGGATCTTGGCCTCTGAGTCAGGTTTCATCTTGCCGACTGCAATGACACGAAGACCCTTTTGGGACATTTCCAGGATTTTATCATTGGTCAGTCTTCGCTCGTCTTCCGTCAATTTACTGATCGTTAGAATTCTTTCCGGCGATCCTTTAGCGGCTACAATGATTTCGCCGTCGTGATGCCAGACGTGTCCCATCATTTTGAGTTCATTTGTAAAGGCGTATTCCGTAATCAGTTCGCCTCCGAAAAGGTGGTCCTTCGATATTTTATGCTCCTCGCAATAGCGGAGCATAGCTTTTTCCATTGGGTCATAAGCATCGGTCTCGCAGCCAAGCCCCATGACTTCGATCAATTCCTCTGTGCTGTCATTACCGTTGCTGTCTTTCCTCAGAGTCCACACATCCTGCACTGTCATCTGGTTCATGGTAATCGTTCCTGTTTTATCTACGCACAGCACGGATACTGCACCAAGCGTCTCAACCGCCGGAAGCTTTCTTACGAGCGACTGTTTTTTGGCAAGGCGCCATGCGCCCATCGATAGAAAAACGGTAAGGATAACAGGAAATTCTTCAGGGATCATAGCCATTGCAAGAGTAATTCCGGACAAAATGCTCTCAATGATACGCGCACCGAATGCATGGTCAGGAATATTAAAGTACGTAATTGTTCCGACCAGGGCAAAAAGAACAGCAGCGATACCTGCGCAAAGCTTGACCAGATGACCGGTCTGCTTCTGAAGAGGTGTAGGACTTTCCTGGGCAGCAGCAACATCCGTGCCAATCTTACCGTATTCGGTTGACGCTCCGATTTTGTCGACCAACACATATGCTGATCCCATGGTTACAAGGGTACCTGCATAACAATAATCCCTTCGCCAGTAATCGGTAGTCTTCTCCGCACTTCCGGCGGTTACCTTCCAGACGCCTTCCGCTTCTCCTGTAAGGGAAGACTCATCAACACACAGGTCGCTTGATTTGATAACTTCACCATCAGCAGGAATTTTAACGCCCTCCGCAATCATCATCAGGTCGCCGGGTACAAGATCCCCGCTTGCAATAATAGTCTCTTTGCCGTCACGAATTACAGTGACATGCGGAGCCGATAAATCCTTAAGCGCACTTAAGGTCTTGTCAGTCTTCCATTCCTGAATGACATCAATACCGATTATACCAATGACAAACACCAACATAATCGCTCCATCCCGGGGCTCTCCCAGGATAAAATAGATTACGGCGGCAACCAGGAGCAACAAAAACATAGGCTGTCCGATTGTATGGAGCACTTTGATGAAAAAATTCTGTTTCTTCTCGGGAGTCAGTTCATTGCGGCCGTATTGTTCCTGTCTTTTCTGTGCCTCGGCCGTAGTCAGCCCCTGCGTCTGTGATTGGTCAGTCATAAAAGTTACCTCCGGTTTGCTTTTGCATTCGTAAGATAGCTCTATAACACTTCATTTGATCTGAAATACGTGATTCAAGGTATAAAAAAACACCTGTGAAACATTCCTGTCCCACAGATGCGAAAAATCGCTCTGCTGCCGCTCATGCGGCCCAGCCCCACAAACCGAAAATCGGTTCATCGCCTGCTCAGTCTGTACTGTAGATTTGTATGCAGTGCAAAGAGAATGTGGGAAGCATAACATACGCAAGTCCGGGATGTCAACTACTGCCTGACGAGGTGCCTGACGAGGATATTTCTTAACAACACTGTAGATTTTTTTGACGCGTCAACGGATATATTTCGATGCTGTTTTTTCCCCAAACCACAAAGCCGCTTCATACAAATACGCATCTGCACTGTCGCTGGCGTGAATAAGATTCTCACAGCACCGGCCTTCCGACATTGCTTTTTCAATGGAGTCGATACCAAAGTCAGCCCGTATCGTGCCGGCTTCCGCTTTTGATGGATCTGTAGTACCAACAAAAGTCCGAATCTCCTGGATAATATGATTGCTATGACTGCTTATGATAATTGGAATGACATATTTCCCTGCAAAAGATCTGTGTGCCCTCTCTTTAAATACCTCACCGTATTTTTCAATGTTTTCCCCGTAATGCCGGTCGATAAGGCCTTCGGTAACACATACATAGCTGAACATCTCGATTTTGACGCCGATTGTCAGTAAGCGTTCAAGAACACTGGAAACAAGCTGTCTTTCCAATGTTTCCGGTTTTAATAGAATGAAGCTATAATACATGGCATCCTCCTGTGCATTACTGGTATTTAACCTTGATTCTGCGAAAGACTCTGTTTTGATTTTCTCTTCCTGACTGTCCTTCGCTTGAATTTCTCGGATAGCACACTGATATTGCCATCCACTTCAAGTACGGCCAAATCGACTTCCTCGATTGAGGATACCCCATGCTCCCTTAATATTTCCATGATTTCCTGATACGTGATCCTGGCTTTTACCGTATTTTTCTTAATTAGTTTTCCGTCATAAATAAGCATAGTCGCTTCTCCCTCAACCAAATTGTCCAGCCGGGGAAAACGGTACATCAGCTGTTTGAAAAGAAAATTTGCAATAAACAAAGCGGCTGCAGCAACCAGACCGCCGGCTAAGGTCGTGTTGGAACCAACCATCGCATTTTGTACTGCATTACTGATCAGCAGAATAAAAACCAGATCTACTACCGACAGTTGTGATAATTCTTTTTTACCCAAAACACGAAATGCAATAATGATAAATAAATAGATCACAAGTGAACTGCATACTATTTGAACGTATTGATTATTTATAATGTCCATTACCCTGCTCCTGTCGTCTGTATATTTCAGAATAACCAATTACAGTGTTCCAACTTGTATTGTAACAAGTTGGAACACTGTAATATATATACATTTTTTTGATTTCTGCAACGACGTCATCATTACCAGGATCGAGCACAACGTCGGCGCATGCGTTCAGCGCATATTTCTGGCGTATGGATTTTCTTTGAATGACAATAACCAGTTTTGCGCCGGCAGTCTTCAGGCATTCGATTGTTGCAAGGCCAATCGGGCCTGCTCCGGTTACTATCGCACTTTGACCTATCTCAAAGCTGCCTACGCGCAGCGAATGGAGCGCAACTGACATAGGCTCAATGAGAGCGGCTTTCTCATAGCTTAAGGTATCGGGAATTTTATGAACAAATTTGGACAGGAATGTTGTGTATTCCGAGAACCCGCCGCCGCCCGCAAGTCCGTGAAACCCGAGCGAAGAACAGAGGCAGATTCCGCACCATTTTACTTTGATTTTTACAGTATTGTCTTTTACCTGAGGCTCTATTACATCCTCTACTCTTATATCTTTTTGTTTATACCACAATGCAGCTTTCATATGAAGTACCCCTTCATTCTAAAATGTATTACTTACCCATTAACCATAACACCCTTTCTGAGCAGGCAAAACATAGATTGAATCATGCTGAAATCGTGAAATAGACTACTTTTATAGCAGATATAGGTTTTTTCGGTTATTCTTAGAGTCTTAATAGTTGCGTTATAAAAATTCAATATGCATGTATTATAATTTTATTGTGTGTGCTCACAGTTCTTTAACTTTTAAAACGATGTACAAATAAGCAAAAAACAGAAAGATCAAGGTAGGTTCTAATGAATAAAAAAATCCTGAATAATCCGGTCGTCCGGAATATAAAAAAATATTATCAGATTGTTGAAATTTTTCTGATGAATAAAATGAAAAACCGATTCTTCTTAATAGGATTTGTTTCTGTACTTATCGTTATGTTGGTGCTTGCTTTCTCGCTGCCAAAAATTATGGCTGCAACACAGAAATCAAATAGTGATGCACTTGCTGTATCACGTAATGCGCAAACCAGTATTTCTGAACCTGCCTCGACTCCAACAGCTATCCCGACCCCTGAGCCGACGCCTACTCCAACACCCACACCTGACCCGACTTTGAAGCAGGGCGACGAGAATGAGCGGGTGCAGCAGCTTCAGGAAAGACTGATGGAGCTAAATTTCCTGGATCTGGATGAGTCTACCCAGCGTTATGGTCCTGCAACCAAATATGCGGTGGAACTATTCCAGAGGCAGCATGAACTGTCGCAGGATGGTATTGCAGGTCCCACTACACTGGATTTCATTTATTCCAATGCAGCCAAAAAATATACGCTTCTCAAAGGTACGGTCGGCTCTGATGTCGACAGTCTGCAGAGGCAGCTGATTGATCTGGGATACCTGGATAATGCGACGGGATATTATGGTACGGAGACGGTCGCAGCGGTAACAGCCTTCCAGGAGCGAAACGGACTTTCCGTCGACGGCAAGACGGGGGAGCAGACTCTTTCCCTTATCTACTCACCTAATGCAGTAGAAAGTGCTACAAAAGTAAAAGAAGCGATCCGATACGCCAACATACAGACTTTCCTGGAAGTTGCTGCCAATCAGCTTGGGGATCCATATATTGCGGGCAATGTAGGACCGAATTCTTTCGATTGCTCCGGACTTGTATATTACTGCTTACAGCAGGCCGGTTCATCACGCGGGCGCTATAATGCAGCCGGATATTCCCAGGTAGATGACTGGGAGAAAATATCATCGATGGATGATCTGCAGATTGGAGATATCCTGTTCTTCCATACAAACGGCAAAACAGTCGGGCATACCGGCATATATATCGGAGGCGGCGAAATGATTGACGCTTCCTCCTCCAATGGACAAGTCGTCCAGCGTTCATGCTTCACTTCCTTCTGGGAGAAGAATTTTGTTGTAGCACGCAGGCCCTGGTAAGATAATTCGCGATTCAGCAGGCGATGATTTCCTTAATCATAAACTCTTTTCCGGACAGCAGTTCCCAATCTCTGCCGCTGCAGGCAGGGCATATGTTCTTATTTAAGATTAGGTTAAAAACTTTACCGCAATTTTTGCAGATTGCATTGCCAGGCAATATTTCAATTTTCAGCTTGGTGTCCTGCATGATTGTGCCGTCAACGGCTGCCGGATAACAAGCTTCAACATATCTGGGAATGATCGATGAGAGCTCGCCGATCTGGAGTACCAAAGTATCAATTTGGGTCACTCCATTTTTCCGGGCGAATTCTTCAACCGTATTGATTACATTAATAACAACTCCTAATTCGTGCAAAGAAGCACACCCCGCTTGTTGATGATTAAGACGGGGAACCAAGGTTCCTACCGGACTCCGGTTCCCTCGTCTTTCTTATGTGTCGTAAAAACAACGAATCAAGTTCTGACTTTGTTTCTGCTGAATACTGATATCAGCGGCCTTGTTATTTTTTTGACAGCAATTCTCACCTTGCGTTTTATTACGTATTTTACAACCAACGGCTTCATGCCGCGAAGTTCCACACCGGAACTGTCATACTTCCTTACCAGCTTGATTGCGTCAAATTTGCATTTAGTAGTACAGGAACCGCAGCCCACACACATGAATGCATCCACGGATGTCGCTCCGCAGCTAAGGCAGCGTTCTGTTTCCTTCTGCACCTGTTCCAGCGTAAAAGTAGTACGCAGATCCATGAAAGTGTCTTTGGATTTATTTCCGTCGACATGGTTTGCTTTTTGTCTTGGCAGATGGTCATATCCTGCAAGATCAAGGTCTTCCTTATCAAGAGGGCGGTAATCCCTGTTCGTACGTCCGAGAATCAGGCTTTGTCCGGGCTGCACAAAACGATGGATAGAGATTGCAGCTTCTTTGCCCATCGCAATGGCATCGATAGCAAACTTGGGACCTATGAGTGCATCTCCGCCGGCGAATACATCGGGCTCGCCTGTCTGGAAAGTAACCGGGTCCGCTTTGATTGTCCTGTTGGGATTGAGTTCCATTTTGCCGTCTGCAGTCAGGCTGCCCCAGTCAATTGCCTGACCTACGGAAATCAGGACATTGTTTGTCTTGACCATTTTTGTGACATTCTCATCGAATTTGGGGCTAAACCTCTTATTTTCATCAAAGACAGAAATGCATTTCTTGAATTCCACGTAAGCGACCCGTCCATTTTCTACAACAATCTGCCTGGGTCCCCATGAGTTGTTAATGGTAATGCCTTCTGACAATGCTTCTTCAATTTCTTCTTCCAGGGACGGCATTTCCTGCCTGTTTTCCAGACAATACATATCCACCTGAGATGAACCGGCGCGTACTGCAGTACGGGCGACATCAATGGCTACGTTCCCGCCGCCAATTACAATCGTCGGTCCTTCCAGCTTCACCGCTTCATCGAGATTTACGCTGCGCAGGAAATCAACACCCGTGAGAGCACCTTGCGCGTCTTCGCCATTGATCCCGAGTTTTCTTCCTGCCTGGGCACCGATTCCAAGATAGAACGCTTCGAATCCCTGGCCGCGCAAGTCTTTGAGACTTAAGTCCTTTCCGACTTCAACACCGGTCATGAACTCCACACCCAAATCCTTCAATATTTCAATTTCTGCACTGACAACATCTTTTCCAAGCCGGAAAGAGGGAATTCCGAATGTCAGCATACCGCCAAGAGCTTTTTGTTTTTCAAATACAGTTACCTTATACCCGTCAACAGCGAGGAAATAGGCACAGGTAAGGCCCGCAGGTCCGGCACCGACAACAGCAATTTTCTTGCCATACTGGTGTTTTATCCTGGGGATATAACGATGTTCCAAATGCAAATCCTGTTCGGCAATAAATTTCTTGATTTCATCGATCGCTATCGGGTCGTCAACGTCGCCTCTGGTACAGGCGGATTCACAATATCGGGGGCAGACACGTCCGCATACTGCCGGGAACGGGTTCTCGTATTTGATCAGTTCCAGTGCTTCTGTATATTTCCCCTGGGCTGCGAGCTTGATATAACCCTGAATGCCTATATGAGCCGGACATTCTGCTTTACAAGGGCTGGTCCCGGTGTCGAGTACAACTTTTCTGTTAATCCGATAGTCGGGATTCCATTTATCCGGACCCCATTCCGTATCAAAGGGAAGATCGCGTTTTTTCTCGGCAACAGGTGTTTTTGCGCAGATCTTCTGACCCAATTTAAGTGCATTAACCGGACAGTTTTCTACACATTCCCCGCACGCAACACATTTGTCCCTGTCTACTTCGGCTACGTAGTTTGAACGTACCATATCCGGGTTCACATACATCTCGGCAATTCTTAAGGCAAAGCACCCGCATCCGCAGCAGTTGCAGATCGCGTGCGTTTTACCGGGACCATCCGTATTCGGTATCTGATGCATCAAACCGTTATCTTCGGCCTTTCTGATAATTTCAAAAGCCTCTTCACGCGTGATTTTGCGGCCCCTGCCGGTACGGATGTAGTATTCGGCGGCATGACCCATCTGAATGCACATGTCTTCCTTCAGATGACCGCAGCCTTCTCCCATGGCTTCCCGTGAGGTTCGGCACGAACAATCAGAAACAGAAAAAATTGTATTCTCATTTAGATACATGGATACTTCCTCATAGGAAGCCCTTCTGGTCTCACCTTCTATGGCCCGTTCGATAGGGATTACGCGCATCGGGCCTAATCCAACGGGGAAAATTCCTGCTGTCGCCGGTCCTCTCCTTTTACCGTAAGCGTCGAAAGCCTCCGCTATCTGCGGGAATTTTTTGACATTTTCCTTGCTGTTCGCCATCATCTCCATATGGCCCGGAACCCAGATGTCATGCCAATATTTATCAACACCGTCAATATTATTTACAAAAGCAGCGCCGGTAAGTGCCAGCTCCCACAGAAGTTTGGAAGTTTCCTCTACAGATTTTCCGCACCGGGGAGCAATCTCCTGCGCACTCAACGGGTTACGTAATTCAAGACAAAGCCCCACTTCTGCCATTTCATCCGTAACAACCGGCTCGAGAATTCTATATTCCGGATATTCCGGCTTTATTTCATCCTTTGCACCGCGTTTTGTCCTGCTGATTTTATTAGCATAATCAAGTACCCGCTCCTTAACCATTTATCTGCCTCCCCCAATATATTTAATTGTGACAATATTATTTATTCCAGTTTTTGACTTCATCGCGTATCCAGCTGACCCACTCTTCAATGCCCTCACCTGTCTTAGCAGAGATTGCAATGATTTTGATAACCGGATTCAATTTGGTTACGCGTTCTTTGACTGCCTCGATATCAAAATCAAAATAGTCCATTGCATCAATCTTATTAATTAACAGAACGTCCGCAATAGTAAACATCAGCGGATATTTCAGAGGTTTGTCATCTCCCTCCGGTATACTTAAAATCATGGCGTTTCTAGATGCACCGGTGTCAAATTCCGCCGGGCAAACCAAATTCCCGACATTTTCCAGGATGACAAAATCAATGCCTTCCGTTCCCAGTCCGGCCAGGCCCTGTCTGGTCATACCCGCATCAAGATGGCACATCCCGCCGGTATGCAGCTGGATTACTTTTGTACTCGTCTGCGCAACAGCATAGGCGTCGACATCCGAGTCAATATCAGCTTCCAGCACACCTATGCGCATTTCATTTTTCAGGGAATCAATTGTACGTAAAACGGTTGTTGTTTTGCCTGAACCCGGCGAAGACATCAAATTCAATAAGAAGACCTTATCTTTTTTGAGCTCTTCCCTGAGCAAATCCGCTTGCCGGTCATTGTCTTCAAAAACACTTTTTTTTATTTCCAGTATTTTATATGCGTCCATATCTTTTTGCCCTCCATTTTGATGGAAATTCGCTCACTTCCCCATCTGAAAAAAGCTGTAAAAGCTTCACACAAAACTGATTATAGCACCAAATCTTAGTGGTAAATATATGCTTAAAAAATCTATATTTATACTGTGCAGTTATTCTCAAAGTACAGCCTTGCTTTCCATCTTTTTCCCTTTGATCTTATTAAGGCTTTCTACCATCCCGATCATAAGCATCACAAAAGCAAATAGAAAGAACGGATATAATTTAATGCTGATTCTCTCAGCAAGGAGCCCGAACAACGGCGGAATGAAAGTGCTTCCAATATAAGCACTGGCCATCTGTATCCCCATGATTGCCTGTGATAATTCTTTGCCGAAATTGTCCGGTGTGGCATGCAGCAGACTTGGAAAAATTGGCGCACATCCCAACCCGATTAATACAAAGCCTGCATACATCACCATATTTCCGAAAGGAAGCAGCAATGCGATAATACCAAGTACAGCTATCCCCTGTCCAACCCGGACCATCTGCTTGTTTCCCAACCTCATGGTAACAAAACCACTCAACAAACGACCGAATGTTATACCAAGATAGAACAGGGCCGTCCACTTTGCAGCATCGCCGGCCGACAGTCCGCGATCCATCACCATATAGCTGGAGCTCCATAAACCCGTAGTTGTCTCTACAGCACAATAACAAAAGAAAGCAGTCAATGCCGGTTTCGCTCCGGGTATCCTGATAAGTTCCCTGATTCTGAGGCTTTTGTGCGAAATTGCTCCCTGCTCAGCAGAAGAACCGACTTTTTTCCAAAGCGGAATAGTAAAAATCAAAATCGCAGTCAACACAACCTGAAGCACGGAAATGATGCGGTATCCGCTATTCCATGCCAGTCCCCTGGTCAGGCAAAATCCCATGACATACGGACCCATCGTAGCACCAATACCCCAGAAGCAATGAAGCCAGCTCATGTGCCTTGCCTTATAATGCAGTGCCACAAAATTATTCAGTGCGACATCTACAGAACCTGCTCCCAATCCATATGGCACCGCCCAGAGGCACAGCAATATGAATGAGTGGGATATGGAGAATCCAAATAGTGCTGCGGCCGTCATACATACACTGATAGCCGTGACTTTTCCGGTTCCGAGCTTCCTAATCAGTCTCCCGCTGTTAAGGCCGGAAATAATGGTACCGCCTGCAATAAGCATGGAAATAATACCTGCATAGGATACCGGAACGCCCAGACCCGCATACATGCTCGGCCATGCAGAACCCAGGAGTGCATCGGGAAGTCCCAGACTGATAAACGATATATAAATAATGGCTAATAATATGGATAACACAATTACTTTCCCCTTTTTATAATATTTTATTTAGTGCAAGGCTGATCATGCCCTCTTCAAAATCTTCCTTGAGGTCTGTTTTTACCTCAATATCAGGAAGCATGATACCTTCTATGTCTGAAAGACAGCTGTTTTTAAGCTTAGCTGTAAAATTTTCATTAATCTGTGTGCAGAAGAGAACGATTCTGTCAGGATTATATATACACATGAACACTTTTACCGCCTTAATAAGGAAATCTTCT
>Ga0209429_10000843_pt1 | contig 20076 bp, 19 predicted proteins | sample BarGraNGADG00212_3_FD_184493 | JGI IMG/M metagenome (GOLD analysis project Ga0209429, IMG submission 184493) | Arctic peat soil microbial communities from Barrow, Alaska - Barrow Graham LP Ref core NGADG0004-212 (SPAdes) (version 2) | ecosystem: Environmental > Terrestrial > Soil > Wetlands >...
CTGGTTGTAACCGGCCGCCTCATAAAAATGAAGCGTACTCTCTTTTTTCGAACCGGTCATCAGCATGATTTTGTAACAGCCTTCTTTAGCTGCAATCTGTCTGGCATATTCCAGAATTGCAGAGGCATAGCCTTGTCCTCTTGCATTTGCGTCGGTAATGACATTTTCAATCACGGCATAAGGCCGCTGATTGTGTGTGAGATTCGGAATTACGCACAGTACGCAGGAAGAAACCATTGCGCCGTCAATGAATCCTGCTATCACATGGTGATCCTTTGTCTCAATCATACGTTCCCATACCGCAAGAATCCTGTCATTTATGACCGGAACAGGATCATCATGCATCTGCGAATATAATTCCAACAAACCTGACAAATCCTCAGCCCGGCATTCCCTTATCTCTAACATACGGTATTCCTCCCTTATCACGAAAAATTCCTGTTAAAGGGGCAGGTGTTAAAAATGATGATTGGAAAGATACTCTTATTATAACAACAGATGCTACAATAGTGTTGTCAGGCAATCAAAAAAACAGCTTACTGCCCCCTTTACGGGCAGATTATTTTAATTAAAACGACGGGGTAATGATATGATTGACATCAAAGGCGCTATATTTGATCTGGACGGAACCCTGCTGGATTCATTGTCCGTATGGGAACAGATCGATATCCAGTTTCTTGAGAAACGCGGATTCAAAGCAACAACGGATTACACCCGGGCTGTGACGCCGCTTGGATTTCACAAAGCCGCCGAATATACGATAGAACGGTATGGTTTGAAAGAAAGTACAGAAGAAGTGGAAAGCCAGTGGATGCAGATGGCTAAGGATGCATATGCCTCGGAAATCAAGCTGAAACCCAATGCCCTTGCATACCTTCTGACCCTCAAAAAAGCCGGTGTAAAGCTTGGCGTCGCCACCGCCCTCCGACCGGAAAGTATTGAGGCTGTATTGAAGCACAACGGCATTTATGATCTTTTCGAATCTTTTACAATGCTGCACGAAGTCAGCAGGGGTAAGGGATTCCCTGATATCTACCTTCTTGCGGCACAGCGGCTCGGACTTTTTCCGGCCCGATGTATGGTTTATGAGGATATCCTCACCGCTGTAAAAGGCGCCAAAGCAGGCGGTTTTCAAGTCTGCGGCGTGTACGATGCATATGCCGGCCATGAATGGGACCAGATCGTCGCCTTGTCCGATTATTCGATTAAGGATTTTGCAGAACTGATGTAGTACCGTCAGCCGGAAGCCGGATTTTCATGAACCGCATCAGCTCTTAAAAATCCAATGCGCTCCTTCGCTCCATCAGCACGGTATTTTTCCATTCTCCGTGTGTATTTTTCGCTATTTTCTCACGGTAGCCGACTTCCCTGAATCCACATTTCAGATGCAGCAGTATGCTTGCTTTGTTATCCTGTATGATTCCCGACTGCAGGGTCCAGATTCCGTGCGTTTCCGATTCTTCAATGATGCGGTTGAGCAGCTTCGTGCCGATTCCGCTGCCGCGAACGGTCTCGTCAATATAGATGCTGAGTTCCGCGACGCCCTTATATACACAGCGGCTTGATACCGGGGAGAGTGCTGCCCATCCTACTATCACTATATTATTTCTCATGACGTTATCCAGTAATATAACTATTCTATCATTATCCGGCATTTATATGCTTGTGTTTATTCTGAAAAAAACCGTCCTCCGGTTGATTGCAATTCACCGGAGGACGGCTCAATTTGTCGGGGCGGCAGATTATCACAGTATGTCGGTGTCTGTCATCATGCGGGATTGACCGGACGCACGGGGCGGGCTTCTATGTACCCTCTGTAACCCATCGGTGCGAGCTGAAAACGCGGAGCTTCCTGATCTGCCCAATCGTATCCGTACAGCTTTGGATCATAGGTCTTCATTAGTTCCCAGATGTCGGAAATCGCATCTTCATATTCTTCATCTTTATAGGGAAGACCCTGGAAAATCATCATTTTGCACGGAGGCACTGTGATCATCTCATAGCCTTCGGGCAGGGGCTTGTGATAGTCAAGCGGAAGTTCGACTCCCTGCACATATTTGGATGTCCCCTCCGGAATCATCTGCGGGGGGAGCCACATCCCGATAGGTTCATAAAGAGCTTCCTTCACGCTGGACAGGACACCCCAGATCCTTTCCGCGGCTTCACAGCCCGTTTCATCACAGAAGGTATAATAGTCATTGGCTTTCACGCCTCTTTTGACCATAATCTGTCTCTTTGGTCTTTCCACAACCTGAACAAACACGGTATTTGCAGCAGTACTCATAATTTTTCTCTCCTTTTCTCTGGAAGCCGGCGTTACGGATACTCGATACGGCATGAAAAGGGGTATCGCAGGCGTCTCCCGCCTGTACCTCCCGGGAGGCATGCCGAATTGCCTTGAGAACGCTTTTGTGAAACCTTCATGGGAATCAAAAACAAAGTCAAATGCAACATCCGTGACTTTTGACTTTCCTTCGCGCAGGATCAGAGCGGCTTTCGAAAGCCTAAACGCCCTGATGTACTCGAAGGGTGATTTCCCGGTGAGCTCCCTGAAAATCCGTTCACAGTGCCACTGTGAGTATCCGGCCGTTCCGGCCAGCTGATGCAGCGTAATCGGCTCGGAAACATGGGCTTCAATATATTCCTGCATTCGCGAAACTGCATGAACAACATCTGGCTGTCTGATATTCCTCACCTCCTGCATGTATGATACCGTGTCACAGAGATAGAAACTTGAACGCGCGTGCTGTGTTTCCTGCGTTATATGGCTGTGTGTCTCGAGGACTTTCAGTACGAAAGACGATGCCCCGCAGGCGTTCCAATCGCCGCTGAGTCTGGGCTGGACGCAGGAGTCCGTTGCCTGTGAAAAAGAGAACCGGTTCCTGAATTAATACCCCAGTTCCTTAAGGATCCGTGACAGTGTCGCAAGGCGTTCGCTGATGAGTTCATCATCTTTCCCCAGGGCATCGGCAAAAAGCCGGATGTCTTCATCGATCATCGGATTATCCGTACAGACGGCCACCGTCATAGCATCTCCCTGCAGGCCGATACGGTCAATGGCAGGGTTCTCGGGATCATAAAGCTTCGGCATGCGGTAGGCGTCTGCAAAATACTGCCGGGAACGGCAGACGAGAATGGCAAGATCCAGTACCCGGTGAAGCGGAAGCTCCTCCGACTGCCGCGACCATTTCTCTCCGGTATAACGCCAGACTTTGGCCGAAATATCGACGTGCCCGCGCTCGTTCCATTGCGCAAGACCGAGTGACAGACCCTTGGCATCCGTATTGTAGGCCGTTCGTCCGTCTACGTTGCTATAATTTTCAGACACGATTACCGGCTTGTGTTTTAATGTTGTTGGAATTTTCATAATTTTCTCCGATCGTTTCACAGGTTTCCTGCGTGAGTTAACTTGATACTCTGCGTGTGTTTGTGATTTACTAGTTTATTGGATTAGTAATTTACTAGTTAAATCTATGATACGGTATGAATGGAAGAACTGTCAAGAGGACCAAGTTGTTATACTTCGGGAGAAAGAATTCTGCCTGAATTTTGTACGTCCGGAATATTATGATTCCTGTATATAAACGATCGCGGTAAATGAAGAAGAGGAAGATGAAATCGCGTCCGGCGGCTTTACCTCCGAGCCCTGTATTACCATTAATGCTCCGCGGATCCGCGAAGCCTTCCTTTGTATGGAATGTACTCTTGAATCGATGACCGATCTATCCGGCAAAGGGCAGACTGTGATGGTTGTCGGACGTGTCCGGCATGCATCTGTCGAAGAAGGTCACAATACCGTAGAAAACATCTGCAGTCCCAATGCATTCATGTTCAATGTCCACTCACCGAAGGATCCGCAGACCGGGCTTGGAAATACATCAGCCGTCGGAGTTCTCCATGCCGTGTAAAAGCCGTGTGAAAGCCGTCGAAAGCCGTCGAAAGCCGTGCTGCGTGCAAGCCGTACGGATCAAAGCGCTACGCTGCCTGTTCGGATTTCAGCAATAGAAATACAATGAATCCAGCAGATACTGCTGATTATATTTCCGGGCAAGCCGCAGGAGATATTTTTTGTAACGGGCGGCTGAGGATTCTCCCCTTCTGTATGCAGAAAGGATGCGGAGAAACTGCTCTTTTTCGTTGGCCTGTGCGTCTTTTTTAAAATATCCCCACACATGGAGAGCTGCATTTTCCGCATTGCCCGGCGATATTTCTTCACGCATGGCTGTTTCAACGAGATGATAGAATTCAATAGCTGGATATGACTTCCTGTCTTTGAGAAGTTCCCGGATTTGCTTGTATATCGCAGGCGCTTTCTCAAGGATCAGGTATTTGTACCGGCTCCAGTCAACTTCCAGTCGGGCAATCTTCGCTGTGCGGGAAGTGCAGTTGATGCATTTTACCGCAGACAGGTTTTTATCCTTAACCTCAAGCATAATGTCGAGGTTCCCGCCCTGGACACTTTCATAAAAATCCAGGAATTCATCAATCCCGATACTTTCGCTGTGAGCGCCCGGGTGTTTGCCCGGAGCCTGCTGGGAATAATGCATCTTCTGCTGGCCGTCCTGCGGCGCCCATGTCTTGCCGCATTCCCGGATCCAGTCTGATTGACTCGCCTCATGCGGGCTCGGATGAATTGCTGCATGGAGATTATCGTAGACAGTCGGCGCTCCGACACTTCGGGCGATTTCCAGCACGTCACTGATATTGTAGGATTTCTCATCATTTTCAAGTACCAGTCTTTTTCTGATACCTTCGCTTAATTTCTCATACTCTGCGATAAAACGGAGGACAGCTGCTTCTTTGTCCCCGTAAACGCCCCCGATATGGAGGATAATTTTGTGTTCCGGCCCGGTTCCAAGGGAATCCAGGAATTTCGTGTGATACAAAAGATCTTCGGCCGCGCGGGCGACAACCGATTCATCGGGTGAATTGAGAATCGTGTATTGGCCCGGGTGCATCGATACACGCATACCGGCGGCACGGATCTTATCCCCGATTCTGTGCAGTTCAGGCAAATATATATCCTGCCAGGCAAGTCTATTTACCGGGCTTGATCCGAAAGGAATAATATCCGAACTGATCCGGAAGAGACGGATGTCATTTCGGCTGTTGTAATCAATCGCGTTTTCAAGCGCTGCGAGATTTTGAGAAATGACCTCCTTAAGGCGGTCTTCCCCGGCGTTTTTCATAACACAGCCTTTGAAATCCGTGCCGGGTACTCCGACGCTTAGGCAGGCAAACCCGATGCTCATGTTCTTATGACCCCGAAAATATCTGGCAACGAACTCAAAGTGCGATTTCGCCGCGCATATAAAGCACGGCCTCCCCGCTGATTTCGACGCGTTCCCCGCAGTCCCTGCACGAAATCCGTCCGCCGCGCAGCGAAAGCTGCCGGGCGAGCATTTCTTTCCTGCCGATAATTTCACTCCAGAATGGTATGAGTGTACAGTGGGATGATCCAGTCACAGGATCTTCATTAATTCCTGCATTTGGTATAAAGAACCTCGAGACAAAATCGCAGTCATCGCCTTTGGCTGTCACAATGACACCCATATATTCCTCCAGCTTTCCGAGGAGCTGGAAATCAGGCTTCATTTCCCGGACTGCCTGCGCACTTTCCACCAGAACCAGTAGGTCGCGTGAAGCGTATGTCCCCAGAACCTTTGCCCCGAGGGCCTCTTCAAGAATCAGAGGTACAGGGCACAACACAGGTTTCCTCGAGGGGAAATCCATCGTAAATTCGTCACCTTCCCTGCGGACCGTAAGAACTCCGCTTTGTGTATGGAAGGATACCTGCATAATATTAGGTTCCGCATAATGCATAATAACAAAGGCACTGCCCAGCGTCGCATGTCCGCACAAGTCTATTTCGACCTCCGGCGTAAACCAGCGCAGGTCATAATATCCATCCTGCTCAACAAGGAAAGCCGTCTCCGATAAATTGTTTTCATAAGCGATTTGCTGCATGACAGAATCATCAATCCATTCATCGAGCAGGCAGATTCCGGCCGGGTTGCCGCCGAAAACCGTATCCGTAAATGCATCAACCACAAAGTACTTCATAAGAATCCTCTCTTTTACTTATTTCCTTTTCGCCGTAATCAGGAAAAGTGAATAAGGTATATCGCCTTCTTCTGATTTTTTGGCTCCTTCATAGAATGTTTTGGAAGTGATGTCTTTGAATCCGGTTTTATCAAGAAGAGTCGTAAGATGCTCAGGATTAAAACCGTTATGCCCGGTAAAACCAGATTCCGTCTTATGAAAACTTCCGTCCTCTTCCATGAGATCCACAATACACAGAAGGCCGTCTTCATCCATATGTTCAGAAAAAATATGCAGAAGCTTCCGGGTATCCGGAATATGATGCAGCGCCATCGATGTATAGACGAAATCATATCGGCCGGGAAGCGGATCGCCATTCATAATATCCATTGTGTTTGCGGTCATATTACGGATACCGCTGCTTTGAATTTTGGTCTTAAGAACGCGAATCATCTCTGTAGAATTATCCACAAGAACTATTTCCCGAAGCAGGTGCTGAAGGTTAAAACTTACAAGACCTGTACCGCAGCCAAATTCAAGCGCCTTATGGTATGTCTTTCCTGTGATGGCTGCCTCTATTTCACCGGCAATTGCCACGGCACGCAGTGCCCTGTCCTCGGAATCCCATGTCTGTGCTTTCTCGTCAAAATTCATATGAACACCTCCCTTTCTTCTGATGAAAGAAAAATAATCTGTTTGGCAGCTATTGCTGACTGCCTCGTATTTTATCGATGTCCACCCTGCTGTTACTACGTTATTATATAGCACATTGAATCTTAATAATATTCAAAACGAAAATCATTTCAGGACTTTGCACGTTTTTTATTCTCGTACATTTTTGCATCAATCTGTTTTACAAACAGCTGTGCAGATAATCCGGATTCATACTCATATATATCATAGCCGGCGCTGAAATTTATTTTATAAGGACGTTTTTCTTTTTCATTGAATTTGTTCGTGTTTTCAACGAGCCTTTTGACTGCCAAATCTATTTCTGCCCTGGTACTTCTGTAAAAAATGACTACGAACTCATCTCCGCCATACCGGCATATGACATCCGTTTTCCGAAAACTGGTTTTGAGGATCTGCGCAGCATCAACCAGGGCTGAGTCTCCGGTGACATGTCCGAATTTATCATTGATATCTTTGAAGGAATCCAGATCAAGCATGATGCCCCCCATTAGCATGGCCTTCTTCCTGTCTTTCACCCGTTCGTCCAGGTAAGAGTCAAATTGTCTTCTGTTGTAGAGTCCTGTCAGGTAATCCAGGTAAAGCTGTCCGTTCTGAATGGCCACAAAAACAATCTGCATCGAAATCGCCAGGCTTCCCCATATAAGAGGAAGTCCATAAAAAGCAATTTGCAGAATTCCCACCAATACAGGCGGTATCATCGCACAAAAAAGGGGGATCAGGAAGCGGTGTTCCAGTTTCCTGCGATTGCAAATAAGAAAGGTAACGGAATAGAGAATATAGATGATCCATGTTATGGACATCCCCAGAAACAGGGGACCCCTGTGATATACATTGGCCTGATCATAATAGAAATAGTACCCGCCCCGGATACTCATCAGGGCAATGACAGCATTAACTACTATCGGGATACACAGGATAATGACTAAGCTTTTGGCGAATTGGTTTTTCTCCCGTGTCTGTGCAGTAATATACAGCGAGAAAAGAAAAAAGATAACCGGTCCGCAGATAACGTAAATGACTGTTATCGTAATATTCGTATACCTGACCACAGCCCCCGGCACGCCATCGAGAATCCAGATAACCGTATCAAGTATTATTTGAAGTCCGAGTATTTTTAACATATACATGAAAAGACGCTGCCTGAATAGAAGTTTTTCCTGCAGACTAGACATATTGGAATAAATCATGATCAGGATCACAAGTGCGAATGTATTGATTATCACATATGCGGCGTCATTTGACATACATTCCCTCTCTTCCCGGTTCCGAATCACAGCTGTCTGAAGTAAACTTATATTGTACGCCCGTATATGGCACGCCTGCAAATATAGACGTCAAAAAAATCTGTTAAGCTGTTGTGCTGCTTATACATTCTCAATTTCATGTACAAGTTTTTGGACATCTGCTTCTTTTGTAGCCCAACTCGTGCAGAAACGTACGGCGCTTGAAGTATCTCCTGACTTTTCCCAGAAGGAGTAGGAAAAATGGCAGCCGATTTTTGCCAGTACTGCGTCCGGCAGAATCGGGAACTGCTGGTTGGTATGGGAAGGAATCAGGAAGTCGTATCCTTTTGCAGCACAGGCATCTTTAATCAGAGCTGCCATATCATTTGCATGGCGGCATTTCGTCAGATACAGGTCATCTTGAAACAGCGCCAGGAACTGCAGGCCGAGGAGCCTGCCTTTTGCCAGAATGCCGCCTTTCTGCTTCATGATGTACCGGAAATCCTTCTTCAGATCAGTATTGCAGATAACCAGTGCCTCACCGAAAAGTGCGCCGATCTTCGTTCCTCCTATGTAAAACGCATCGCACAGCTGTGCAATGGCCGGAAGATCAAGGTCATTGCCTTCTGCACAAAGTGCATATCCCAGCCTGGCACCGTCGATGTACAGCAAAAGATCATTCCGCAGGCACGTCTCATGAATCGATGCAAGCTCAGCCCGGCTGTATATCGTGCCGATTTCTGTCGGCTGTGAGAGATAGACAAGTTTAGGCTGTACCTGATGTTCATGTGTATCGTCATTATAGTGGGAATCAATTGCTGCCTGTATCTGTGCGGCTGTCAATTTACCGTCGTGTCCCGGCAGTGCGAGAACCTTGTGTCCGACAGCTTCAATGGCACCGCTTTCGTGTACGCTGATATGTCCGGTATCTGCCGAAAGAACGCCCTGATGCGGACGCAGCGCTGCGGAAATGACCGTCAGGTTCGTTTGTGTGCCGCCGATCATGAAATGAACATCAGCATCACTGCGTCCGCATTTTTCCCGGATGAGTTCCGCTGCCTCAAGGCAGTAAGGATCCGTTCCGTACCCCTGTGTCTGCTCAAAATTTGTCTCTGTGAGTTTTTTGATTATTTCGGGATAAGCCCCTTCACAGTAGTCACTTTCGAAATGAATCATGTTTCTTTTCCTTCTTTCCTTTACCGATAGCTGCTTATATACGGATACTGATTCTATTTTGCCACATCCGCAAACAGAATAAAGATGTAATCATGTCCCAAATAAATTACTGCCGCTGCTGTAAATGATAATAACCTACTAAATAATAACATGATATATTAGATATAATGTTAATAAATTTATACTTCTATGAATATCACTTTTTGCAACCCGAGATCGTTTTCTCGAGCATATTTATGCATATTTAATTGTTTTACGATAATTATAATTGTCTAAACATTGCCTACGCTTCTCTGTATTACAAGGCTTTTCTGTAATGAAAATCGTTTGCTTTATATGCAATTTATTTTTCAATTTAATGCAGATTATTTTGTAAAAACTGTTTTCATTTCGTTCCATGAGCGTTATAATCATATCGCTAAGCCGTCATAATGATTCTCTTCAAAGGCGAAGTGAGTATTTTTTAGCAAATATTTTAGTGATGGAGGATTTGTCATGTCATTTTCTAATGCATACCTGAATCGTGTCTATGCCAAAGTCCAGGAAAGAGATCCAAACCAGCCCGAATTTCTGCAAGCCGTCAAAGAAGTTCTGGAATCCTGTCAGCCTGTGGTAGACCGTCATCCCGAGTACGAAAAAGAAGGTCTCATCGAGAGAATGGTCGAACCGGAGCGCATGATTACTTTTCGCGTTTCGTGGGTTGATGACAAGGGTAATGTACAGGTTAACAGAGGTTACCGCGTACAGTTCAACTCAGCCATCGGGCCGTACAAAGGCGGTCTGCGCCTTCACCCTTCCGTTACCCTGTCAGTCATCAAGTTTTTGGGCTTTGAGCAGTGTTTCAAAAACTCCCTTACAGGCCTTCCTATGGGCGGCGCTAAAGGCGGATGTGATTTTGATCCCAAGGGCAAAAGCGACCGTGAAGTTATGCGTTTCTGCCAGAGTTTCATGACCGAGCTATCCAAACACATCGGCCAGTTCACAGATGTACCTGCAGGTGACATCGGTGTAGGCGGCAGAGAAATCGGCTTCCTTTTCGGCCAGTACAAAAGAATCCGCAATGAAGTTGTCGGTGTCCTGACAGGCAAGGGCTTAAGCTACGGCGGATCCCTGGCACGTACGGAAGCAACAGGATACGGACTTTGCTATTTTGTAGACGAAATGCTCAAGTCAAAGGGTGAATCATTCAAAGGCAAGACTGTCGTCGTTTCCGGCAGCGGCAACGTTGCAATCTATGCAGCTGAAAAAGCTACACAGCTCGGCGGCAAGGTTGTTACCGTATCTGACTCCACCGGCTATATCTATGATGCCAACGGAATCAACCTTGATATCGTCAAGGATCTTAAGGAAGTAAAGCGCGCACGTATCAGTGAGTATGCCAAGCTTGTTCCCGGTTCCGTATATACGGAGGGCAAGGGTGTATGGACAGTTAAGTGCGATATCGCACTGCCGTGTGCAACACAGAATGAACTCAATGAAGAAGATGCTAAAATTCTCATCGCAAACGGATGCAAATATGCTGCCGAGGGCGCCAACATGCCCACAACCCCGGAGGCCGTCCACCAGTTCCAGCAGAACGGTGTCTACTTTGCACCCGGCAAGGCTGCAAATGCAGGCGGCGTAGCCACTTCCGGGCTTGAAATGAGCCAGAACTCCCTGCGTCTTTCATGGACATTCGAAGAAGTTGATGCAAGACTCAAGAAGATCATGCAGGACATCTTTGCAAATGCAACAGCTGCCGCCACAGAATACGGCGAAGCTGATGATCTTGTCATGGGCGCTAACATTGCCGGTATGATGAAGATTGCTGATGCAATGCTCAGCCAGGGTGTTGCTTATTAAAATCTGACTATCGCTGCAGAACATATCCGATAAAAACCCTCTTTCTCCAGGCATTTCCTGCAGAAAGAGGGTTTTTCATTTGCGTGTATTTGCAGGTCCATCGCTGTACTCGCCTGCTTTACGGGAATTTTCGTCCGGGTCTACCTGCACACGAGGCTCTGCGTAACAACGTCTGAATAGATTGCCATGCCGTCTGTTTTGGCAATATGTATGGCATCCTCAAATGATGCACTGGCCGGGAGGATGGATTCCAGCAAATTTTCCTTGTTAAGGATGCGTTCCGGATGGTATACGACGTCACCCTGCCCGTCAAAAATAGCTGCATAAAATATACCCGTCTCTACGAGATCCTGGAAGAAATGGCTGCCATAGGATACTTCGGGCATCAGTCCGGTGTCATTGGATGCAACCTCGCATACAACTGCCATATTACTGATTTCCGAAAAGTGAACCGGTACGCCGAGGCCCGGCGTTGTTGTCCCCCAGCGCCCGGGACCGACAAGCATGACATTCTTCCCCTTCAGCACACCATTTATGATGCCGATCTGCCTGGCTATTTCATATTTGCCCTGTTCGCTTCGGGACAGATAGGGCTTTGCCTGCACAGACACAACATAATCAATGGCGTTCATCATATTCCCACCCATAAAATTGCCCTTTGTCGAGAAAAAGCAGTCCTCGGTATCCTCAAATGAGGGCATCTTCACTGCCATTCCGAGGCCCCTGGTCTGGAGCGGTCGGCACTGCAGCAGATTCACTTTAAAGCTTCCGTCCTTATTGAAATTGGCAGTGTACTCGATATCGACTGGATACTCATATTCATGGGACAGTTTGGCAAGCATATCTTTCATAAGTGCCGGAAATCCGGTGTGTTCGAGCAGCTGACGAAAATCCAGAAGCTGCGGGGATTTTTGGTTTTTCAGTCCTCTTTCACGCATGCGCCTCATTGACTCCTGATCAGGACTGACAAAAAGATTCGGATCCGCTTTGATGTCATTTGTGAAAACATCCTCAAAATACCGGCTTGTAAGCTTATTTTCGCTGAGGGAAAGAAGGTCGACGTCATGCTGCGAAAATTTCCTCAAGTCTTCATAGTTCATGATCGGGATGCGCGTCGGATCATCGAGCGTCACGATTTTCGCGTAATCTCCCACGGTCCGGTCAACGGCTCTTGTTCCAAGTCCAAACACCATCCGGAGCATTCCTGCCTCCATATCAATTGACTTGTCCCACACATACAGGTTGGCAGAATTGCCAACCCCAGCCACATGGGGGAAAAATGCATCCTCGTGATAGTCTCCCGATACACGCTGAACCAGGATCGCCATCTGCTCATCCCTTTCAGACAGTCCGCGGTTTACGCGGTATTCCAGTGCATCGGGGTTCATTGTACTCGCATATACGGTGCGGACTGCCTTCGAAAAAGCAGTATACCTCTCGCCGGGGGTTCCCTGGTTGACGCAGAACACACTCTCGTATTTGCCTGCAAAAGCGTTCCCGAAATTATCTTCCAGCAGAGAGCTTGACCTTACGATCAGAGGAGACTGCCCGAAATATTCAAGCATCCTGACAAACTGTTCCTGAATATTCTCGGGGAAACTCCCCTGCATCAGTTTTTCTTTCAGCTTCGGAGCTGCTGCAAAATACCCGTCCGCGGACTTTTGCCTGGTCCGTAAACGCCACCAGCCATTCTGGACAATATATGTGTAAAAGACATCGGCGCCAATATAGAATGAGTCATGCGCTTCCATGAAAGGCATAAACCGGTCCCGGCCCTCTACCTCCAGAATTTTCCTTGCTACCAGCATACCGACGCTTTTGCCGCCGATCTGTCCGCTGCCGATTTCCCGGGATGCAATCGCCAGTACATCTTTGAGCGAAAAATATTTATTGCACAGCTGCATCATTCTGCTTTCGCTGCCCATCAGCATACCCAGAAGAAGCTTTTTTGTCTTGTCCTGCTGTGCTTCCCCAAGAAGAAGCGCAGCTTTTGCCTTGGTGAAGATAATATTCCAGTGATCCGGGCGGTCCTCGCCCCGTGACATATTGGAAAACAGCTCCGCCGCCTCCGCGCTTGCTGTAACGCTGATCGCTTCCTGCCCCTGAATCAGGTGAGGGAAAAACATCGTCGGGGAATATCTCTGCCAGACACGCAGGGGATGGATGTATTTGTTGCCGTGCACCTTGTATAAATCCAGCAGAAGCTGCGTTGTCTCACGGATTCCGGCAATGGTACTGAAAGTATGTACGTTGCGGAAAATCGAAAAGTACGCAACCGTATCCAGTTCATACAAATACGGACACGTAACTTTGAAGAAATTGCCGATGATCAGATCCGAGTGCCAGTGTTCCAGAAGATCGGACAGGCAGTCAAAAACATAAAAAGCCCGCTGCCCCTCATGTTTAATAAGGTTATGTACCGTATTGGCAAAAGTTTCAAAACCAAGTGCCGGATCGACACGGAAAATCCTGACAGCGGGATTGTCTTCCATAAGCGGTTCATGACTGCCAAACCTGAAATAAATCAGGTTTCTTTTGTCTTTTATTGCCTGAATAACAAACGGCTCAACCATCTCCCTGTAATCGGATATGGAATCAACCTGCCAGACAACATTATCCCCGAGCCGAAGGTCATCAATAACTTTATCAAACCCATTAATACCTGTACTGACTTTATCTTTAATCTCCATACTTTACCTCATGTCATGTAAGCAAGCCCTGTATCTGCTGCTTTTAGAATCAATAAGACATGTTATCCGTAAGTTATTCTGTTCCTTCCGTTCTTCTTGCTTTCAAAAAGCAGGTCGTCGGCACGTTTCAAGATACTCGCAATGGAATCATTGTCATTCACCAGTGTGGCCCCGACGGAAATACTGACCTGAAGACCAAGGTCCCCAAATGAATGCTTTCCCACTAGACTGCGCATGGATTCGGAAATCAGTATAATATTCGATTCATTGGTACCCGTCAGAATCGCAATAAATTCATCCCCTCCGAAACGCCCGAATAAATCAGTTGAACAGGTGATGCCGGAACAGGTCTTCGACACCATGGTAAGGACCTCATCCCCAATCTTATGTCCGTATGTGTCATTGAAATTTTTGAACTCATCCACATCAACAAACAGAATCCCGAAAGGAATATGAAAGGATATGTATTCACTGAGTTTTGATGCCAGAAAGGTATCAATATACCTGCGGTTGGGAAGCCCCGTCAGCTGATCCACCAAGGCAAGGTTCTTGTATTTCTCGATTCGTCTGCTTTCTTCCTGTCGCTGGGTTGAATCAACAAATAACTCGGCAGCTCCGATAATCCTGCCGCCTTCCGTAATCGGTACAGCCTTGATACTGACAGGAACGCGGTGTCCGAGCTTATGATGCAGAAAGACCTCGGCTGTCCTGGAAATGCCGTCTGTAATTGTCTTATGAAGAGGACACCCGGCCATGCAAAGATGGCAGCCCTCAGCATCAATATGATCAAGAATATTGTTGTAGCAGTGTTTACCGAGAACCTCCTGTGAAGAATACCCTGTGATCATTTCCGCAGCTTTGTTCCAGTAAGTAATCTGGCGGTCTTTATCAACAAAATAAATGCCTTCATAAGTTTTATCCAGCAATTCTTTGTAGAAATCAGCATTCTCCATAATAAAATATTCCCCTCTTTATAAGCCGCATCTTTTATCAATTCTATATGCAAAGAATGTTATCAATGAGGACGGGATCTTTTTCTGTCCGAAATCCCAGTCTTTCCAGGCAGTCCAGACAGATTCAGCAGTTTAAAGTCCTTCGCTTACACGTTTGAAAACAAACTGCCGTTTGTAGCGGAAACCAACTGTCTCAGAAAGGGAACAGACCTTATCGACGAGGCAAACGATCCCGGCCTCACGGTATCGGGGTATTCTCGTTACCGTCAGCGGCCACATATGCTTCCTGATTATATCGGTTTCAATCTCGTTAAGCTCGAAGTATTTTCTGGCATTCTCAAGTGCAAATCCCGGATGATAAAAACCATGGAGACGGTGACTTGGGTCCGGAATATGCCAGTCATACAGGAACATATCATGCATAACTGCACCGCGTGCGATGCTCCTGATATCTACCTCCATGGGAAGAATACGGCTGACCCGGTAGCTGTAATAGGCCACAGCAAGACAATGTGTATACGTTGTCGTATCTCCGTGCTGAATATATTGCTGCATCTGCTGTACGCAGTCTTCGCAAAGCAGGGTATCAATGGTATTGTAATACTCCTCTTCCATCATCTCCAGCCTGTCGGCAGCGGAAATTCTGGACAGTCTTTTTATTCTCTGGTCATCCATGAATACTGTCAGCGGATGGAAAAACTGCATTAGCCGGGCCAGCAGTATTTTATTCCTGCGTACAAGACTGTCATATTTATTTTTGAGTTCTTCCAGATCGGATGTGCGCCTGTCCCTGACCTTCATGACGGTAAACACGCCGCCCGAAATGTTATCGCCAATCGCATCGGATATCATCCTCATTTTGAGGCCCAGCTGATTGATCATCCGGACATTGCCGGCAATTCTGGAAAAAGTGACAAGCGTGATAACCAGGTCAGATGCCAGCAGAAGATATGATCCGACCAGGAAACATATTCCAAGAGGCAGCGGAATTATTGTCATAAGCTTTATCAGAAGAGGATGGAGAACATACATCAGGAAGGTACAGCCGATACCCCACAGGAGTGAAAACCGCATGCAGATATATCCGTAGAAGTTCAGCGGCTCTTCCTTATAGTCCCACCATTTTTCGTGGAAAACCTTCTCGAGAAGAAAACCTGCCGCCAGTTCAAGAATCGACACAAGTACAACAGCTCCCGCAAAAAAGGCGATGAGATTGCCCCGGAAAGGTGCCAGCATCAGCAGCGTAATCAGCGCGCCAAAGCCGTAAATCGGACAGGCCGGCCCGTTCAGGAATCCTCTGTTGGCAAATCCGCCTGTAGTCAAAGCAACAAAAGCGACTTCAAGAAGCCACCCGAGGAAGGCGTATACGGCGAAAATGTACAATAGCTCATACACGGAATCTATCATCTGTGAATCGCCCCTCAATGTTTTGCATATAATCATTCTGCGAAATCCGGCAGTACATGTATGCATATTCATTGTATCAGAATATCCGGGGATCTTGGTGACTTCCCTGTAAAATCCCTGCTGTTATGAGACATTGATCCGCCGGTACTGCGACGGTGTGTAAAGAATTTCCTTCTTGAATGATTTGCTGAAATAGCTTATATCGCTGAAGCCGGTTCTCTCACAGATCTCATTGACACTCAGCTCCGTATCGCGAAGCAGAGCGGCCGCCATCGTCATCCGCAGGCGGGTTACATAGCGGTTGATTGATTGACCCGTGCTCTTTTTGAAATCAGCCAGAAGTGTCGTTCGGTTCGTGTGGAAATGGAGAGCCAGTTGATCAACCGTTACTTTCTGATCATAACTTGTCTGTAGATAATGTATGACGTCTATGGAAAGCTTTGAAAAACGCGAATCAATCTGCACCGGCAGAAGGGACTCTTCTTCATTGACCGGCCTTACGAGCATAAAGAGAATTTCAAACAGATAGGAGCGGCTCCTGCACGGCCAGCTGGCGGTGTCCTGAATATCCAGCAGTTCTCCCAGCAGGTTCAGCTTATGCCGGAGCACAGTTGAATCCATCGCCTGGAGAGCAATAAGCTTCGAGCTTAACCGGGATTCGTGCCGGAATTGCCGCAGATAAAACAGATCCTGATACTCGGAGGATGACAGGGCCAGTTCATAATCAAAGGAGTCAAATTCAAATTTACTGTTTATAACCGAAGGTTTGAAATACAAAATGGAAACAGGGTGTTCATGTGTGTCGCAAATGACAATTTCGTCTTTTTCATTCAGGCACAGAGAATTGGCACCTGTCAGAATGTACTCATTTCCGTTCAGCTGGATATGCATCGTTCCGGACTCCATATAAAGTATTTTATAGAAGTCTTTTGCAGAATCGCTTTCCAGGGAGTGAATGTCATTTGTCACGCAAATTGCAACAGAGTATCCGGGGTAATAGGTCTTGCCGACCGTGCAAAAATTCATAAAAATCACCTGCAATCAATTGAATTATAATTGATTGCAGGTGTCCTGTATAGTAGATGGTATCATATTTATGCAGCTTATAAGTATATGTTCTTATTGTTAATGATATTACATACGGATAAACCGTTTCTCATTTGTACTTGTGAGTATTTGTGATGTGGTACACCTGAAGCGTATCCTGCGGCAAATCCTCCTTGGAAATCGTCATAACATTTTCCAGTTCTGTGATCGCGCCGTATTTTTCCGTTAGAACCGGTATGGCGTCATCCGTATAGTGCGTAGGCACAATGATTTTGGGATTGAGCTGCTCAATCAGGTTGAAACCCTTTTCGTTCTTAAGTGACATATCGGAATAGCTGTTTTCAAACTGCATGAATGCAATGTCGATCGGACCGATTGCCGCGAGCTGGTCGTCGGTAAGCACTGTCTGTCCGATATCTCCCATATGGGCAATCCGGAGTCCGTCCACTTCGAATACCACGATGAAATTCGAAGGCTTCGCAAGAATTGTATCATTGGCATGAGAGGACGCAACCGTGTAAATATGAAAATCGAGGGTCTTGATATCGCCAGGTTCATACAGAATCTTCTGACAGTCATAGGAGTCCGTAAAAACTTTGCATATATGGTCATCGTGTGAATGTGTGGAGATGATCGCAGCCGGGCTGATGTCGACAGTTTTCTTGTCAGGCATCATAGTCGGATCAACAACCACCGACTCTCCCTCAATCGATGTGATGATATAGGAAGTGTATTTATAGGACGGATTTGCGGATACGGTCTGGATCTGCACTTTCCCCGACGTGTTGCCGGTAAGCGGAAGAACAAGATCCGCTGCCGCAGTTGTCTCAGCAGCAGTGGCGGCGGCCGTGGTCTGTGCAGATGTCGCTGCTGCGGTTGCTGCCGTTGTCGCTGCGGCAGACTGGCTTGCTGCGGATGTGTCAGCTGCCGCACCCGCGGAGCACCCGGCAAGAAGAATACTTAATGCCAATGCTATTGGAAAAAGGGATCTTTTCATATACAATTCCTCCTTATGTATGTTCTGCTGATAATTATATTAATTATACATAACAAGGAATATGCAAAATCTGCAATCATTTTTGGAAAATTGATCCGGAATTCAGGCCTTCCCGGCTGTTTTTTTTAATCTTCCCCGTCTCAGAAGAACTCCGAGTCCGAGTCCTGCCAGACAGAAAAACTCATAGTATGCAGCATAGATAAGAGCCGACTCATTATAGAACAGGAAAATGGACGGAATAAAGAGGACGGGTACAAAGAGCAGAAAATACCATTTGAATCCGTGCCGGAAGCCATAAACCGCACTGATTGCCAGAATAGGTGCAGGATTGTATAAGATCAGCATGGAGGCCGCAAAGGATGTCCAGAATGTATCTGTAAGATCCGGCAGCCAAAATGCCGTCGGAACCGCATAAAAAAGAACCAGAAAAATCAATATATACCATAGCTGCTTCTTAATCTGATGACTCATATTTTTTCCTCCTCATAATTTCCCAAGATTTGTGAAGAAATATCCGAAAACAAACAAGATAAACAAGACAACGACGGCCGCAATAATTACAATCTGCAACCATGTAAACCGCGGCGTATGGATTTTATCGAGATCGGCACCGATCGGACCTGCCTCTCCGAACTCATCTAAAGAAAGCTGTACAGCTTCCCTGTGGGGTTTTCCCTGCGCTGTGTGCTCTTCATAAGACTGTGTCAGATGCTCCCTCATTTCATCGGCAATCTCTTCTGCGGCTTTCCGGTCATCGATACGCCGTGTCACGCGGCGGATATATTTCTCGAATTCATTAATCATCATCTCCGGGCACCTCACTTGTCAGTACGAGTTCTACAGCCCGGGTAAAAGCGCTCCAGGCTTTGCGCCTTATTTCGAGTTCCTGTCTGCCGTCTTCGGTAATCCTGTAATATTTCCGCTTCCTTCCGACACTGCTTTCCTGCCAGTAGCTTGCGATGAATCCGGTCTTCTCAAGGCTGTGCAGAATCGGATACAGCGTGCCTTCCTTGAAGAAGAAAGTATTCCCGGACAGAATCCGGAGATGCTTTATGATCTGATAGCCGTAGAGATCCCTGTCGTCTATAAGACGAAGAACCAGAAGCGGGATGGTCCCTTTGAGTAATTCCTTATCGACCGAATCTGCTGCCATGCTTTCCCCTCCTTCGTTTTTGTATGCTGAAGATATTATCATTGCATAGAGTTTCTATGCCTAGTTATTCTATGCCTAGTATATCTATGTATGTATGTTACTTGCTTTTTTCGTTTCTGTCAACACAAATCAGTATATGATGTTACAAATCTTTTCTAACTCAAATTAGCTTTTATACTTCTCTTTTGCTAAACTTTTGTTTGATACGTACAATTTCATAGTATAATTATATATGCTTCTATAAATATTTATATATTATTAATGCTACAGTCTATAAAGTGGAGGGAAGGTATCAAAGGTGCAGTGCAAAAAACACACAGTTTTCATTTTTACAATTATATTTATTTGTCTTTCCGGCTGCTCAGATGAAGCTCAAATGATAGTTACTACTCAGCCGGAAAGTGCTATTCAAGTTATGTCCGAATCCAATTCTTCTGTGAAGACAGCGGAAGAAACCACATCGTCTAATACAACTGCAAGCGCCGAAAGCAAAAGATTGCATGCAGACTCCTCTTCACAAGATATGTATCTTGAAAAATCAGATGGCGGTGTCCGAATATTTGTTGATTGCGACTATTATGATTACAAAGTCCGGATTAATAATTTGGAAATGGATTATGGAGCATTTTCGTACGCCTTGCAGGACATAGTCTCGGACGAAGGGGACAGATATATTCTGTTCTCGTATTACTCGATCTCCTGCGGAAGAGGAAATGGCAGAAGCTATTACTATCTTTTTTTAGGCGTGGTGAATAATCATCTCATCCCGCTTTGGACTGACGAAGACATAATCTTTAAGACCTCATATGCCGACAATATTTTTACTGTTAAAATCGGAGATTATCCCGAGGAA
>Ga0209429_10000846_pt1 | contig 20024 bp, 18 predicted proteins | sample BarGraNGADG00212_3_FD_184493 | JGI IMG/M metagenome (GOLD analysis project Ga0209429, IMG submission 184493) | Arctic peat soil microbial communities from Barrow, Alaska - Barrow Graham LP Ref core NGADG0004-212 (SPAdes) (version 2) | ecosystem: Environmental > Terrestrial > Soil > Wetlands >...
TTTTTCAATCCGCCGGTTTGTCCGGAGGTTCACCTGGGTGTAGGGAGGAATGAGGTACATGAATCCCGGCAGCAGATCTATCCTGCCCTGTTCCGTCTCGAGCCACCCGTTGTCGGCAATCATATAATAGATTCTGCCGAAAGGCGACATGACTTTGAACTGGTTCCACTGAAGATTGCCGATGAAATATCCGTGATCCAGGATTTCCAGGGATAGCTGGTTCACGTGAGTCGTGAGAAGTTCATTGCGTTCAATGCCATGGGAATCTATCCGGTGTTTCTGCTCCTGTGTGATCGGTTCATGGCGCATGTGCGTAAGATCCTCCTTTCCAGTTTATCCATGTCATTTTACATGACCGTGATTTTGTACTGCTTGATAAAGTCTTAATAGAACGGAACGTTTCCGTCTGTGCACTATGCCTGTTTTTCCATAATGATACCAGAAAATCCATGTCTATATTATGTCACGGTAGTAAAATGATAGGCAGTAAGACTATTCCGGTCTGATGTCAGACAAAAGTTATCGCGGCATTCTCATCCTGGGAGTACAGCTGACCGGATCCGAAGCTCTTGTATTTCAGAAGGAGGCACCTATATGTCACATGTCAAAAACGAACCAGTGAATAAGTTAATCGGACGAATGCCCAAAATCGGAATTCGCCCATGTATTGACGGACGCCGTCTTGGTGTTCGTGAATCCCTTGAAGAACGTACGATGGGCATGGCCCGTCAGGCCGCCGAGCTCATCACAAAGAATCTTCGACATGCAAACGGACTTCCGATCGAGTGCGTTATTGCAGAGACCTGCATCGGCGGAGTTGCTGAATCTGCCGCCTGTGAAGATCTTTTTGCGCGTGAAAATGTTACGGCAACGTTGTCCGTCACACCTTGCTGGTGTTATGGTACGGAGACAATGGATATGAACCCGCTGACCATTAAGGCAGTATGGGGATTCAACGGTACGGAGCGTCCGGGAGCTGTGTATCTGGCAGCCGTTATGGCAGCCCACGCACAGCGCAAGCTGCCGGCTTTTGCCATATATGGCCGTGATGTGCAGGATTCTACCGACAGCAGTATTCCTGAAGATGTAAGCGGCAAGATTCTTCTCTGGGCCAAAGCAGCGATTGCTGCCGGTACCATGAAGGGCAAATCCTATGTCAATATCGGCGGACCCTGCATGGGAATCGCCGGATCCTATATCGATGCCCAGATGTTCCAGGAATATTTCGGCCTGCGTACCGAGTGGCTTGATCAGGTTGAGATTGAGCGCCGTGTTGCCCGCAGCATTTTTGATCCTGCAGAATTCGCCAAAGCAAAAGCCTGGCGCGAAAAATACTGCATTGAAGGCAAGGATTATAACGAAGGCAGTCCGTTCATGCACAGCCGCGTGGAGAAGGATGCCGAGTGGGAACGTGTTATTAAGCAGACGATCATCATCCGCGATATCATGATCGGTAATCCGAAGCTTGCAGAGCTGGGCTTTGCTGAAGAAGCGGCCGGACGCAATGCTATTGTCGGCGGTGTCCAGGGACAGCGTCAGTGGACCGATCATTTCCCGAATCACGATTATTCAGAAGCTCTTCTGAATTCATCCTTTGACTGGAACGGTATCCGTGAGCCAATGGTTCTGGCAACAGAGAATGATACCTTAAATGCAATGGCTATGCTTTTGGGCCATCTTGTTAATGACTCTGCATCTGTTTTTGCAGATGTCCGTACCTACTGGAGCCCTGCTTCGATTGAGCGGGTTACCGGATGGAAGCCGGAAGGAATGGCAGCCGGCGGAGTTATTCATCTGATTAATTCCGGTGCTGCGGCTCTTGACGGAAGCGGCTCCATGAAGGACGCACAAGGCAAGGCTGCGATGAAGGCTTTCTGGGATATAACCGGTGCCGATGTCGATGCATGTCTTACTGCGACGAGCTGGAGTCCTGCGGACAATGGCTATTTCCGCGGCGGCGGTTATTCTTCCTTCTTTGAGACACAGACCGAAATGCCGGTTACTATGGTTCGTATGAACAAAATCGAAGGACTTGGGCCTGTTCTCCAGATCGCTGAAGGATATACGGCAACTCTTCCGGAGAATGTCAGCAAGATTCTGCAGGATCGTACCAACCCTACATGGCCGACCACATGGTTTGCCCCCCGTACGACCGGAGAAGGTGCCTTCAAGGATGTATACAGTGTCATGGCTAACTGGGGCGCCAATCACGGTTCCTTCAGCTATGGTCATATAGGAGATAAGCTTATTACGTTAGCAAGCATGCTCCGTATTCCGGTATCCATGCACAATGTGGAAGAAGAGCGCATCTTCCGTCCGCATGCATGGGCTGCTTTTGGAACAACCAATCCTGAGGCTGCCGACTATCGTGCCTGTGAAGTCTATGGACCGATGTTCGGTTAATACATTGCCCTCCTTGTTTCTTTACCTTTTGAAAAATCCGCTGTTCTTATTTGATAGGAACGGCGGATTTTTTCGCGGATGATTTTCGCGGATTTAAAAAATTTACATTATTTTCTTGACTTAGAGCAAACTCTAAGTTTTAAAATGTATATAATAAATCAGACTTGCACCAGCAAAATCAGGAGGATGATAAGATGGATTACCGGAAAATGGAAAAAATCGGAGCAGAGACATCCCTATTAGGTTTTGGATGCATGCGGTTCCCGATACTCGAAGGCGGGAAGATCAACGAGCCGGAGTCGGAAAGAATGCTCGATGCAGCGTTCAAAGGCGGCGTCAACTATTATGATACGGCATATCCATACCATGACGGGGCCAGTGAGCCTTTTGTCGGACGTGTACTGAATAAATATGACCGCAGCAGTTATTATCTTGCGACCAAGCTCCCCTGCTGGAAAGTAAATACCATCGAGGATGCACATGAACTTTTCGAGAGTCAGATAAGCCGTCTCGACAAAGACTATTTTGATTTCTATCTGCTGCATGCACTCAGTAAGGATTCCTGGAAAAGAATGGTGGATCTTGGCGTTATAGAATTCTGCGAAGAACTCAAAGCGAAGGGACGTATACGTAATTTCGGATTCTCCTTCCACGATGACTATGCTGTTTTCGAAGAAATTATCACATACCGCGCATGGGATTTCTGTCAGATTCAGCTTAATTACATGGATGTCAACGAGCAGGCGGGCATGAAGGGATATCTTCTTGCCGAAAAGCTCGGAATCCCCGTTGTTGTCATGGAGCCGATAAAGGGAAGCTCGATAGCGGCTTTTCCCGATGATATTACCGGGATTTTTCAAAAAATCAAGCCGGATGCCTCGACTGCTTCCTGGGCACTTCGCTGGGTAGGCAGCCTTCCGAATGTAAAAGTAATCTTAAGCGGAATGTCGACGATGGAACAGCTGGAAGATAATCTCAAGACATTTTCGCCTTTTGAGCCGCTCGGCGCGGATGAGATGGCGGCGGTCGGCGAGGTCGTCAAAGTCCTCAATACCCGTGTCAATAATGGATGTACGGGATGCCGGTACTGTATGCCATGTCCGTCAGGACTGGATATTCCCTATAATTTCAAGGTCTGGAACGCATACGGAATTTACAGGAATGCGGGACAGGTCCGCTGGGACTGGGGACAGGATATGCAGGACCAGTACAAGGCAAAGCATTGCTCGGAGTGCGGGCTGTGTGAGGACGCCTGCCCGCAGAAGATCCATATTCGTGAGGACCTTAAGAAATTGCAGGCTGAACTCGATGCTGTGTGCAAATAAAAAATCCAGGGGTAAATAACTATGGGATATTCCATTGGCAAAGCGGCTGAAATGACCGGCCTTTCCACGTTTACTCTTCGTTATTACGAGAAAGAGGGGCTGCTGCCCTTTGTGGAACGCACTCCTTCGGGAACGCGCTGCTTCAAGGACAGCGATTTTGAATGGCTCGCAATGATTCAGTGCCTGAAAAATACAGGAATGTCGATCAAGGATATCAGGGAGTTTGTTGGCTGGTGCATGGAAGGCGATGAGACGCTGGAGAAGCGACTTGCCATGTTCTTAGCCCGGAAAAAGGAAGTGGAAGACAAGATGGTGGAGTTTCAGCACTATCTCGATAAGCTTGATTTTAAAATTGCGTATTATGAGAATGCGATTCAGGATGTCAGGAAAAACAAGGCCTGACGGATGCTGCGCAGGGATGGGGGATGTCGGACCGGCATCCCTGGCTTTGCATTCATTATGAACCGAAAACCGTCCCCTTAGTAGGCTTGCATATTCTGCATCTGCGTAAGGGGACGGTTTTTATAAGGAGGAGAGAAAAAGGAGGCGGTGTTACTTGCGTGCGGATAATACTTTGTACTCGTACTCCTGCACTTGTTCAAACCATGCTTCGTTGACAGGGACACCCTGTGTTTGGCAGTAATGATCCCAGATATCACCGAAGGGGGTTGTCTTGATTTCTTCCTGGAACATCAGAAGCTCGGTGAATTTGCCGGTGTCCTGAAGATTTTTCATGTGTTCATTTGGCTCAAGGAGAGCAAAAAGGAGAGCTTTCTCCATGTTGCGCGCACCGATGACCCAGGCAGCGACACGGTTGATCGAGGCGTCGAAGAAATCGAGGCCGATAAGCACTTTATCGAGGGCGTCGTTTCTGACGATCTCCTTGGCGATTTCTTTGGTCTCATCGTCAAAACGCACGACATGATCGGAGTCCCAGCGCACCGGACGTGTAACGTGTAGGGGAACCTTGTCAAAAAAGGCAAGGAGGCTTGGGATTTTGTCGCTGACAACTTCCGTGGGATGATAGTGGCCGTTGTCGAGAAGGTTGTATACGCCGGGATGCCTGGCCGCATAGCTCATATAGAATTCATTGCTTCCTACCGTGTAGGATTCCACTCCGATTCCGAATACTTTGCTTTCCACGCAGTCAATAACGCCCTCGAGCTTCTCTGCAAAAATTTTATCAAGGCTGTCTTTCAGACGCAGACGGGGATTCAGGCGATCAGCCGGGACATCCTTGTAACCGTCGGGAATCCATACATTAAAAAGTACGGGACTGTTAAGGTCTTTGGCTATCGATGCTGCGATGCGTCGGCATACAATACCGTGATTGATCCAGAACGTACGGATTTTCTCATCCGGATGCGAAAGGGTCAGTCCGTCGGCCGCCATCGGATGGCTGAAATATGTCGGATTAAAATCGATTCCGAGTCCGCGGGACTTCGCATACTCGACCCACTTGGTGAAATGCTCCGGAGCAAGCTGATCGCGGTCGACTTTACCGTTCTCAAAAATAGCATAGCTTGCATGAAGATTGATGCGCTTTTTGCCGGGAATCAGGCTGATTGCCTTGTCAAAATCCGCCATCAGTTCGGCCGGAGTACGTGCTTTTCCCGGGTAGTTGCCTGTGGTCTGGATACCGCCGGATAGAGCGGCTCCGACATTTTCAAAGCCTCCCACATCATCGCCCTGCCAGCAGTGGATGCTGATCGGGGTGGATGCAAGTTTGGAGAGGGCGGCGTCAACATCGACCCCGAGCCCTTTATATCTGAGTTTGGCCTGTTCAAAACGTGTGCTCATTGTTCTTCCTCCTGCTTGGGACGATGCCTTTCGGTACTGCTTATAAATATGATTATATATCCAATGGAATTAAAAATAAGGACGTGATTTGTAAAATAATCACGTCCTTATTTGATAATTATCCTGTAAAATCAGCTGTCGCGGTACGCTTTTGGGTTTGTGCCGAACTTTTCTTTGAATATCCGGTAAAAGTAGCTGGTATTGTCGTACCCTACCGCCCCGATGATATCCTGCACCGGCAGGCGGGTCTCCCGGAGCAGCTGGGCAGCTTTTAGCAGCCGTTTATTCTGCAGAAGTTCCTTATACGTGCTGCCGGTTGTTGTTTTGATGAGCCGGCTAAAGTATGAAAGGGAAATTCCGCGGGCCTCGGCAAGATCGGAAAGACTGGCTTTTTTATAATTCTCCTCGATTTCCCGTAAGGCCCCTAGGACTAGTGCATTGTCGTACCGCTGGGTAACCGGTACGGCCAGCCGCTCTGTGTGATTGAGCAGAATTGTGAAAAGAAGACCCATGGTAGTCTGATTGATCTGCCTGTTATTCGGTTGGCGGTTGACAATGCTCCACACCAGATTCTCCATCAGATTTTGCACCGGAAGAATATCCGCGACTTTAAAATGCAGGTAACTGATTTCATCACTGTCCTGCCGCAGGCTGCTGATAAGGAAATTACGAAGCAGGTTATCTTTGCCGATCATGGAAAAAGCCACGTCAAAAAATTGCGGCAGCACGATGAAATTAATTGCGATATCGTCTGCCCCTGCTTTTTGGATGGCATGGGAGGCATGCTGATTCAGAAACAGAAGTTCCCCTGCACAAAGTGTGATAGTGGTGCTGTCATTGATTACATGAGTCGTACTGCCGCTGCACATATACATGATTTCTATATAGTTATGCATATGCCGGGGAAAATCCGCAAAACGCGTATGCGGACGGATGGCAATCAGCTTTCCTTTTTCGAGCATTTTTGCACTGTCAATAACGAAGACTTTTCCGGCGGCATAATTGGCCATATCCACCGGATTGCCGTCCAAAAGGCGCTGTTCTTCCGGTGTAATATCAGCCAGTGCATTGAGAAGTTCCTGATTCATTTTCTTGACAGGGACAGGCATTTTTACTTCGTCCATCACATTACTCCCAGAGAAATTAACTTACTGCATCCATTTTATCAGTCTATTGCATGAATAGAAATGAATAACCGGTCAAAAGCAGCGCCGGAAGGAGAATCTCACTGCGGAAGATTAAGCGGATTTCGGCATTTTGTGTTGACACGGGCACCGCAAAATGATAATCTCTAGAAAACGGAAACGTTACCGATATGACGCAACCCATACAATCACTACGAAATTCCGATATGTCATGAAGGGAGAGAAATGGCTGCAACAATGAAAGATATCGCCAGGCAAACCGGCCTCGGACTGGCTACAATCTCCAGATACTTAAACGGCGGAAAAGTAAAAGAACAGAACAGGATAGCCATTCAAACGGCGATTTCTGACCTGGATTATACTGCCAACGAGTTTGCACGCAGTCTCAAAACCAGCAAATCCAAGACAATCGGCGTCATCATTCCTGAACTCAATAATACTTTTGTCGCGACGATTATTACCATCATTGAAGACATCCTGCGCAAGAGCGGCTACGGCGTCATCATCTGCGACTGCAGCACCAGTGAAATCCTCGAAAAAGAAGCGGTCGAGTTCCTGGTCAGGAAGAATGTAGACGGTATTATTAACATGCCGGTCTGTAAAGACGGCAGCCATCTTCAGCCGGCGTTTGCCAAACATCTTCCCGTTGTGCTTTTTGACCGTACGATAGAAAGCCTTAAGGATAAGGTTGATTCTGTTGTTGCAGATAATGTAAGGGCAGCTGAAGATGCAACACGCTGCCTGATAGAAAACGGACACAGTAAGATCGGGATCATTTTAGGGCCGCGCGATGTTTTTACTTCCCGTCAGCGGCTTATCGGATATAAGCGGGCTTATGAGAAGAACGGTATTGCCTATAACAGTGACTATATTTCTTTCAGTGATTACACGGTTCACGGCGGTCACGAAAGTATGAATCGTCTTCTTGCCGGGCATCGTGATATGACTGCTGTTTTCGTGACAAACTATGAAATGACACTCGGTGCCATTATTGCAATTAATGAAGCCGGCATCAAGCTGCCGGGCGAACTGTCTGTCATCGGGTTTGATAATCTTCAGTTATCACAGGTTATCAAACCAAGACTTACGATCATTACACAGCCCCTCGAGGAGATTGGCGGACAGGTGGCGGCCCTCATGCTGGAAAGGCTTTCCAGCGGTGCATTGGATGCAGGAGGCATATCCGGGATATCACCTGCGGCTAGCGTCATAACGCTTGCGACACACTTGCAGCCGGGCGAATCAGTCATGAAGAGATCATAAAAATGGGGGATAAAGGCATGAAAAAATGGTTATTGGGAATAGACATCGGTACATCTGCCTGTAAGGTAGCGCTTTTTTCTCCTGAAGGCCATGTGGCTGCCCAGGGCAGCGGCGAGTATAAAGTCTACTATCCTCAGCCCGGCTGGGCCGAGCAGAATCCGGAAGACTGGTGGAATGCTATCTGCAAAGCAGTTCGGACCATGCTGGCCGGCAGCGGAATCGATCCCGCTGATATTGCCGGAATCGGTATTGACGGACAGGGATGGTCAGCAATTGCCGTCGATGAAGAAGGAAATGTACTTTGTAATACTCCGATTTGGATGGATACGCGCGCTCTCGAGATATGCAGGGAACTGAAGGAACGTATCGGGCAGGAGAGGATCTTCGAGGTCTGCGGCAACCCGCTCGAGCCTGCCTATACACTTCCGAAAATATTATGGTACCAACAGAACCGCCCCGAGGTTTACCGCAAAACATTCAAAATACTCCAGTCCAACAGTTATATAGGATATAAAATGACGGGCGCCATGACGCAGGATATCTGTCAGGGCTATGCATACCAGTGTTTTGATATGAGAAAAGGCATTTGGGACAAGGCAGCCTGCGATCTGCTGGGAATTGATATGAACATGCTTCCCGATATTCTGCCGTGCCATCAGGTGATCGGAACGGTGACAAAGCAGGCAGCTGAACTTACGGGCCTTGCCGAGGGTACCCCGGTGGTTGCCGGCGGCCTTGACGCTGCATGCGGCACGCTTGGAGCGGGCGTCATACATGCAGGGCAGACACAGGAACAGGGCGGACAGGCAGGCGGCATGAGCATCTGCATGGATACATACCAGGCTGATCCCAGGCTGATCTTAAGCTTCCATGTTGTGCCGGATATGTGGCTTCTCCAGGGCGGTACCGTAGGCGGAGGAGGAGTAATCCGCTGGTTTGAACAGGAATTCGGCTCCGCGGAACGTATCCTTGCCGCGCAGAACGGCGCAAGTTCGATGGCTGAAATGGACAGGGAAGCTGATACAATTCCTGCCGGAAGTGACGGAATGGTTTTTCTTCCGTATATGGCAGGCGAACGTTCCCCGATTTGGGACAGCAAGGCAAAAGGTGTCTATTACGGCATTGATTTTGCCAAGACCCGTGCGCATTTTATCAGGGCAAGTATGGAGGGCGTCGCTTTTTCACTGCGGCACAATCTCGAAACAGCAAAGAACGCCGGTGCGGATGTTGAAGTACTTTGTGCCATGGGCGGCGCGGCAAACAGCAGGGTGTGGACGCAGATGAAAGCAGACGTGACCGGCAAAAAAATTGTTGTTCCGTCCTCGGACACGGCGACGACCCTCGGGGCAGCCATCCTGGCCGGTGTCGGAACGGGAGTCTACTCAAGTTTTGAGGATGCCGTTGCACGGACCGTGGCCATTAAGCGCGAACACGTGCCTGACATGGATAAATACAGGAAATACCAGGAATCATACAACACATATCTTTCCCTGTATGAGAGTCTTAAAGACATCATGCACCAATAATTTATTGCGGATATATGGATAGGGCACAGGCTCAGACAAAAGGAGGATTTCATGAAAGCAGCAGTTTTGTATGGTAATGAAGACATTCGGTACGACGATTATCCGACACCCGAAACCCGGCCGGGTACAGTCAAGGTAAAAGTCAGAGTAACGGGCATTTGCGGAAGTGATGTCCCTAGAGTCCTGCATAACGGCGCACATTTCTATCCCGTTGTTCTGGGACATGAATTTGCAGGCGATATCGTTGAAGTCGGTGAGGGCGTGATAAACCTGAAAGTCGGCGATACGGTTTCCGGTGCTCCGCTTCTGCCGTGCATGAAGTGTGATGACTGCCAGAACGGCAATTACTCCCTCTGCAAATTCTATAGTTTCATCGGTTCCCGTGAGCAGGGAAGTTTCTCGGAATATGTTGTCATTCCGGCACTTAACGCAGTGAAATACGATTCTTCGATTCCGTACGAGCAGGCGGCCATGTTTGAACCATCGACCGTTGCACTGCACGGCGTGCTGTGCAATGATTACCGCGGCGGTGAATATACTGCTATCTTAGGCGGCGGAACAATCGGACTTTTCACTATGCAGTGGGCCAGGATATTTGGATCCAAAAAAGTTGTCGTATTTGATATTGATGACGGTCGTCTCGCCCTGGCCAAACGCATGGGTGCAGATGCAGTTATCAATACCAGAAGTGAAGGATTCATGAAAGAAGCGATGGATATTACAGGCGGCAGGGGCTATGGATTTGTCTTTGAGACCGCAGGTAATCCCATAACGATGAGAATGGGTTTTGAACTGGCCGGTAATAAGGCCAGTGTCTGCTTCATCGGTACGCCGCATGTAGATCTGACATTTACCCCAAAGATGTGGGAAAATATGAACCGTAAGGAATTCAAGCTTACCGGAAGCTGGATGAGTTACAGCGCCCCGTTCCCGGGCAGGGAATGGGAGCTTACCGCACATTATTTTGCCACCGGTCAGCTTGCCTTTGATGAAGAACTGATATTCAAGAAGTTTCCTATGTCAAAAGCGGACGAAGCTTTTGCATTATATAAAGATCCATCACAGGTCCACGGAAAAATTCTATTAATCAACGAGTAAGAAAGAAGGTAAACAAATGATCAATGCTATCGATCCCAACAAAGTACCCAAGAAAACCCTTTCCTCCGGCGAAAAAATTCCCTGCATCGGCATGGGCACATTCGGTTCCGACCGCTTTTCCGCTACAGAAATTGCTGATGCTGTTGCCGGTGCCATCCGCTGCGGATACCGCATGTTTGACTGTGCCGCCGTATACGGAAACGAGGACCGCATCGGTAAAGTTTTTGCCCAGGCTATTGAGGAAGGCGTTGTAAAGCGCGAAGAACTCTTTATTACATCCAAAGTCTGGAATGATATGCAAGGCAGAGGCGATGTCCTCATTTCCTGTGCAAAGACGCTTAAGGATCTTCAGCTGGACACAGTCGACCTTTATTTTGTCCACTGGCCTTTCCCGAACTACCACGCACCTTTTGCAACCGGTGATGCAAGAAATCCCGATTCAAAGCCGTTCTCCGTCGATAGCTTCATGAGCACTTGGAGACAGATGGAGAGTCTTGTCGATATGGGCCTTGTCCGCTACATCGGTATGTCTAGCATGACAATTCCTAAGCTTAACGCCGTTCTTCCTCTGTGCCGCATTAAGCCTGCCGCGATTGAGATGGAACTGCATCCGAGTTTCCAGCAGGATGAACTGTTTAACTACTGCATCGAGCGTGAAATCCAGCCTATCGGATTCTGCCCGATCGGATCCCCAACCCGTCCGGACCGCGATAAAACAGAGAGCGATGTTGCTGATATTGAGCAGCCCGAAGTTGTTGAAGTTGCTAAAGCACATAAAGTTCATCCGGCTATCATATGCCTGAAGTGGGCTGTACAGCGCGGACAGATTCCGATCCCCTTCGCAGTTGACGAGAATTTCTATGTCAGCAATCTCCGCTGTGTCACGGAAGATCCTCTTACAGATGCCGAAATGCAGAGCCTGAAGAAAGCTGACTGCAACTGCCGTCTGATTAAAGGACAGGTATTCCTGTGGGAGCATGCCCACGGCTGGGAAGATCTGTGGGATCTTGACGGCACAATAACCAAATAACATGCAGGAAGTACCTGAATAGAATATGATATTACAGGAGGAAAATGAAATGCTTAAAGGTATTCCGAGTATTCTAACCCCCGATCTTCTGAAAATTCTGATGGAGATGGGTCATAGTGACGAAATAGTCATCGCAGACGGCAACTATCCAAGACTGGGACATCCCTCACGCGTCGTCCGCCTCGACGGACACGGCGTCCCGGAAATTCTCGATGCAATTCTTCAGTTTATGCCTCTGGATACGTATGTTGACCATCCGGTCTCTTTAATGGCTGTTACTCCGGGCGATCCTTACAAGCCTGAAATCTGGGACGTTTACAGGGAAATCGGCAAAAAACATGAGAAAGAAGGGCTTCGGGAAGTCTCGATCCCCCGCTTCGATTTCTACGAACGCGCTGCTAAATCGTACGCTGTAATAACCACAAGCGAAGCCGCCCTGTATGCCAATATTATTTTGAAAAAGGGCGTCGTTAAGTAAGAAACTTTGTCAGCTGCGTTGGATAAAGACATCTGATGATCGAGCACAAAATGCAGCTGCGGTATCCGGGAGGAAAAATGGACAACTATTTATTGAATCTGGTCAGATTGCAGAAATCCGGCCATGCTGTAGGAATATACTCTGCATGTACCGCAAATAAGCACGTTCTCAAGGCTGTTATGCAGCGTGCTGCAGCAGCCGGCCAGCCGGCGCTTATCGAAGCAACAGCCAATCAGGTTGATCAGGATGGCGGCTACACCGGGATGACACCGGACATGTTTGTAAAATACGTTACCGGAATTGCATCGGAAATGAACTTTCCGATGGATAAAGTGATTCTGGGCGGTGACCATCTCGGTCCGCTTACCCGATCGAACCAACCGGAAGCAGAAGCGATGCTTTTCTCGGAAGAACTGGTGCGGCAGTACGTTGCGGCAGGTTTTACCAAAATACATCTCGATACTTCCATGCGGGTTTTGGATGATGACACATCGGCAGCTCTTTCCGATGAAATAATAGCACGCCGCGGTGCACGACTGTGCGTCGTTGCTGAAGCTGCTTTTGCAGCCCGCCTGAAAGTGCATCCGGATTCCCTTGCTCCGGTTTATATTATCGGAAGCGAAGTACCTATTCCCGGCGGTGCGCAGGAGCATGAAGAAGGTATTAACGTAACACGTCCTGCCGACTGCAAAAAAACACTTGCTGCATTTGAACAGGCATACATGGCAAACGGACTTCAGGATGCATGGAAGCGTGTCATCGGACTGGTCGTCCAGCCCGGCGTGGAATTCGGCGACAGTGATGTTTTCTTCTATGACCGGAAAAAGGCAGCCGAACTTACGGAATCCCTTACATCCTGGCCCCAGGGCGTGTTTGAAGGACATTCCACCGATTATCAGCCCAAGGAAGCCCTGCGTGCCATGGTTGAAGACGGCATCGCAATCCTTAAGGTCGGACCTGCCCTGACATTTGGTCTCAGAGAAGCTCTTTTCTCTCTTGAGATGATGGAAAAGGAACTCTATTTCGGTAAAAGCTGCCATTTTTCCAATTTTCAGGAAGTGTTTGAGCAGGCTATGCTCGATCAGCCGAAGAACTGGCAGAAGCACTATCACGGGAATGCCTGGGAACTTCATTTTGCCCGTAAATTCAGTTATTCCGACAGGGCCCGGTATTATCTGCCGGATACAAAGGTAGATGAGTCCATAAACATTCTGATCAACAACATCAATCAGGCACTGGTACCTATGACACTGCTGAGCCAGTATATGCCGATGCAGTATCAGTCAATCCGTGCCGGACGTATTACACTTACCGCAGAGGAACTGATCCAGGACCGCATTGGCAACTATATCGACGATTACCTCTATGCGGTTGACCCGGACAGAAAATGATTTGCCGCTGTAATGAAGGGAATGCGCCCGTGCCTTAATTTGGCCCTGAAGCGGGCCTGCAGCGCCCGGCGGGGGCAAAAATGATAACCTGTGGCCCCTGCAGCATAGCATCCGTCAGAAAGAGCCTGTTCCCGCGAAGGAACAGGCTCTTATCATTTGCTTGCTGCCGAGGGCTCTGTCATTTCGCAGCGGCTGATTTTGTTTCGAATATTGACTTCTTTACGAAGTAATACTGTATCACGGAACAGATAACTACCACGCCGAGTGCCAGAAGAATAAGCTGCCAGAATGGCATGGTCATGCTTGAAAAGCTGACCATCAGGATAATGGAAGAAAAAGCTAAAAGGAGTAAATTGAGCCTTCTTTTCTGGGCAGCTGAAAATGTGATTGCTTTACCGCATTTTTCACATTTGAAATCATAAACACCGGGAATATAATTCTTCCAGGATTTGGCGGGTACGTGAACACAGGTATCTTCTTCAGGAACGGGAACCGGCTCTGCGGATGCTGCTTCCGATTCATTCTCATCGCGGTCAAGCTTGGCGTAGGATTCATACAGGGCCATGAGCTCAAGCTGCTCCTGCGTATACTGTGAATTGCCGGAAGACGCCGCCGGAGAAGCGGGAGCGCCGGAACCGGTACCGGAATCAGTGTCTTCGGAAACAGCGGAACCGGTATCTTCGGCATTGTCGGAATACGCACGCGGCTCAGTGCCGTCATACTGACCGGGTTCAGAGGACGTATCAGGGACCTCATGCGCCGGTTCAATCTCCTGGAATTTTCCGAAACTCATAATAAGGGTCTGAAGGAGTAAAAAGGCAACGATGATACCGCCCATAGTAGCAAAATACAGAACCATAGAGTTGGTCTGTGATTTAGTGAAATCCCCTTTGAGTGCCAGATATACAAGTACGCCGATCGTGAGGGCATTGATTACCTTAGTAATCATCTTGGTCCGGGATGTCATTTCCAGTTCCGCACCGCATTTACTGCATATATATTTGGGGTTGCGTGCAAATAGCATTTTGATCTTGAATATTGGATGGTGATTACATGATGTCATCAATTTTGACTCCTTTTTATATTTCAAATAACACATTTACCGGCATTTTGAGCCGGCAGGACAAAGATATACGAATTACATACTACATTACGTGGATTAATGAAACGTGTCAAGGTAATTGACTTTTATCTTATCAAAAAGAGGTCGCTGCATATGAACTTCGTGTGTTCATTGTACAGCGGCCCCGTAATGATTGTCTGTGACTAAAGTGATGTAGGATCAGGCAGTCAGCTTAGCATACATAAAGTACTTGTATCCAAGAGGTGAAAATATCATTTTTCCATGCCGGCAAGCCCTAAGAATTCATACCGAAACAGAGAGGCTTACATAACGGATTTCCTAAGCAATTGCAAATTCAGACAGAAAACCCGTCATTAAAATTATATCTATACTGACGACATGTGATACAAAAGCATAATCACATGAGAGGTTAAAATTCAAGTATGAGGGGTTATAAAACAACGAAAATACGAAAATACGTCGAAAAAACACGAAAGAATCACACGATAGACTTCTTTCTTCAAACAAATTTGACAGTCAGCTATTTTTATGTGAAAAATCCCGGCGTTACAAAGGCGTATAAAAAACGCTTACCTGACAATTTCTGAGGTGACGGTAATATCACTGCCTGCCCCGGACGGGTCCTGGCTTAAGAGACTGAAAAAGTGATCTGTCGCAAAGAAATTCAATATGCGTCCGAGACCGTCCCTGAGCAGGGAAACCTGACCTGAATCCGGCGAATAAAGATAAACACAGCTGCCCGTTTCATCCGTGTTGGAAACGGCAATCAGAAGGTCGCTGCCCGACCGGGTGATCCAGGTAATACTGTTAAAGGTAATGGAAGACAAATCAACCCTGGAAAGATTATCCCCGCTGACCTGTACTGACCAGAGCGAAGGGGCTTCGTTGTATGGGGAATCATCTGCATTGAGATCCGGTGCAAAATAGACGATATCATCAATCACTCGTGCGGACAGGACAGGCTGATCATATATTTTTGTTTGCAAAAGGGAAGTGAGGCTGACGCAGTACATTGTGCTCCATGTGTATCCCGACACATTGAAAACAGCCGTGTTTCCCGATACATCAAACAGCGACAGATAAACATCAGAGGAACCTTCGGAGGAGATATCAGCCGAATCAGCCGCGCCGGCCGTACCAGCCGGGCCATCCGCCGCAAGCGCGGCGGTATTCTGTAGAAGAAGCCTGCTTTCGCCGGACTTCCGGTCGAATACGGTATAGTTGTATTGGAGGCCGGCAGGAATTGTATCATGAAAAATGATATGGGCCTGATCGATATAATCCATCGTAATTCCCCGGTCCTCTTCAAGGATGACCTGCGGGGATGGGTTAGCGACGGAGAATTGGCAGATCTGGCTGCCCAGTGAGTAATAGAAATATGTCCCGTCGGAAAAGGCCTTTCCGGTAGGGTCCACTGGCAGTGTCATAAGTTCCTCGTCGGCACCTGCCGGCTGATAGAGGAATAGACGTCCGTCACCCTTAAGGTAATAGGCTGAACCGCTGACCTCTAAAAGCGCATAATTCATATCTGCAAAATAGGAGGAGGAACAACCGGCAAGACCCTCAGCCGCAGCGGTCTTTGTCTGTGCGGATACTCCGAGTGATGTATCCAGCATTTCTTCCGTTGAGGTATCAATGGCCATGCCCTGGTATACTTCAGCAGCAGCGGCAGTACTGTCCTCTGCTGAAAACATTGCGATTTTGGCCGTAGAATCAGATGAATACGGACGGTTAAGCAAAAAAACGCCCGTTACAACGATCATTGCCAGTGCTGCTGTCAGTGATGCGGCCAGTGCAAGCGAACGTGTCGGCCAACGATGACGGATTTCCGGGTGCTTTTTGGGGAGCTTTATGGCGGCAGGGGATTCCGACACTTCTTCAGGATGGGCCGCATGCTGTGCCATCATCTGAATTGTCTTGTTTCTATATTCGTCACTTGCTCTGATATGGGATACAGCATCTTTGAATTTGGGAATATCCATTTTAAGCCCTCCTCTCATATATGTCAGGGTCTGCCCATTTCGGCTTATTGTGCCCGGACCGTTCGTAAGGCCGCTTATGTCGGGGGATCCAGCATCATCCTGAGCTTTTTACGGGCCCGGTGAAGCCTGGTCGTAACCGCCGAGGCGGTCTGCCCCGTCATAGAGGCAATTTCTACAAGACTATATCCTACATAATCATGAAGAAGGACAACCTGCCGGCTGGCGGAGGGCAATTGCATGATGATCTGCAGGGTATCGGATATTTCCGCCGGAAAAACAGCAAGCTCGTCCTCCAGCGGTATGGTCTTTTTGTACCAGGCAGATTTCCAGTGATCTTTACACAAATTGATGGCAACACGTATCAGCCATGCTTTCATATGTTCCTGCGTCTCGAAGACCGGTTTCTTTTCGATAAGCCGAATAAAAACTTCCTGAGTAATATCTTCAGCATCCTGCATTTGCTTGAGCTGGACGAATGTGATGCGCAGCAGAAGGTCGGCATACTGCTCTACAATATGCTCGAGTGATGCAGGTGAATAATCCGGCAGATCCATCTGTTGTTCACCATCCCTCTACTTTTAATACGAAAATGAACGGCAAATCATTACAGGAATTTATAAAATACATCGAAATGCCGAACGATTACTTTTGAGTATAACAAAATCACGTAGTAATATGAATAAAAAGCACAAAATGCATGATTTATGGAATGCGAAGGAGAAACGCCCAATATACCGCAAAATAATAACGCCGTTCATTGTTGTTCTTATTTAGGATATTGAAATCATGACAATTTCATGTCAGAATGGCACGACAGAATATAAAGTACAAAAATAAAGGAGAGCTGCCTCCCTCATGAAAAACTCAATAGAAAACAAAGGAAAACCAGTAAATCTGGCAGAAAGATTAAAAACACTTTTGATTGGCACCCCGCTTGAAAATGATCGGCTTAACGAACAGAAGTATTCGGTCCTATGGGGTTTGCCTGTTTTAGCGAGTGACGCTATTTCTTCCATCGCATATGCAGGGCAGGAAGTATTGCTCGTAATGATTCCGGTTATTGGCCTGCTATCTTATAAATACGTAATTATTATCGCACTGGCCATTTTGGGACTTCTTTCCATTCTGATATTCTCATACAGGCAGACGATAGAGAATTATCCCTGCGGCGGCGGTTCTTACATTGTCGCCAAAGATAACCTGGGAGATTTAGCCGGCGTAACTGCCGGCGCGGCTTTGGCTGTTGATTATGTTCTGACGGTTGCTGTCAGCGTTTCTTCCGGCGTAGAACAGCTCACATCTGCTTTTACAGTCATGCGGCCGTTTTCGGTTGGAATCTGCGTATTTCTGGTTCTTATCCTGATGTTAGGCAACTTACGCGGTCTCAAGGAATCTTCCAAATTATTCGGATTTCCGACATACATTGGCCTTACAATTGCATATTCATGAAAAAGAGTATGATGATCTTGACTTAACTGTAAAAAAATATAATAACCGTGCCATTGTGCTTCTTTCCAGCGTAAACAAAGCCAGCGTCCGCGCTCTGCGGTATGCGGCGACAATTTGTCAGGATGTAACCGCATTTTCTGTGGTTATGAATGATGCCGATGAACAGAAACTAATTGATAATTATGCTAAACTACATAATGACATACCCCTAATCGTTAAAAAATCATTGTACAGAAAAGTAGTAACTCCGCTCATTGAGTACATTGAATCAACCGAATATCATTATAGAAAAGGCGATATGATTACGGTTGTAATGCCCCAGTTTCTTGTGAAAAAGCGCTGGCAGAGCATACTCCACAATCAGACGCAGATGTTTATTCAGCGGAAACTCATCAAAAAATATCATATTGCAATTGTCACAATTCCGTTTCAGCTGCATGATGAACGTGATGTTCTGGAACAGAAAAATGCAGTAAATGAGAAAGATAAAAAGCAGCAGTAAATTCGTGCTGATATCAGATGACATATGTCGAAAATGATTAACCAAATGTGATACAATCTCAGAAGAATGATGCTATAAGTATTATATCTGAGGGGTGCTCGGATGACGCGTTCAGTGCTGGTAATGGGCGGCAGTTATTTCATTGACCGCAGACTTCTGCTCATTATTCCCCGCGGCGGACTGGCAAGACTGCAGTTTATCTATTCAGGTGATCTCGCGAACATTATATCCGCTCTGATAGATGCCCCGCTGGATATGGTGTCTGTGTTTAATGTCGGGAACAGAAAAGCAGTCACGATTCGCGAATGGATTAAGTCCTGTGCAGAATCCGTCGGACAGGACGTATCGATAATCGAATATGACTTCGAAAAGGACGGACGCAGGATACGGGATTTTTTCCGTTCCATGATTATGATAATGTGCTCGATGTATCGGAAATTAACCAGTACTGCACGAGGGAGACTGATTTCGCAAAAGGTCTCAGAATGTCATATATCTGGTTCTGCCAGAACAAGGACAAAATCGTTTTTAAGGAAACTGTCACTAAAAACGAAAGGGATATTCTGGAAAGTTTATCAGGACCCGGGATCCGGCAAAATAATTATGATTGGAGCCTGCCGAAATGATGCTTCGAAAAGCAACGCCCTAGGACAGGGACACACTCATCCAAATCCGTATCGATTTTCTTGCAGAAGACAAAGGATTCCTGTCAATCGAAGAAGAACAGGGAATCCGTGCTCAGCTGGCAGTCTATTTTGAATCGCATATTGACAGGGATTTCTTTGCAGTTCTGGCAGAGGAAGACGGAAAAACAGTGTCGTGCGTCTTTCTGGTGGTCACGGAAAGACCGGCTAATACAGTATTTCTGAACGGAAAATCCGGAACCATACACAATGTCTACACATATCCGCAGTACAGAAAGAAAGGCATTGCCTCGACCCTTCTGCAGGAAATTCTAAAGGAAGCGAAGCAGCAGGACATATATTCCGTAGAATTGATTGCCACACCGGCAGGGAAACCGCTATATGAGAAGCATGGATTTGATGCTGTCAAAAACACCTATATGAGGCTGACAACCCAATAGGGTTTATACCTTTTAATCAATATCTTCCGGGAAGTCTGCGGATTACGGCTGTGGTCTGCAGCTGCGGTTTACAGTTGTGGTTTACGGATGTGGTTTACGGATGCGGATTACGGCTGTGGTTTACAGTTGTACGCTGCAGTCACCTGTTATATTTGCTTCTTCTTTCAGGCAGCAGGAAGCGTGCCTCAAATTCCTTCGCGGATACAGGTCTGCCAAGGAAATATCCCTGCATCTGCCTGCAGCCAAGACCATGGAGAAGATCGAACTGCTCCTGGGTCTCGACTCCTTCTGCTATGCAATCCACTCCGATAGACTCGGCTAAAAGAAGGATGGACCGCACAATCTGCAGGTCATAACGGTCGAAGGTAATGTTATCGATCAGCTGGAGTGCTATCTTCACCCGCTGAAATGGAAACATCTTCAGGTAACTGAGAGATGAATACCCTGTGCCAAAATCATCGATC
>Ga0209429_10000847_pt1 | contig 20013 bp, 20 predicted proteins | sample BarGraNGADG00212_3_FD_184493 | JGI IMG/M metagenome (GOLD analysis project Ga0209429, IMG submission 184493) | Arctic peat soil microbial communities from Barrow, Alaska - Barrow Graham LP Ref core NGADG0004-212 (SPAdes) (version 2) | ecosystem: Environmental > Terrestrial > Soil > Wetlands >...
AAAGGTGGCATGCCGATTGCTGAATATACCCCTTTACAGATTAAACAGACGGTCACTGGCTATGGTAAAGCTGATAAAAAAGCCGTTCAAGAGATGGTCAGAATACAATTGGGACTAACAGAAATTCCAAAACCAGACGACTGCGCTGATGCTTTAGCAGCAGCAATTACCCATTATCTTATGACTCGCGTATAATAAAAATATGATTGCACACGTTTTTGGGGTAATAGTTGAAAAGTTCGGATCGTCAGTGATTGTTGATGTTCATGGCGTTGGCTATGAAGTACAACTTGCAGCTGGTGATTTTGATAATACGCTACTTAATTCAGATGTTAAATTTTACACGTATCATCATATACGCGAGCAAAGTCAGGAGTTGTTTGGCTTTTCTAGTCTTATTGCCAAAAAACTATTTGAAATGCTAATTACGGTTCAGGGAGTTGGTCCAAAAGCCGCTTTGGCTATTTTGTCACTTGGTAGTACCGAAATGGTTCGTAACGCAATTGCAAATAGTGATGCGGTCTTTATTACAAGAGCTAGTGGTGTTGGTAAAAAAACGGCTGAACGAGTAGTTGTTGATTTGTCATATAAGGTCGGTACGGCAACGATGACGAATGTAAATAATATGGGGCTGTCGAGTGTAATATCGGTTAGCGATGAGGCTCTTGAGGCTTTGATGGCCCTTGGCTATAATCTTAATGATGCGGCTAAAGCACTTGAGGGTATATCAACAGAATTACCAACTGCAGCCCGCGTAACGCAAGCGCTAAGAGGTAGCTTGTAATGGCAATTGAACGAATTATTGACTCAAGCGTACATGATGAAGATATTGATGAAAAACGGATTGAAGTTTCTTTAAGACCAAAGTCCTTTGATGAATATATAGGTCAAGATCGTCTAAAAAATAACCTAAAATTGGCGATTGATGCTGCCAAAAAACGTGGCGAACCGATTGATCACGTGCTTTTATATGGACCTCCAGGCTTGGGCAAAACTACTATGGCAACCGTTATTGCCAACGAGATGGGGACAAATATTAGGATTACGGCTGGCTCAGCTATTGAAAGAGCGGGTGATTTAGCTAGTATTCTAACTAATCTGGCTGACGGTGACATCTTATTTATTGACGAAATCCATCGTTTGGGTCGAGCTGTCGAAGAGGTGCTTTATAGTGCTATGGAAGATTTTAAACTTGATATTATGATTGGCAAGGGGCCGGCTGCCCGCAGTATTCGGTTAGACCTACCGAAGTTTACAGTGATAGGGGCTACGACACGAACAGGTGCTCTGACAGCTCCGCTTAGGGATCGTTTTGGAATTATACATCGATTGGAATTTTATACTCCTGACGAGATTGCACGTATTGTTAGTCGGGCTTCAAATATACTTGATAGCAAAATAGATCCAGAGGCAGCCAAGATACTTTCGACGCGGGCGCGCTTAACCCCTCGTATTGCTAACCGTCTATTAAAACGAGTGCGCGATTACGCTGATGTGAATGGGGATGGAATTATCGATGTTCCTATTACTAAATCGGCCTTAGCACTACTCGAAATTGATGAGCTTGGGCTTGATCCCGGTGATCGAAATTTGATTAATAGTATTATTGATAATTATGGAACTAACCCAGTGGGGCTAAATACTATCGCAGCATTAACAGGTGATGAAGCGACTACGATTGAGGATTTTTACGAGCCATACCTACTTCAAATTGGCTTTATTGAACGTACTCCGCGTGGACGTCGGGTGACTGCAAAAGCCTATAAACATGTGGGAAAAACTCAAGATGATAACGAAAGCCAACAAAAGTTGGTATAATAGGTTCATGAATCCAGAACAACAACCAACGGACTACGAAAGACCAGTTGCCTATGATGCTGAAGGACAACCTTTGTATGCACATCCTCATGTTGAAGATCAAATAAAAGAAGAGCAAACCAAGCCTGTTCATATGTTACGACCAGTTGAGCCTGAAAAACTTATTGTTAGCGATGCGACTAAACTAAAACACGATAGAGCAGGTCGTATATATCCCGAACTAAATTTGAGTGAAGGTGAGTATATTATTACTTCTGTAAGAAGACATCAAATTGGTTTACTTCTGCCAGTGATTCTTGGTGTTATATTAATTACATTAGCTTTTACCTTGTTATTTAATTTTGATTTAGTAACTCAGTCCTTACCGATTACTTCTAATACGATTAGTGCTTCGTCAATTCTATTTCCAGTCTTAATATTTATCGTCCTGGTGATACTAAGCACCTATGTTGTTTATTACGTATATTCAAATAATAAATTTTATCTTACAAACGAGAGTGTCATTCAGGAAATTCAAACAAGTATTTTTTCGAAAAAAGAGCAAACTGTTAGCTTAGCTAATATTGAAGACGTAAGTTATACCCAAACAGGAATTCTTCAACAGATTTTTAACTTTGGATCAATCAGGTTGAGTACCGAAGGTGATGAAACGACCTACAGGTTTAATTATGTTGCGAATCCAAAAGCTGCTACCGCTATTTTAAATAACGCCGTTGAAGCTTTTAAAAACGGACGAGCGATTAACTAGCTTTTAGTTATTTTTACTAGTTTTTACAAAATCATCTTCGTTATTTAGGGTCGCTTTGAGCGTATAACTTTTGCATTTGTCATCAGTACAATTTGTTGGCGTATATGTGTAAGAACTGCCTTCGGTGTTAAGTTTAACCCCACTTGGGTCGGTGAACAGCGCTGGGTCAATTGATTTAACGTTATCACTACTAATAGTTTGTGGATAGTATCCATTTGTCGGGTAGTATACCTCTTCCAGGCTGTAATACATGGCATTTATTGCTGTTTTTTTAGTGTTGTCACTAGCCACAATCTCAAGGTTATTTTTCTGCATAAAAAATAGAACACTGACGACGCCGGCTATAACGGCGACGAATAAAATTTCAATAACTGTAAATCCAGAAGAATGTTTTTTCATTGTGTATATTATATCATTATAGCAAATTATGAGTTATCAACGTATAATTAATATAAATAAGAGAGAGGGATTTTCATGGTAGCAAAAAAGGCCGAAAGAGCAGAGTTGGGCGTGAAACCTACAGCAACTGAGGGTAAGCTTAAAGCCCTTGGATTAGCACAGGAACAAATTAATAAGCAATTTGGTGATGGTGCAATTCGTCGACTTGGCGATACTAAAACCGTTGATGTTGAATTGGTTAGCAGTGGCTCTTTGTCGCTTGATCTCGCCCTTGGTGGTGGTTATCCAATTGGTCGAATAATTGAAGTTTATGGACCAGAATCATCTGGTAAGACAACACTTGCTCTTCATGCAATTGCTGAAATTCAAAAAAAAGGTGGCACAGCGGCCTTTATTGATGCCGAGCACGCCCTTGATCCTGCATACGCTCGTAAATTAGGTGTTGATACCAACAACTTACTTGTTTCTCAACCTGATAACGGTGAACAAGCTCTAGATATTGTTGAGACATTGGTTCGCTCAAACGCCGTTGATATGGTTGTTGTTGACTCAGTTGCAGCACTTGTTCCACAGGCTGAAATTGATGGAGATATGGGCGATAGCCACATGGGGCTTCAAGCTCGCTTAATGAGCCAAGCTCTACGCAAATTGACTGGTATAATTAGTAAAAGTAAAACGACTGTTATTTTTATTAATCAGATTCGTATGAAGATTGGTGTTATGTTTGGTAACCCAGAAACGACTACTGGTGGTAATGCTTTAAAGTTTTATGCTTCAGTTCGACTAGATATTCGTCGCACTGGCCAAATTAAATCTGGCGAGGAAATTATTGGTAATCGCACTAAAGTTAAGGTTGTAAAGAATAAAATTGCACCACCATTCCGTATTGCCGAATTCGATATTATGTATAACGAAGGTATTAGCCGAACTGGTGATGTGTTAGACCTTGCGGTAATGCACAACATCGTTGGTAAATCTGGTGCTTGGTTTGACTATGCTGAAGCAAAAATTGGACAGGGTCGTGAGGCTAGCAAAGAATATCTAAAAAATAATCCAAAAGTTTTAGCTGAAATTGACGCTAAGGTCCGAGCACGGGTTATCGAAGAAGCTAATGCTTCAAATCCAAGTGTTGTCGCTACGGCTACTGACTCCGACACCGACTCTGAATGAAAATAACAGCAATATCCTCTCAGATAAGGGATAAAAATCGAGTAAATATATCTGTCGATGGAAAATATCGATTTAGTTTAGATATGTACCAATTAATCGACCTAGGTATTAAAGTTGGTCGTGAATATGATGAGTCCGAGTTGATTTCGCTTGAACAAGAAAGCCAGTTTGGTAAAGTCTATGGGCGGGCGTTGGAATACTGCTTGATGCGTCCACACAGCTCGCGGGAGGTTCGTGATTATCTATATCGCAAGACTAGGTCAACTCGTGACAAAACCGGTGAATTAAAGCCTGGCGTTGCGCCAGAGATAACTTCACGGGTCTTCGATAGACTAATTGAAAAAAACTATATAGATGACGTTAATTTTACAAAATATTGGATTGAAAATCGCTCGTTAACAAAGGGTGCAAGTATGAGAAAACTGATAGCAGAGCTAAAATCAAAGGGTGTTTCTGACACAATTATTAGTCAAGCGATTGGCGAAACCGAACGAACTGATGAAGTTGAAATACAAAAAATTATTGCAAAAAAACGTAATCACTACCCAGATAATCAAAAATTAACGATGTATCTTGTTCGACTTGGTTTTAACTATGATGATATAAAGCGGGCATTGGCCGAAAGCGAATAAGCTTTAGTATCTAATGTCGTTCACTTGTTTGCGGATTTGATGATCTAAAAGGGTTTAAGTAGGTCAATTTGGCAGGTTTACTAATGGGTTCTAGCTTTTTTGCAGCCGTCTTTACAATAATGCTCCAATTATTAATTTCGACAATCTGTGATCGATGTATGAGTAACTCGGTGTCAGATAAACTTTTAAAGATACCTGGTTTAACGTTTAGCTGTTGGATTACAAAACTGTCTGTTTCGAGACTGTAATCACTAACTTTTCCAAGTTTCTGGCCAGTTTGGTTAACAACATTTAAACCAATCAGCTTAAAATTTAATTCATAGACCTTTTGAACAGAGATTACATCTTTATTGCCAATAAATTCATCATTGCTATCGATTATCATACCAACACCACTTAATTCACGTACGTCTGCGACGCATATAAAAGATGGTTTTTCAGTTAAAAGTGGTCCGTCTACTTCATAAGCGATAATTTTCAAGTTACTAGGATCGATAATCGGGAGTTTAGTAATAGCTAATTGGGTGCCTGTTTGTAATCCCATGATTGGGGTTCCTATTAGTCTAGATCCAAGTATTAGCATGATATTAGTATAAGGGTTTTTTGAAATTGTCGCCAATTATTCACTAAAAGGATTAATCCTGCCGGATGGCAATGTCTTTACGTCTAAGTTGTCGTTAACGGCCTTCGTATTGTTAAGAGTATCGATAGTTGTTTGGTCAATTGTAATCGATTCTGAGTTTATGGCTTGTGTGTCGTCATTATATGGTTGGTCAAGGATATCTTTTAGTACTAAAACTGAAAATATTAATCCGCTCGTAATGATAATAACAAACAAAACTAAACTAAACCTAGTAACTATGCCGGTGATTGATGATAGAGGGTTAATGATTGTTTTATTTTTCATATATTACCTAGTGTAAAACTCTATGGTTAATGGTTCGATTGTAACTGTATTATTTGAATTTGGGATGGAAGTAATATTAATACCAGTTGGCTGTAACTCTGGTGCACTGCTTTCAATTGATTTTAAAAACTGCATTAGTCCAGTAAAGTTAACGGGATTACTTAGTTTAATAGTCACTTGATTTGTGCTTATGCCACCATTTTGCAATGTTGCATTTGTTGTTATAGCTGTTTTTGAAAAACTAAAATCTGTAATTGAGATACCGCTTATTGATGCATACTGGTTAAGGTCTTTTGTTATTGTTGTTTGGTAATCTTGAGCCGGAGTAGCTAAAGTGAGGGCTTTTTTATATGGAGCCTGATATTTATTAATGTCTTCTAAAGATATATTTGATTGGCTAGGGGTAGTTTTACTAAGGTTAGCCTTTGAAACAACAACGTCTACCTCTAATTCAAAAGTTTTAAGCATGTCTTGGGCAAAATAAAAACCTAAAACTGATAATCCAATTGTTAGCACTATGATAATGCTCATTGTTGAGCGTATTGTCGTCGCTTTTATCCTTGGTTTTTTAATCATTTAACACCTCTATTGATAGTTATCTCAAAACTAAATTCTACCGGATAACCAGATAGGCCATTTTGATTCATGACTTGTGATTTTATACTAAAATTTGAAAATTGAGCAGAATTTTGGAAATTTGTTTTTAAGGTAGCTGTATTATCATACGACTTGGCGTGCGCTTTTATTGTTACTGGCGAATTAAGTGTATCATTGTTTATCAAAAGAGAATCTATTATTACACCTTCCGGTAAAACATTGCCAATGTCCATAATAATGTCGCTATAAGATACTTGTTGACCGATGATATTTTTAGCGTTAGTAAATTCAATATTCATTAGACTACTATTGTTTACTGAAGATGGTTTTGTGCTCGTTATAGATTGATTGTTTATTCTTTTTTCAGCAGTTGTCTTAGCGTCAACGAGAAATAGATAAGATATAAAACAGGCTGCTACTAAAAATACTACAGCGAAGCCCAGAAGAAGCAAATAATTAATTAACACAATATTTGCACGAGCAGCACGAAGCTGTTGTTTTGATGTAGCTGGTAGCAAATTTATCATTTCCAGATACTCCTTGGGGTGATACTGGCTAATCCAGCAACGGTTATGTAACGTGATCGTAATTGTCGTACTGGCTCTGGTAATTTACCAAAATCAAGTTTCTGCCATGGGCTTGCTACCCTTGCTGGCATAACTAGTTCATTAGTAAAATATTCACCAATTCCAGGTAGGTTGCTACCACTACCAACGACGAGCAATTGCTCTAGCTTTCGGTCGTCACTAATTCGTTCATTATAATAACGCATAACCTTGCCAGTTTCGACGATGATTTGTTTTAAGCTTGGTTCAAGAGCACTACTAATTTTTTCTTGTCTTGGGCCGGCGCTAAGTCCATTTAATACTTTTAATTGATGGGCATTTTCAAGTGTAACGCCAAGTTTTTTAGCAATGTCTAGTGTGAAGGTGTTGCCGCCAATTGCGATTCCACCGGTTATACGGATAGCATTACTATCCAAAACTGCAATGTCAGTACCAGCTGGACCAATATCAACTATGACGGTTGGCAAGCTACCATCCTCTGTGTTGGTAAGTAAGCGGGCGACTGCATTCATACCTGGTTCGACTAAGCTCACTATCAAATTAGCGCTTTCGGCAGCGGCAATACAGCGGTCAACGATAGAACGCGCGACGGCACTCATTAAAACCGTAACTTCTTTTTTGTTATGTTCAATTATCTGATAGTCAATGTAGAGTGCTGATGTTGGGACTGGTATATATTGTTCTACCTCAAGTTCAACGGCATCTTTTAGTGATTTTTTTACGCTAAGCGGTAAATTAAAGGTTCTTGAATAGGTGCGTGCTGTTGGAATGCCAATCACTACGTGGTTGCTCGGAAGCGTGCCAATTATTTTCTCATCTATAAGTAGTTTAATATTCTCAGCTAGATAAGTGCTGTTTCCTTCAAGTGACTCTTTGACTTTGGTTGGATCTAAATCTATTGATCCGTAACCAAGTACAAGCCATCGCTTAACGTCGATGGCCATAATTTTAATACCAGTATTGCTGATATCAAGACCAATTATAGGTTTATCTGTATAAAATAATTTTGTCATGATGCCCACTAATGAATGCTGCTTTTATTATAGCATGAGCATTTTATAAAAAGTCCTAATTATTTGATGTTTTGTGCCATACCAGCAATAGGTAACATAACACTGGCTGCAATTAATCCCACCATGCCACCCATAATAACGATCATAATAGGTTCGATAATTGTGCCAAGTGATGCAATTGTAATATCGACTTCTTCTTCATAAAATTCAGCAACTTTTACTAAAACTTTATCAGTTTGTCCAGTTTCTTCACCGACCAAAAGCATTTGAGATACGATAGGTGGAAACAATGGGTTTGCCATAATTACAGAAGAAAGCGATTTTCCATTCTTTACTTCTATTTCGGCTTGAATAAGGGCATTTTCATATATGACATTGCCTATAGCTCTAGAAGTAACGTCAATTGCTTCAAGCATTGAAACGCCAGCTTCAATTAAAGCGGAAAATGTGCGGGCAAAGTGGGCGACTGATATTTTTTTAATGACAGTCCTTACAATTGGAATTACCGTTAGGGCATAATGAAATCGATATTTTCCTTTTTTAGTTTTGATATAACGAGAAAATCCAATAATAGCAGCAACTGTAAAAATGAAGATTAAATACCAATAAGAAGTAACGAATCCACTAATTGCTAACATGGCTAGGGTAAGTCCTGGTAGCTTTGCATCTGCACCGCCAAGGTCGGTAACGATTTTACCAATTTGAGGAATAATAAATATCATTAATCCGAAGAAGGCAATTACTGTAATTCCCATTAAAACCATTGGATATGCCATAGCGCTTTTAATCTTTTTACGCATTGTTGAACTTTTTTCTTGTTGCAAGGCTAGTCTTTTTAGAATTTCATCCAAAATTCCGGCTGCTTCTCCGGCGCGAACCATGTTAACGTATACGTCATCAAAAGTATTTGAATGTTTTGCCAGGGCATCACCAAGCGTTGATCCGGCTTCGATATCGCGAATAATGGTTTCCAATATTTTCTTTAAGGCAGGGCTTTTTGCAACATTATCAGATAGTGCCGTAAGTGCTCGAAGTAGTGGCACACCAGCTCCAACCATGGCACTTAATTGACGAGTAAACATGACGAGTTGGTCAGACTTTACTTTGCCACCGCCCATGAATTTATCAAAATTGATATTTGTATTAATAACTTTTTTCTTAGACTCTTTAACGCTGATTGGGCGTAAACCTTGCTTGATAAGTGAGTTAATAACACCGGCACGATCAACCTGATCCATTTTTCCATTAATTGGATTGCCTTTACCGTCTAATACTATATAAGAAAAAGTTAGCATATTATTCCTTTGTGACCCTTATTACTTCTTCTATGGTAGTTTCACCACGAAGTGCTTTTATAAGTCCATCTGTTTGCATGGTTATCATACCTTCAACTATCGCCTGATCTTGAATTTGATTACTTGTAGCATTTGCGACAATTAATTTTTGTATATTAAGTGAGTTAATTAGTACTTCATAAATACCGATACGACCCATATAACCGTTTAACGCACCATTACCAGTGTCTTTTTCGTCAGCTGCCCATAGTGTGTTTATACCGTTTTCGTCGGTGCTAAGTGGCGTATCGCCACCAATACCCTCTGCTGCAGCTTGTTTTTCTAATTCATGGATAAAGCGAAAATCTTGGCCTGGCCTAAGGTTAAACATGCGAATTATCATCTGTTTTTCTTCTTCATTTGGTTGATAATTTTTTCTAGTTTCATGGCGCAATTCACGCACTAATCGTTGTCCAACTACAACGCGTACTGTACTAGCGATAAGAAATGGTTCAATGCCCATATCTAAAAGCCGTGGTAGACAAGTAGAAGCATTGTTTGTGTGCAAAGTACTGAAAACTAAGTGTCCCGTTAGGGCTGCTTGAACGCCAAGATCGGCAGTCTCAGCATCTCGGATTTCTCCAATCATAATAATATTTGGATCTTGTCGAAGTAACGCCCTAAGCCCATTGGCGAAGGTCATGCCTGCTTTTTGATTTGTTTGAGTTTGATTAACACCTGGTATCTTATATTCAACAGGGTCTTCAATAGTGGATATATTTACATTTGGTGTATTTAGTATTGTTAAAATGCTAAACAAACTGGTTGATTTACCACTACCAGTTGGACCGGTGACAAGTATCATTCCATTTGGTTCCGGCATGGCATCTTTCATAGCCGCGAGTGATTTACCCCAATAGCCAAGTGACTCAAGAGACACGGCTTGGTTTGATTCGTCCAAAATACGCATAACAGTTTTTTCGCCATCAGAAACCGGTAGTGTGCTAACACGCAAGGCATATTGTTTGCCGGCGACTTTGATTTTAAAGCGACCGTCTTGTGGTACGCGATGTTCATCGATTTTAAGGTTACTCAAAATTTTAATACGGCTGACTAAAGCATTTAATACGTTACGTGGTAATCTGTTTACTTCTTTAAGAACACCGTCAATTCGGTAGCGGATTTGAACAAAACCCTCGCGTGGTTCTATGTGTATATCGCTGGCATGAGACCTTATGGCATATTCAAGTAACAGATTAATTGTTTGGGCAATTGGTGAATTTTCAGCGACGTCCTGTTCGGTAATATTTTCATTTTCTGGAGTATCAATTCGCTGAATATCAATAACTTCATTTAATTCGTTATTTACATCACCTCGATAAGCATCAAGAGCTGCAAGTATATTCTCATGAGTAGCAATAAAAATTTTTGTATTTGTGCCAATTTGTTTCTCAATAAAGTTTACAGCTTGGACATCATCTGGGTCGTCCATAGCCAAATAACAAGTGCCGTCGTCGTCTATTTTAAATAAGACTGCATTATATTGACGTGCAATACGTTCTGGGATTTTGGCTAGAATGTCAGATGGGATATCTTTTATGTCAACTTCGATATAGGGGATTTGAGTATATTCAGCAAAAGCCTTTGTTAATGTCTTGTCATCAATAACTTCATTCTTAATTGCGAGTTCTTGCAATGGGCGCTTTGAATGAACCCCCTCTTCTTTGAGGGCGTCGATTCGCTCAACAGTAGCCACACCGCTGCGTATGAGCAATTTTTCCATGATAACATCTGAAATACGCATACTGCTTGTGCTCTATTGTAATCGACGTAGCAAAAAAGTACCAGGTGTTATAATAATTATGATGTTTATAGAGATAAATGGTGAAGAAAAAATGAAAACTTTTGGTGAGTCAATTGGTGCCTTGCTTAAAGGTGGTGAAATTATTGAATTAATAGGTGATGTTGGTGCCGGAAAAACAACTTTAGTTAAGGGAATTGCCGCCGGCCTTGGTATAAGCGAAAATGTACAAAGTCCAAGTTTTACTATTAGCCGCGTGTATCAGGGACGTGATGATTTAACTCTTAACCATTTTGATTTTTATCGTTTAGATAGCGCTGGAATTATGGCCAACGAACTTCAAGAAGTAATTAGTGATCCAAAGGCAATTACAATTATTGAATGGGGGGGTGTTGTTGATGGGGTTTTACCTACTGATAGATTATCGATTAAAATTACCTCTCCGACTGAAGATTCACGAAATTTGGAATTATTATCAAATGGTGAAGTTAGCCAAAAAATAGTGGAGAAGTTGTCTTTATGATTTTACTTTTAGATACTAGTTCTTCACTTTGCAAATTAACTTTTATTAATGAAGATTTGCAACAAAATTATGAATGGCAAGCCGATCGTACTTTGGCAAAGAATTTACTTAGATTTTTAATGGAAAAGCTTAGTGAAAATGGTAAAACTTGGTCTGATATTACAGCAATCGGTGTTTTCGAAGGTCCAGGTAGTTTTACTGGTTTGCGAATTGGTTTAACTGTGTGTAATACAATTGCTGATGCTCAAAATATTCCGATTGTTGGTGGTCGTGGTGATAATTGGCAAGATGAAGTTTTGGCAAAGTTAAAAAATGGCAAAAATGAAAAAATTGTGCTGCCTTTTTATGGCAGCGATGCACATATTACTGTTCCAAAATAATAATTAATCTCAGTTATGTCATAGGAACATCCTGTGAAACTACTCCTTTTTTCTGCCGCCCAACATCCCACCATTATTTTATCCGGGCCACTCTACGTGTGACTATGTTTCATAGTCAGCACGTGGCGTTCGGCTGGCCTACCGGCCACATCCCTCCAAAATAAGGTGGAATATTTGGCGTACTTATTTATGTGTGAATATATATTAATTATTGCATTCAAAAATAATCTCGGGTGACGTTTGGTGGGTGAGAACTACCAGCGGTAGTTCGCAAGGAAACCTTCCGATGGCAACTGGTTGCCAATCGTGAAGTTTCGGGGTCGCGAAACGTGACAACCCTAAAATTGTTTTATTGTAACCAATAAAAAATTCTAGGGGAGACCAAAGCGGCAGGACCCGCACGATAAAGCGGCTATTAGGAGCATATTGAGCGATAGGCCTCGCAAAACTAGATTACTATTATTTGTTTTAAACCGATTAATTATAAATACCTTGCGTACATGGCATAAAAAAGGCTAATATATATATAGTCCTTATTAAGGACTCTGAATAACTTTGAAACCGACGTCACAGGCTACTGAAATTATGATACAAGCATTTTTATACTAGTACCTAGTACCAGGGTCTTGGCGAGGAAAGGAAAATATATGATAGAGGGAATCGTTGCCGCAATTATTGGGGTACTTGCTGGAATAGGCAGTACAGTTGTGTATGAAAAGCGTCGCCAAAGTGGTGGCAAACTTAAAGCTGAAAAAGAAATAGCTCTTGCCAAAACAAAAGCTAGCGACATTGTATTGAAAGCTAAAGACGAAGTTATCCAATTGGAAAATGAGCGTCGTGGCGAATGGAAAAAAACAGAGAACCGCTTAGCTGAACGTGAAACAACTCTTGATCGTAAGATTGATGAATTAGACAAACGTGCTGAAAAATTGCGCAATGAAGAGCGCAGTGTTGAAGGTCTTAAAGATGAAATTCGTGAAATTCGTGTTAAGCAACAAGATAAACTTGAAAAAATTGCTAAACTTTCTAAAACTGAAGCTGCTGAAAAATTAATGGAAGTAACCGAACGTGATATCAAACAAGATTTAGTCGGTTTAATTAATAAACTACAAAATGATGCCAAAGAAGAAGCCGAAGAACAAGCTCAGACAATTTTGGTAACAGCCATGGAGCGTATGTCATCAGAGGTTACGGCTGAACGTACTGTAACTGCAGTTAAATTAACTGATGATGAGATGAAGGGCCGTATTATCGGTAAAGAAGGCCGTAATATTCAAGCTTTGCAACGCGCTACTGGTGTAGATATCTTAGTTGACGATACTCCTGGCATGATTATTTTAAGTTCATTTGATCCGGTTCGCCGTCAAGTTGCTCGTATGAGCTTGGAATTATTAATGAAAGATGGCCGTATTCATCCTGGACGTATCGAAGAAGTTGTAGCTAAGGCTGAAACTGAAATCAACAAAGAAATTAACCGTGCCGGTGAAGATGCCGCAAGAGAAGTTGGCGTTGTCGGTATTCCAAAAGAAATGCTGCGACTACTTGGTGAATTAAAGTTTCGTACAAGCTATGGCCAAAACGTGCTTATGCACAGTGTTGAAATGGCACATTTATCTGGACTTATTGCTGAAGAAATTGGGGCCGATGTTCGTATAACTAAGATCGCAACATTGTTACATGACACAGGCAAAGCTGTAACTCATAAAATGGAAGGTAAACATCATCATATTGCAGCAGAACTTGCTCGTAAGTACGGTATGTCAGAAGAGATTGCTCATGCTATTGAAGCTCATCATGATGATGTAGAAGCTACGACTCCAGAAGCTTTAGTTGTTCGTGTTTGTGATTCACTATCTACGGCTCGTCCTGGTGCTCGTAATGTTAGCGCCGAAAACTTCGTTGAACGTATGCGTGATCTTGAAAATATTGCACTAGGATTTAACGGTATTGATAAGGCCTATGCAATTAGCGCTGGACGTGAAGTTCGTGTGATCGTTAGTCCGAAATCAGTTGATGATTTAAGCGCTATCAAACTTGCACGTGATATCGCCACCAAGATTGAAAGTACGATGCAGTATCCTGGTACGATTAAAGTTAACGTTATCCGTGAAACTCGTGCTATTGAATTTGCTAAATAGATATTCATAGATTTAGTGATTTGTTTGATTGTTCGTTTGGCATGTTAAAATAGCTAGATGAACACAACTCAAATTACTGGCCTAACGTCAAAGGAAATTGCTAGCAGACAAAAAAAGTTTGGTTTTAATGAGCTTCCAAACCAAGATAAAAAAAATATATTCAAAACTATCATTGGTTTGTTATTAGAACCAATGATTTTTTTGTTGTTATCAACTGTTGCTATTTATTTTTTATTAGGCGATAGAAACGAAGCTTTGCTTTTGCTTGCGTCTTTTCTGGGCATTATTGGTATTGAGCTTTATCAGGATATGAAAACAGAGAAATCGCTTGAAGCCCTAAGAAATCTTTCAAGCCCAATTTCTGATGTTATTCGAGATGGTAGACGAATAACAATACCGGGTCGTGAAGTGGTAGTTGGCGATATGGTAATCCTTTTTGAAGGTAGCAGAGTTCCAGCCGATGCCAAATTAATATCTGCAGAAAATTTACGAGTTGATGAATCATTACTAACTGGAGAATCTGAACCAGTTGAAAAGCATACTCGTGAAATAAAAGATTTTAGATTAAACTCAGTTTTCTCAGGCACGCTTGTTGTCAAAGGCCACGGTATTGCTGAGGTAACTGGTATTGGTTTTAATACTGAAATCGGAAAAATAGGTACGTCACTTAAATCAATTGAGACTGAAAAAACACTTTTACAAAAAGAAGTTACTAAAGTAATTAAGTTTGTTGCAACTTTAGCAATTAGCCTTTCGGTACTACTCGCATTATTGTATTGGGCCAGCAGTGGGGATTTAACCAAAGGCTTACTTGCTGGTTTGACGCTGGCCATTTCGATTTTACCAGAGGAATTTCCAGTTGTTCTTACAATTTTCTTAACACTTGGGTCATGGCGACTTGCCAAAAGTAATGTGTTGGCGCGTCGATCTCATACAATCGAAACGTTAGGTAGTGCAACTGTTCTTTGTGTAGATAAAACTGGAACCTTAACCGAAAATCGTATGACATTAGAGACCGTCGTTAATACCGCTGGCGTATCATATAGTGGTGACTTTAAAGATGTTTCTGAAGTAATTAAATATGGTGTTTTGGCATCTCAACAAAACCCATTTGATCCGATGGAAGAGGCTTTTATTACAGCTGGTGAGCAAACTTTCGGTGATATAAAAACTATCTATAATAAGCAATCGATTGTCAAAGAATATCCACTTGAGGATGCGTCTTTGTCGGTGGTTCATCTTTGGGGTAGTGGTGGCAAGATTAATCACGTTGCGCTTAAAGGCGCCCCTGAAACAGTATTTGATTTGTGCCATCTTGATAAAAAGAGCTGTCAAAAATTTGAAAATTTTGTCAAAGAATTAGCTGAGCAAGGTTTAAGGGTGTTGGCCGTTGCCAAAGGAATTAACTTTTCTTCAATTTCAGACGACAGACACGATTTTGATTTTGAATTTTTAGGATTAGTTGGCCTTGCCGACCCAATTCGCAGAGAAGTCCCAGCTGCGGTAAAAATGTGCAGAGATGCTGGCATAAAAGTTGTTATGATAACTGGTGATTATCCACAAACTGCCATGAGTATTGCTGGCAAAATTGGGTTGGGCTCGGAAGGCATAATTACTGGTGCCGAATTCGAAAAATTATCTGATGCACAGAGGAAAGAAATTGTTAAAACCGTATCAGTTTTTAGTCGAGTTAGCCCCGCTAATAAATTAACAATTGTGAACGCCTTCAAAAAAAATGGCGAGGTTGTCGCGATGACTGGTGATGGCGTTAATGATGCCCCAGCTCTCAAGTCAGCTCATGTTGGTATTGCTATGGGTAAAAGAGGAACGGACGTCGCCAGAGAGGCTGCTACTATCGTCCTGCTTGATGATAACTTTGCATCTATCGTCCATGGCGTTCGTTTGGGCCGCAGAATTTATGACAACCTACAAAAAGCTATGTCTTATATTATTTCGGTCCACATTCCAATTGCAATATTATCGCTTATACCTGTAATTTTGAAATGGCCATTAGTGCTTACCCCAGCTCATATTGTCTTTTTAGAATTCGTAATCGACCCAAGTTGTACTATTGTTTTTGAAAATGAAAAAGAGAATAAAAATATCATGAACCGCTTGCCAAGAAAACTAAAAGATTCAATCTTTAATAAAAGGATGGTACTAGGTAGTTTAGCCCAAGGTTTGTTTGTCGCCGCCATAGTAGTTTCTGCATTTAAAATTCTAACAGATATGGGTTGGACTGCAGACAAAGCTCGTAGCATGACATTCTTGATTTTAGTTGTTGCTAACATAATTCTAATTTTAGGTATTTCTGGCAAACAAGCGCTCGCCAATATATTTCGATTTGAAAATAAAGCTATGGTTGTTATTTTACTTATTACATCTATATTTTTATCCTTAGTTTTAAACGTTCCCGTCCTACAAGGTTTGTTTTATTTTAGTCCACTTACGCTAGCAGAATCTGGTATCGGTGTGCTTATTGGTATTTCATCGATTATTGGTATTTTGCCACTTAGACTTTTGTTCAAAAAACGCATATTAATAACCCAGTCATTGGACTGAGTTATTAATTTTGGTGGGGTATAGTGGGCTCGAACCACTGACCTCAGCAATGTGAATGCTGCGCTCTAGCCAACTGAGCTAATACCCCGTAATTTATATTCTTAAATAATTATACAACAGTGGATGCTGCGCTCTGTCACGATAAATTGCCTTCGGTAATTTTCGCGACCCCGCCTCACTCGGTGACGTTCGTCATCCGAGCTCCGGCCTTGCAAACTGCCGACTGGCAGTTTTCACCAACTGAGCTAATACCCCAAAATTCGTTCTTTTTCTATTATAGCAAAACAGGTTTGTAGTCTATAATAGCCATATGGCTAATGCTATAGTAATAAAAGATTTCAAAAAACACTTTGGTAAATTACACGCAGTTGATGGTATTAACCTTGAGGTTCATGCTGGTGAGATATTTGGCTTCTTGGGGCCTAACGGGGCTGGAAAGAGCACTACAATACGGTGTTTGATGGGCTTTAATAAGCCAACGACTGGTAGTATTTCGGTTTTTGGCTATGATATGTCAAAAGATTCGACACTTGCAAAGCAATATATTGGCTATCTTCCTGGTAATGTCAAATTATATGACAAATGGACTGGTTGGGAACATATTAAGTTTTTTGAGAGTGTACGTGGAAAATCAAGTAATGTTGATAGTTTAATCAAGCGCTTTGATTTTAATCCAAATGCAAAATTTAGACATCTTTCTTCTGGTAATAAACAAAAGCTTGGTTTAATTTTAGCGTTAATGCACGAACCAAAGTTACTAGTTATGGATGAGCCAACGGTTGGGCTTGATCCGTTATTACAATATGAAATTCACAAGGTTTTGATGGAAATGCGCGATCATGGCACGACGATTTTTATTTCTTCGCATAATTTGCCAGAGATAGAAACACTTTGTGGACGGGTAGCAATTATCAAAAATGGAAAGCTAGTTGTTGTTGAAAGTATTAAATCATTGGGTGAAAAAAAGCTTCACAAAATTGAAGTTCATTTTAGCGATAAATTCGCAGCGTCAGAGTTTAAAATTAGTGGTGTTACTAAAATTGAAGAGATTGGCAATGGTCTGCTTATTTCTGCAAGTGGTGATTTAAACTCAGTTTTGAAGCTAATTGCAAGACATCATGTAACTGACCTTGAAATTACCCATGCCTCACTTGAAGATGTCTTTATGAATTTTTACGAAAGGGCTAAATAATGTTTGCTTTTACCATTCGGATGATAAGAGATAAATTTAAATCATTTGTTGCTTACTCATTATCAGCTGTAGCCTTTTTAGAGATGTATGTTGCGATTTTTCCAGCAATTCGACAGCAGGCTACTCAAATTGACCAAATGATGAGGTCCTTCCCACCAGAGCTTTTTCGGGCCATGAATATGGATCCGAGCATGCTTTCTTTTTCGACATTGGAATCGTATATTTCTACCGAATATATGAGTTTTTTGTGGCCAATTTTAGCCATCGTTTTTGCAATATCAATCGCAAGTTATATATGTGTTAACGAAGTTGACAAGGGGACTATGGAAACCTTGGCTTCTTTGCCAGCAAGTCGAACGAGGATTTTTATTGAACGATATTTTGCTGGAGCCTTACTGTTAGCTGTCTTTTCAGCAATTAGTTTATTGGCGGTAATTCCACTTGCAAAACTACATGGTATTGATTATGTTTTATCCAATTATCTAACGGCAGCTGGCGGTTCTTTCCTGTTTGTTTGGGCTGTATATTCACTGGCTGTGCTTTTCTCTGTGATTTTTTCCGAAAAAGGCAAGGCGAGCATGGTTGCTGGTGGGGTGCTAACTTTAATGTATGTATTATCAATCGTGTCTAATTTGCAAGATAATCTAAAGAACCTTCAGTATTTCAGTTTTTTCCATTATTTTAATGGGGCCGAATTGCTTGCGAAAAATGTTTTTCCTGATTACACATTAATAGCTTTGGGTGGATTTGCAATCTTTGCCTCGATTGTTGCCTTATTGTGGTTCAGAAAGCGCGATTTATCCGTTTAGATTGATTAATAAACTAGTCATGGAGATAAAATGAACAAATCTGAAATTCGCAAAAATTATTTCAAAGATGGATATGTAATTATCTCTCCCAATAGAGCAAAGGGAGCGCATAAGTTTGTGAAGATGACCGAAGTTGAGTCAAATAAGGTATGTTATTTCTGTCCACAAAATTTTAATGATGAAACAATTACTTATCGTGATAATAATGAAAGTGGCGATTGGGAAATCATATCAGTAATTAATAAATTTGCCGTACTTTCGTTAGATAATACTAGTGCTTATGGGCAGGCAGAAGTGATTATCGAAACTCGCAAACATGGTTTGGATATTGGTGATTTTTCAGTTGATCATATTGTTCGGATTTTTGATGCTTATATCAACAGGTATAACAAATTACGTGAGATAAATGGTATCAAATACGTGATTATATTCAAGAATGAAGGCGGTAAAGCTGGGGCTTCGGTTGCGCATACTCATTCACAAATTATTGCTTTGCCTATATTGCCACCGAAGATTGAGATTGAATCTCTGGCATATACAAAATATTATCTAGAACATTTAACTTGTCCATATTGTGACATTATCAAAAAAGAAACTGATAGTGAGCGGGTTATTTGGGAAGATGATAACTTATTTGTTTTGGCGCCTTATGCCAGTGAAACGCCATATGAAGCTTGGCTAATTCCTAAGCGTCATGTTCGTTTAATATCGGAACTAAATCATGAAGAAAAGAAGTCTTTTGCGGTGGCAATGAAGCTTGTTTTAGAAAAATTGGATGAGCTGGGGATTGCATATAACTATTTCTTTGAAAATGCCGTAAATAATGAAGGCTATCATATGCACGTCAAGATTAAGCCACGACCAAATATTTGGGCTGGTTTGGAACTTGGGACTGGCGTGATGATTAATCCAATTCCACCAGAATTAGCGGCAGAAGTTTATCGTGGACAAACTATGGGTGAGGACGATCCTAGGGTTTAATTGGTAAATATGAATACTAAAATTATATATATTAACTGTCCAGAATATCAATTTAATAAACATCTTGATTTAGATAAGGTTAGTAGTGATATCGATAATGTATTAATTAGTAACTTTAATAATAAAAATGTTATATTGCGTGGCATTCAATCTGAAAAGCATATTTTATCTAAGAAAGAATTGATTGAAATAATTTTAAAAACTGGAACTGATAGATATGGATTGGATAATATTAACGAAGTAATAGTAAGCCATGACCATATAGACCTATTTGGATTTGCCTGTAAAATTGTCGCTCCAATTACCCTACCTATTTTGGAAGGATTTCATAAATGGAAGCCGAAATCATTAGAGCGACCTCAATGTAAGGTTGATATTTGGATGGTTTATGATGCTAAAAAGCTAAAGAATGTTGAATATGACCACAGTTATTATAATGTAAAAGCTAATGACGGCTATATTTTTATTAAACCAAAAGATAAGGTAGACGCCAAGCAAAGCGT
>Ga0209429_10000849_pt1 | contig 20011 bp, 19 predicted proteins | sample BarGraNGADG00212_3_FD_184493 | JGI IMG/M metagenome (GOLD analysis project Ga0209429, IMG submission 184493) | Arctic peat soil microbial communities from Barrow, Alaska - Barrow Graham LP Ref core NGADG0004-212 (SPAdes) (version 2) | ecosystem: Environmental > Terrestrial > Soil > Wetlands >...
CGAGCGCCCGCACCCCGGCGGGCGCTGATGGCTCGGGATCACAGTAAGTAACGAAGGCCCGTTCTTCGGGATAGGAGATAGAGACCGTGATCCGGCGGTACGAGTGCTTGTGGTAACCGAATAGCTCGTCGCTGAGGCCTTCGGCTCGCGCCCGCTCCATCGCGAAGCGGCTGAACTCATCGTCGCCGAAGTCCGCCGCCCAACCAACTTTCAGCCCGAGCCGGTGCATGGCCAGGGCGGTGTTATAGGCTCCGCCGGGCAGCATCTCGAAGCCCGAGCCGACGATCTCCCGGCCCAATTCCGGGAAGCGAGGCAGCCCACTGAAGACCAGGTCGAGGAAGTAATCCCCGACCACGATGACATCATACGCGGTCGGCATCATTCGTCCTTTTACTTGAGTTGCGGGAAGGCGTCGCCGTGTCTGGCGCAATACTCATCCAGGATGGTCCCGGCCATCGTGTAGTCTCGCAGCAACGGGTGGATGGCCAGCGCCTGGCGCGCGAGCGCGTACGAGCCCTCCTGCGCGGCGGCGATCGTCAGCCGCTCGTAGTTCTTGACTTCGCTCATCAGTCCCAGGCAACCTTCGGGCACGGCGCCCACTGCCAGGGGCCGCACGAGGTCACGGCTCACGAAAGCCGGCACTTCCACCACCGCATCGGCGGCCATGCCCTGGATCGCGCCCCTATTCGGCACGTTCAGGATCATTTGCCGCGGGCGGGCGCCGCTCAACGCCTCTATCAGGTCCAGCGCCACGCCCGCGTAGCCCTCGCCCTCGGCTGCGTCCCCCGCCAGGGCCTCGAGCGGGCCGTGTTTCTTCTGGCCGGTCTCTCGCGTCATGTAGCTGTCGCCCCGCTGCCGGAGATAGGCTGCGTATGCCTCGCGCATGCCGGCGAGATCCCCGGCCGCATGCCGCTGCTTTAGCTCGTCGAACAACTGCCTGTTGAGTGCCGCGACCTGTTCGCCACGGCTGCTGCCGCTGTCCAGGATGTGCTGCACGGCCTGGCGGCTGGTGTAATAGTAGTACAGGTATTCATTCGGGATCATCTGCAGCGCCGCGATCAGGCGAGAGTCGAAGGGCACTCCCGGCACCTGGCCCAGGTTGCGGATCATGTCGATGAGTTGCGGCAGGTGATCACGCTGGTTGTGCACGACGGCGCGCGACCACCCCAGGTGGTTGAGGCCGAAGTAGTCCAGAAAGATCTCCTCGGCAGGCAGGCGCAACAGCGCAGCCGCAATACGCGTCACCACTTGCGGCGAATCGCAGATGCCCACCGTGCGCGACCACTCGCCGTAGCGCGTTGCGGCCTCGACCAGCATCCCGGCCGGGTTGGCGAAGTTAATCAGCCAGGCAGCGGGGCAGAGCTCGGCCATCAGTTTGACATAAGCCAGAAGCACGGGGATGCTGCGCAGGCCCATGGCGAAGCCGCCCGGCCCGGTCGTCTCCTGGCCCAGCACGCCGTGGCGCAGCGGCACCTGCTCGTCGATCACCCGCGAGTCGATCCCGCCAACCCGGAAGGTGGTGATCACGAAATCGGCCTCGGACAGCGCGGCGCGCGCATCGGTCGTGAGCGTCAGCTTGAACTGAAAGCCCGGCTCCGGCACGGTGGTGAGGGCGCCGATCAACGCCAGGCGCTCGCCGTCGATGTCCATCAGCGCCAGCTCGTTCAGTCCCAGTCGCTCCTGGCGCCGGGCCATGGCCTCTAAGATCAAGGGCGTGCGCACACCCGCCGCGCCCAGCACTGCTATCTTCATACGGTCTCCCATCCCGGGACGCACCGGCTCAGGCCGGTTGCGGGCCGGGTTTGCCCTTGACGGGCGTCGTCGCGGCGCCTGTCAGGCCGCCGGCAGCCAACGTCTTCTCGTATTCGGCGCGCTCACGCAGCTGGCCGCGCAGGGTGGCAATATCCTGAGGCACCGAGCGAGCCACGAACAGGAAGAAGATGGCGCACAGTACCCAGGTCGAGACGCAGATATAGAGAATGGCATCGTGCAGCGACGAGCGGTCGGCGATGAAGCCTGCGATCAGCGGTGACAGCGCGGCGCCGGCAGACTCGATGAAGCTCTGAACCGCCTGGGCAGTGCTGCGCACTTCGGGCAGGGTAATATCGTAGACCGTCGAGATGACGTTGGCCGCCGCGAACGGGATGAACAGGGCCGTCAAGGCCAGCATGACCAGGAACAGCCCCTGGTTGGCGATCGGGACATTCATGGTGATCCACATCAGGATGGCCCCAATGATCACACCTGTCGTTGCCACGAGCACCCGGCCGCGATTGTGACGTTGGAAGAAGAAATCGCCGATCGCGCCGCCGAGCGGATAACCGGCCGCGAGCACCAGCACGGCTGCCGCCATCGTCACGAGGAGGGCATTGCCCGTATAGCCGCGCTCCTTTTCCAGGTAAGTAAAGAACCAGAACGTGATCACGTTCCAGGGGAAGACGCCGAAAAAGCCCTGTACGAACAACAGCCTCAGGCTTGGTTTCTTGAACAGGTCCCTGGCGGCCGCCCAGTTGAAGCGGTAGGTCGTCACCTGCTCGACTCCGGCCAGCTCGGGCTCTGTGCCGCCACGGGCCGGTTCGCGCACGCCGAAGAAGATCACTGCAGCCAGCAGAATACCCAATGACCCGGTGATGTAGAACACGCCGCGCCAGCCGATCACATCGCGCAGCGTCAGGGCCAGGATCATCCCGCATAAAAAGCCCAGCGGCATGGTAAGCTCGAGCAGACCGTATATCTTCCCCCGCACCTTGGGGCCGAAATAGTCCGAGATGAGGCTATACAGGCCGGGATAGCTCGAGTCGTCGATACCCGTGCTCGCGCGTGTGAACAGGAAAGCCTTGAAGGTCGGCGCAATGGCATTGAGCCAGGTGGTGGCGCCCCAGATGAAGGATGCGGCCGCCAGCAACTTGGCTCGACCGTAGCGGTCGTACAGGTAACCCCACAGTGGGTAGCAGAGCGCGCCGACGATCAACGCGCCGGTCGAAATCGCCCCCATCTGAGTCATCGTAATGTGGAAGGTTGACATGATATTGGGTGTCAAAGAGCTGATCAACAGCCGGTCTGACTGATGCAGCAGCATGAAGGTGAAAAAGATGGCTACAACGAACCAGCGATGCCTCGACGATGATAACATCACTTTCTCCCTTCCGGTGTTGGACTCCGGCCGATTGAGCGCCTGAGAAGGATAGCACGCGCCGATAGGCCTGTCAATGGCTGGGGCGAGGCGCGATCGCGAGGGCGCGAGGCGCCGAGCGTCAGGCGCAGGCCAGAGCGGCCAGCAGCGCTTCGACCAGCGGATCGAAGCGCTCGTAGCGAAACGCCTCGCCGTAGGGCACTCCGATACGTGCTCCGACCTCAGCTGCCTGGTTGCGGAGTGCTGAGGCGACTGCCGCAGCGGGGTTGCCGGCGAGCGGACCGAGCACCGCCGCCGGGTCGAGCCCGGCCAGGCTGGCCTGGTGCAGCGTTCCCGCGACCATCGACGCCATCTGGCTGGCATGCTCGGCCAGGGCTGCCAGACGTCGTTCAATCGTCTCACTGACGTCCACGATCTTGTTGGCGTGGGTGGTGTCGTTCGCATACCAGTATTTTTCGGTCACGAAATGGGGCTCGAGCCCGGACTGTCTGTGTTCGGGGTGCACCAGTGGAAGGGGCGCGTACCTTGCAGCCTCCAGGGCCGCCCAGGCCACCGCCCGGTGGTCGGGATGCGGCTCGAACAGCCCGTACGGGTCCTGTGCGATGAGGACATCCGGTTTGTGCTGGCGGATCAGGCGGATGAACTGCTCGCGGAGGACATCCGGCGCCAGATTTTCCAGCTCCATGTCCTGGTGCCCGAGCATGAGCGGAGACTCGGCTCCCAACACCGCCGCTGCGCGCTGCGCTTCCGCGCGCCGGATGCGCACCAATGGCTCGGCTTCACTCTCGTAGGAGCCTTTGCTGCCATTGGTGGCGATCACGATCATGCCGCAGACCCCTTCGGCGATCAGACGGGCGAATGTGCCATCCGCGTAGAACTCGAGGTCGTCCGGGTGAGGGACGAGAGCGAGCACGACTCTTGCCATTTATCCTCCTTTGAGCCGCGCAGCCTCTGCGCCGAGCCTCTATCCCGCCGCGTCCGGCAGCAACATGCGCTGCAGATCCTGCGCGCCCTTGATCGACTGGCCCCGGTAGTGGTTATTCATGAAGACCAGCGTCAGAGGCGCCTCTTCGTTCAGCCGCTGCAGCTTAGGGACCCACTCCTGCAGCTCTTCCGGCCGGTAGCTGTAGTTGTAGCGCTCCCAGGCCTCATCGTGCCCATACCATTTGGCCGCGTTGCGCCCGTGGAAGCGTACGTAAGCTACCGGCCCGGTCGCCAGCGCGACGGGCGGCATCAGTCCGGGCAGGCGTGGTTCATCCACGGAGCAAAAACCGAAGTTCAGCTCGCGCAGTAACTCGAAAGTCTCATCTTCTACCCAGCGCACGTCACGGAACTCGATCACCGCTGGCAGCTCGCCCAGCCCCGCCCGCACTGTTTTGAGGTAGTCCCGATTTTGCGGCGAGGGGTGGAATGAATAAGGGAACTGGGCCAGCACACAGCCGAACTTGCGCGCCTCGACCAGGGGGCGCAGCGATTCTACGAAGGGCTTGAAGTCGGGCGTTTCGCGCCCGTGCGTCAGGTCCTGGAAGGCCTTGACCGCGAACAAGAAGTCGGGCGGTGTCTTGCGTACCCAGCTCTCAATCGTATAGAGCGCGGGTATGCGGTAGTAAGTCACGTTGATCTCGACCGCCGAGAACAAGCGCGCGTAGAAACTCAGCCAGTCCCGCTGCGGCAGGTCGGCCGGGTACACTTCACCTACCCAGTCGTCGTAAGAGAACCCCGAAGTGCCTATCCTGATCATCGCGACCCTCCGTCGGCGACTTCCATGTTACATCGGCGGATGCGAAAGATCAAGGGCGACGGATATCTCGGCTATCGCTAGGCCCGCTCCGGGTGTCGATCTGGCGCAATGAAGCCGCACTCTTGAAGGTAGCCCATGATCCTGGCGAAGCTCTGCGCAGGCGTTTCCTGCGAGGTGTCGACGTAGACCTCGGGGGCGAGGGGCGGTTCGTAGGGGTCGCTGACGCCGGTGAATTCCTTGATCTCGCCCCTGATGGCCTTTTCGTATAGGCCCTTGGTATCACGCTGGATCGCCACCACCAGGGGCACGTGCACGTGAACCTCGACGAAGCGGTCCGCGCCGATCAGGGCGCGGTTCTCATCGCGGATCGCCCGATAGGGACTGATGGCCGCGGCGATGGCGATCACCTCATTGCGCGCCAGCAAGCTGCAGACATAGCCAATGCGGCGGATGTTCGTGTCGCGGTCTTCTTTGGAGAACCCCAATCCTTTGCTGAGGTTCTGGCGCACCTCGTCGCCGTCGAGTCGCTCAACCTTGAGCCCGCGCCTGCACTTGAGCTCTTCATAAAGCAAGTTGGCCAGCGTGCTTTTTCCGGCGCCTGACAGCCCCGTAAACCAGACGGTGAATCCCTTCTGCGACATCCCTATCCTACCTCTGTCATTCTAACGACCCGAACCTGGTCTACGGGCCATGCCTTCAACCAGAATGCGGCTGACTTCCGGACGGGTGAACTCGGCCGGGAGTTGTTGCCCGGCCTCCAGCATTTTCCGCACCTGGGTGCCGCTGAGCGAGATGCGGGCCTCCGCGCCGTGCGGGCAGGTCTTGCTCGTGATGATGCTTGCGCAACGGGTACAGTAGAAGGCGTGCTCAAAAAAGAGCGGAGTGATGGCCAGCTCGTCCGGCCGGAATTCGTCAAAGATATGATGTGCGTCGTAGCTGCCATAGTAGCTGCCGACGCCGGCGTGATCGCGACCAACGATGAAATGGGTACAGCCGTAGTTCTGGCGCGCGATCGCGTGAAAAATGGCCTCGCGCGGCCCGGCGTAGCGCATGGTCGCAGGGTAGACGGCCAATACCACGCGATCCGCCGGGTAGTAGCCCTGCAGGATCGCCTGGTAGCTCTTCATGCGCACGTCAGCCGGTATGTCATCGTCCTTCGTCTCCCCGACCAGCGGGTGCAGCAGCAGCCCGTCGACCATCTCGAGCGCCACTTTCTGCAGATACTCGTGGGCGCGGTGGATGGGGTTACGAGTCTGGAAGGCTACGATGCGCCGCCAGCCGCGTTCGGCGAAGACGCGCCTGGTTTGGATCGGATCATAGCGAAAGTCCGGGAACTGCGACGAAGCGCAGCCCGGCCGGTTGAGCAGCCATACATCCCCGGACAGCAGCACTTCGCCCTGGGCGTAAAGCCGGGCCACGCCTGGGTGCCTGTCCTCGGTCGTGCGGTACACCAACTGGGCCTCGCGTGGCTTGTCGTACGCGAACTTGCCGGCCAGCTCCAGGATTCCCAGGGTCGCCCCCGCTGTTCCGTCGTCCTGTCGCTCCAGCAGGGCGACCTCCTGGCCGATTGACAGCCTGTCTGCCTCCTCACGGCTGACCGGCAGGGTGATCGGGATGGTCCAGGCCAGGCCCGAGGGCAGGCGCATGTCCTCGACGACTGACCGATATGCCTCCGGCCCCATGAATCCGGTCAGCGGGCTGAACGCGCCTGTGCTGATCATCTCGAGATCCGATGCGGCGAACCGATTGAGTAGAACGGACGGCAGGCAGCTGGCGCATTCCAACGCCGCCTCGCGCACGACGCCGCGCAGCACGCGGTCCACCAGGGTACCGCCGTGCGGGGGCATTTGACGGATGCTTTGTGTCATTTACTCGTCCTTGCTGATCTCCTCAGGGAGTAGGAGGGCCCGCCCATCCTTAATCAGTGGTGAGGCGCCGCGCGCGCTCGAAAGGGACGACCGGCGCCATTCAAGAAGAAGAATATCTGAGGTTCCGAACCGGCCGAGCCACCCGCCTGGGCATTCCGGGGCAGGCGCCGTTTGAGGAGGTTGGCCCTCACGCCTCTAGGTCTCGGCCGTGACCGGATTTTCCAGCACTCCCACTCGCTCGACCTCGACGCGCACGACCTCGCCGGGGCGGAGGAAGCGCGGTGGTTTGCGATAATGCCCCACCCCACTGGGTGTCCCCGTGGCGATCACATCGCCGGGCTCCAGGGTCAGAATGTGGCTCAGGTAGGATACGAGGTACGCGATCGGGAAGATCATATCGCGTGTGTTCCCGTTCTGCAACATCTCGCCGCCAATGCTCGTCCGGACAGAGAGGGTCTGCGGATCAGGGATTTCGTCGGCGGTGACCAGGGCCGGCCCCATTGGACCGAAGGTATCCGGGGATTTGCCAAGGGTCCACTGGCTGGTGAGGAACTGCAGGTCACGCGCGCTCACGTCGTTGAAGACCGTGTAGCCGGCCACGTAGTGTAGGGCTTCTGCCTCCGCCACATGGCGGGTCGGGAGGCCGATCACGACTGCCAACTCGCCTTCGTAGTCTACTTGCTGGCTGATCTTGGGCAACACGATGGCCTCGCCGGGACCGATCACGACATTGCTGTATTTGGCGAATACGACCGGCGAGGTAGGCAGCGGGGCGTTGCCCTCGGCCGCATGTTCGGCGTAGTTGCGGCCGATGCACAGGATTTTGCCGGGCACGGGGACCGGCGCGCGCAGCACCACCTGGCTGAGTGGCAGGCGGGCGGCTGGGGCCGCGAGGGCTGAGGCCGCGGTGGGAGCCGAGCGCAGAACGGCCTCGGCCAGGGCGCGTCCCTGCGCGCCGGCGCGCAGAAAGTCGAGCATGCCGGCCGGCAGACGCGGCTCGCTGCGCTGCAGGTCAACCACCGTCTCGCCGTCGGGGCCGCTTTGCAGTGCGCCCAGACGATCCTCTCCCTCAAACCGGAAGGTAACCAGTCTCATTCGGGTTCCCCGTAATGGCGCTTGACTTCCTCATAGGCGACCAGCGAATGTTGCCCGATCAGCGTGCTGGCCCGGTCCTCATCACGTGCTCGAAAAGCGGCCAGCAGAGCCCGCTGATCGGCGATCGACATCTCCAGGAATTGCGGCTGGGCCACTGCGTGGCTGAGCATAAGCATGTGAATGAGAGGGCGCATGTGGGTCCAGCACTCGATTAGCAGCCGGTGCTTGCTGGCCTGGTAGACGGCATGATGAAAGCGAACGGAGGCCTCGGCCGCGTCCTGGCCGCTCATCCGGGCGCTGCGCTCTTCCATGGTGTTGATCATCGCCTCCATCTCGTTGAGCTCGCCCGGCGTCGCGTTGCGGGCCGCCAGTCGTACTGCCAGTGGCGCCAGGACCTGGCGCAGGCTGTAGACTTCCTCGAGGTCAGTTTGCGACAATCGTGCGACGAAAGCACTGTGGTTGCGAGGCAGGATGACCAGTCCGTCACGTGCGAGCTGGCTCAGAGCCTCCCGCACCGGTCCGCGGCTGACCCCCATATCTTCAGCCACCGTATTCTCGCGGAGCAGAGCGCCGGGAGTCAGCCGGCCGCTCAGGATGTCCTGTCTCAGGCGATCGGCGACCTCTTCGCCCAGGGTGCGCTTCGATGAAGGCAGCAGAGTCTTGTTCAATTGGTAGGCGCGCATCGTGGCGGTTCTCTCCCTCGTTGATGAAATTCATGACGTTGCCGGGCGCCGGCGCTGGGATGCCCAAAGCGTCCCGCGCAGATTCGCATGGATCCGTTCTGTGTGAGGTGATGAACAAAGTTAGTTTAGCACCAGGACGAAGATTGAGCAACTACCTTAAAATCGCTTGAGTGGAGCGTGGGCGCGCAACTGGCGCTCTCGATTTGACGAGGGGGGGCAGCCCGCATATAATGGCTCTGTCGGGTGAGCGAAGCGCTTGCCCCGCACACGGGTCGCTAGCTCAATTGGCAGAGCATCTGACTCTTAATCAGAGGGTTCAGGGTTCAAGTCCCTGGCGACTCATCATACTGCTACGGGTCCGAGGCCACTTTTAGCCTATATCTAGTGGTTCTCGGGCCTTTTTGTTTCCCCGTTCAGGCGCCATAGTGCCATAATGTTGCCATTCGCGCAGAATGGTGTTTTTCATTCGGCAGCGACCAATCGTTGCACCAGGATCGCCGCCCGGGACTCACATAGCCTGCGCGCGCGGCGATAGCACACGAAGCGCTCGTTGAAGAAGGACGCCCAGGAGGATAGGGTGGGGTGCGCCAGATTGCCTGGGCGCCTGTCACGTCCTGGTCGTCGGCGCCGACAAGACCGGCCGGCTGACCGGCCCAATGCTTACGGGAGCGCGGGGTGCGCACCATTGCCGTCGCCAACCGCAGCCATGAGCACGCGTGAGTGATGATGATCAGCGCCGCCCGGAAGCAACGCTTCCGGGCGGCGCTGATTCGTTGGGTTGGGGTTCCCTGACCAGGCTATCCTGCAGACAAGCAACTTGCTCAGTAGCGCTGCCACCACCGGTCATCGACGTCTGCCGCGTACCACTCGCCCCAGGGGCGCGCGTGGGCGTGGGCGATCTGCGATAGCTCGGTCAGGCGGCGCGTCGCCTCGCCGGCCAGGAACTGCGCGCGCTCCTCGCCGCGCAGGGCGCCGGCCTCCTTCCAGATCGAGCGCCCGGCCAGGAAGCCGGACGCGCCGCCCCGGCAGGCCAGCCGCACCTGCCGGCAGAAAGTGTCGTGGTCTACCGCCGCACTGAGCACCATCCACGGCACGCCGGCGGCCTCGGTGACGTCCTCGCAGGCGCGTAACAGCCGGCCCTCGTCCTTCTCGAAGCGCATGTCGGCCGGGAACTCGGCCTTGAAGGCGTCCACCCCCAACGGGCACAGCCGGCGCGCCGACTCGGCCACGACCCACGGGCGCGTCGCCGCGTAGCCGGCCGAGTCTGCCTTGACGGCCGGGTCCGGCGAGTAGGTCAGCACCTCGAGCACCAGCGGGATGTCGTAGGCCCGGCAATCGGCCGCCACCTGGCGCAGCAACGCCTCCTGCTGGGGGGCAGCCTCGGCCTGCGGATGATAATAAAGCAGCAGCTTCACCGCCGAGGCGCCCACGCGGCGGATCTTCTCGACGCTCCAGCCCTCCACCAGCCGCGCGCGGCGCGCATGCGCCGGCCCCAGGTACCCCGATTCCTCGATCGTCACCAGCAGGCCGGCCTGGCCCGGCAGCGCGTCCTGCCCGATCACCTGCGGCACGCCGTAGGTTACGTCGGTGAGAAACGCGCTGGCGTGCGGCGTCAGGGCGCGCGCAACCGCCACCTTGAACTCGGCCAGTTCGCCATAGCCGATGCGCTCAGGGTCCTGCGGGTCAAGCAGCTTGCGCAGAGACTCGCGATGGTCCAGAGCCAGGATCGTGAAAATGCCATCCCGCGCGATCTGCTGCAGGCCGCGGTACTTGCCGAGCGATAAGGCTTGCTTGGGCATCAGTTGTTTCTTCCTCTCATTCGCCGCTGGCGGTCCCCACCATCAGGCTCACCAGCTCGTCGGTGGTCGTGGCGTTGGCAGCACGCTCGCCGACCTTGCGGCCGCGGCGCATGACGACGATGCGATCGGCGACTGCAAACACGTCCTGCATATTGTGGCTGATGATGAGCACCGGCACGCCGCGCTCACGCAGGGTGCGCACCAGCGCCAGCACCTTGCGCTGCTCGGCCACGCCCAGCGCGGCGGTCGGCTCGTCCATGATCATCAGGCGTGCGTTCCAGTACACTGCGCGCGCGATGGCCACCGATTGGCGCTGCCCGCCCGACATCTGGCGGATCGGCCGGCGCAGGTTGGGGATCTGGATGTCAAGCTGATCCAGCACCTTGCGGGATTCCTTGAGCATGCTGCGCCGGTCCACCACGTCCGCCAGGCCCAGGAACTTGTGCACCGGCTCGCGCCCCAGGAAAATATTGACCGTGGCGTCGAGGTTCTCGCACAGCGCCAGGTCCTGGTAGATCGTCTCGATGCCCCGGCCGCGCGCTTCCATCGGGCTGGCGAAGGTTATCTCGTTGCCGTCCAGGAAAATCTGTCCAGCATCCGGCCGCAGAACCCCCGAGACCATCTTGATGAAGGTGGACTTGCCGGCGCCGTTGTCGCCCACCAGCCCGATCACCTCGCCGGGGTACACGTCCAGGCTGACCTGGTTGACCGCCACCAGGCCCCCGAAGTGCTTGTAGAGCTCCACTGCCCGCAGAATGGGCTGCCTGTCCTGCATAACGCCCTTGTCCTTACTTGATCAGCCGTGCCCTGGCCTGGTCGACCAACACGGCCAAGATGATCACCGAGCCGATGGCCACGTACTGCCAGAAGCCGTTGATGCCGAGGATGACGAAACCGTTCTGGATCACCGCGATGATCAGCGCGCCGATCAGGGTGCCGAGGATATTTCCTTCACCGCCGAACAGCGAGGCCCCGCCAATCACCACTGCAGCGATCGAGTCTAGCAGCAGCGCCTCGCCGGCGTTGGCCGCCCCGTTGCTGAAACGCACCGCAAACAGCACGCCCGCCACCGCGGCCATCAACGCCGAGAGCACGTAAACCTTGGTCAGGTGGTTTTTGACCGGGATGCCGGCGCGCGTGGAAGCTTCCTCGTTGCCGCCCACCGCGTAAGTGTGCAGGCCGAAGCGCGTGCGCTGCAGCAGCCAGGCGCACAGCAGCGTCAGGACCAGCATCAGCAACACAGGGTTGGGCAAAATGCCCACCACCTCGCGGATCTGGGCGCCTTGCACGCTGGCCGGCACGCGCAGGAAACTCAGCGCGCCTTTGTAGAGGTAGAGTAGGTAACCGTTGCCGAGCTGGCCGACTGGCAGGTACACCGGCGTGGGCATGCCGCCGGAGATGACGAAGCCGAAACCGCGCGCGATACTGTACATGCCCAGCGTGACGATGAACGCCGGCACGCGCAGCCGGGCTATAATCAGGCCGTTGACCAGCCCCGCCAAAGCGCCCGCTAGCAGGCCGGCCAGCATACCGATCAGTACCGTGACGGGCAGCGGCAGGCTGGGTGCGAGCATCTGGAACGTAATGGCGGTCACCACCGACGCCAACCCCATGACGTAGCCGGTCGACAGGTCGATGCCGGCCGCGATGATCACGAAGGTCTGGCCCAGCGCCATGATCAGCACGATGGCCATGTTGGCCAGGATGCTCTGGAAGTTGAAGAGGGAGAGGAAGCCCGGACCGGTGAGCGAGAAGAAGACCAGCAGCGCGATCAGGAAAAACCATGCCCAGGCCTGGCCAATAACGCCGATGGCGCGGCGGGTGAGGCCTGGGGCAGCTGCGGCCGGTGCGGCAGAGACCCCGGATGCTTTCATTTGGCTCGTTCTCTCATATGAGTATACGTAGCGGACCGGGCGCCTTGCATAGCCGCCCGGTCCCAGGCTGTGGCAGTATTATCGCCAATCCAATACTAACACACGCATGGGCTGCCCGCAAGGTCGCTCAAGGGGCCGCCTTCGGCCATCCACGAATCAACCCTCGATACACAATTCGTGGATGGCCTGCGCCCGTGCCGCGACCCCAGGGCCCCCTGAGTGGCGTCCGCGCGTGTGCCCGAACGCTTACTGGCTCTTGTAGATCGCCCCCTGCGCCTCCGGCGTGTCGACGTTAGCGCGCGTGATCACGACGTAGCCCGTCGGGATGCGCTTCGGGATGCCCGCGCTGAGCCCCTGCAACGCCAGCGAGGCCGCGTTGACGGCGTCCATGCCGATGTCGGCGGGCTTCTGGGCGATGACAATGTCCACCACGTTGTTACGCAGGTCGTTGATGGCGGACTCGGGTGCGTCGAAGTTGGCGATCTTGACCACGCCGGTCAGGCCGGCGTTCTTGACCGCCTGGGCGGCGCCCTCGGCCGAGAACAGGTTGCAGCCGAAGATGGCGCTCAGCTTGGGGTTGCGCTGCAGGACGGCGGCGGTCTGCTGGGCGGAGGTGGCGGCGCTGTCGCCGTTGTAGTCCACGCCCTGCAGCGTCACCGCGCCGTTGGTGGCCTTGATGGCGTTCTTGCAGCCCTCCTCGCGCTGGTCGGTGGTGCTGATGCCGGGGTTGACGTTCTGGATGTAGATCGAGCCCTTGCCACCAATCGACTTGATGAGGGCGTTACAGGCGATCTCGCCGCCTTGCACGTTGTCCGAGCCGATGTAGGACAGCGGGAAGGTGACCGGCCCCTTGACGTAGTCGCCATCGCCGATGAATGTATCCACCGAGATGACCGGGATGCCGGCATCGTTGGCCCGCTTCATCGGCTCGATCATCGACTGCTTGTCGGTGGCCGCGATGAGCAGCGCGTCGATCTTCTTGGCGATCATGGCGTCGACGATGGGCGTCTGCTGCACCGCGTTGAACTGCTGTGGGCCGTCCACCGTCAGGTCCAGGCCGAGCAGGTTCGCCTCGGTGCGCGCGCCCTTCTCCATGGTCACGTAGAAGGCGTCACCCTTCACGCCCTGCACCAGCGCTACCGTGAATTTCTTGCCTGGCGCCGGCGCCGCCGCTGCAGCCGTGGGCGCCGCAGTAGGCACCGTCGCCGTAGTGACGGCGGTCGGAGTGACGGTAGTGGTGGTCGTCGTGGTAGTGGTGGGAGCGGTGGACGTTGAGACCGCCGCGGTGGGCGCGGGCGCCGTGGTCGCGGCCGGAGCAGACGTCGCGGCGGGCGCCTGCGTGGGAGCTGCCGGGGCGGGCGTGCTCGGCACACAGGCCGTGACGACCACGCTCAGCACGGTCAGCACGGCAAAGACGGAGAGCAACTGCGATCGATGACGAGCAAGCATATTTCCCTCCTTTAGGAATAATGAGAGGCTAAAAAGTAGTATAAGTCTCCCACGATCTATTGTCAATAGATTGTTCTGTTTTACATTAGAGCAGCCAGGGGGTGGGCCGGTGGGCGAGCGGAGACTTCACATAAAACGGTGTCCCCTTCCTCCGGTGAGGAAGGGGACGAGAGGTTGCGACGGGGCGCGGCCCGCCGTAACAGGGCTTTACATCGTATGCGACGGGCTGATCTATCCGATCAGCGAGCCCATGTCCCAGTAGTTCCAGGCCCGGCGGATCCTGGCCTGCCGGATCTCCAGCGTGGTGCTGCCCGGCAGTCTGACCTGCTTGTTGCTGGCCGGGAAGGTGTGGCCGTCGGGCGCCTGCAGCGGTTGCGTCTGCGTACCACTGGCGATCCAGTCCACCACCACGTGGTCGCCCCGGGCGATCACGCGCGTGATCTCGAAGTGCCTGTACGGGAAGGCGCCCAGCAGGCCGTCCAGGTAATCGTGCTGCTGCCGGCGGTCCATCGGGCTCGTCACCCCCGGCGAGTCCGCCCGGAAGTCATCTGACGCGAACCGGTCATAGCGGTCCAGGTCCTGCGCGTTCAAGGCATCGAAGCTGCCGCGCGCCACCTGGACGTTGGCCTGCACCTGTCCGGCCGGGCTGCCCGCCTCCGGCGCGCGCACGGTACGCGTGTCCGGCTGGCGTAGGTCCAGGGCATCGACCATCGCGATCTCGTCGCGCAGAATCTGGTCCCACGCGTGTGCCGTCTCGGGATCGCCGGCCTACAGCGCCAGCCTGGCCAGCGCCCGGTACGAAGCGATCTCGTAGTGCTCGGCCACGAAGTCGATCAACTCGGTGTGGAAGGTTGCGTCCGCGCCGCCGCCGTCGGCCCGGCTCAGCGCCGAGACCACCGGTTCGGCCGGTTTGATGCCCAGGTGGCTGTCGCCCAACCGTTCCAGGCAAGCCCTCATCAGCTCGGCGTGCCGCCGGGTCGCTTCCAGGTGATGGTTGATCTCTTGCTGCAACTGCGGGTCCTCGGCCACCAGCGTGGCCTGTTTCTTCAGGACCGGTATCAAGCCCATCTCCATTCAGCATATAATGACGTTGGTCCTGTTCAGTTCTGGTCGCGCCGGCCTCTAGATCGCTACCAATGCGCATGGTGCTCTTCGGCAAAGCCTACCAGGTTGTCGACCCCGTAGACATGGCCGTCGTCTGCGCACACTGTCCCCTGGTAGCGGCCAAACATCTGGTGAACCTCGCTGGTGATCACGAGGAGGTTGGTCCGGGCCAGTCTTTCCAGGAAGGGCACAAACTCCAGGTCCAGCCGCCCGTCGGGCGAGCGCATGTGCCACGGCCGCTTGAAGTCGCGAGGATCATAGCTGAAATCCACCTGCCCCAGTTTGTGGATGCGCCCGTCCAGCAACAACGTGTTCTCGGTCGCCGCCGAGGTATCCCCGAAGCCGTAGCCCAGGTTAAGCCCGATGGCCCCGCCGCCGGGTAGGTAGCCTGAGGCGCTGGCCCAGACCCAGAACGAGCGATACTCCCAGACCCCGCGTCCCCAATCGAGATTCCCCAGGCTTTCGTCCGGCCTGACTGCGATCTCCTGGCCGCCGTAACGGATATGGCCCTCGGCAGGCAGGCAGTTGATTTTGCGGTTGTAGTAGAACCGATGGCCGCGGATCGGTATGAGGATCACGGTGGACTCATGCTCTGGCGCCAGGCGCAAGAACAACTCAGCCGCCAGCTCTGCCCCCGCAAACCCACGCCAGTTCACTTCGACCCGTCGCCCGGCCGGTTCTGTCGAGAAAGCCAGCCGCACCTTGCCATTGTAGAAGTGACTTTCGCCCGCCGTGCTGCCCCGGGGCAGGTTGATGCCGCGCGCGAACGGCACGGTGACAGTCTGCTCCTGGCACCGGCCGGTCGTGAAGTCGATCAGGTAGACGAATGCCTGGCCGGCATAACCCAAGTCGGCCAGGGTGGCCGAAAAGAAGTGGGTGGGAGTGGTGACCCCGTAGTAATCCCAACGCTTGATCCGGAAGCGTTGCCATAGACGCAGGATGGCCGAGAGCATCCCGCGGTAGATGCGGGCGTTCTCCAGGTTGGCGTCGAGCAGCGGATGCCGCGCCCAGCCAACCTGGACCAGGTCACCCCTGGCATCGAGCAAGGGCGACGGAGATTTAATTTCGTGCTGACTCGGTTCCGCTACCAACTGCCCCTCCTTGGCAATACGACAGCGAGGATGAGCGCCCTGCTCGGGTGAGACTCACCAGCAGGGATACCAGCCCATTATCTCACATTTAACAAACGGGACCATCCGGTAGCTCTTGACGTCGGCAGAAAGGTCCGGCTCTGCTAGACCGTTTGACGGCTCGGCCCGGGTACGAAGGCGATGACGAGCGTGCCTTGACCCGGCGCTGATCGAATTGAGAAGTGACCTCCCAGGCGCGTTGCCCGTTCATACATGCCCACCAGGCCAAAATGTCCCTGTGCGGCCAGGTCGTTCGGCATCTCCGGCGGCACAAACCCGCCCCCGTTGTCCTCGGCACTCAGCGTGACGCCTTCGTTAGAGTACTCCAAAGTGATGGCGGCCCTGCTCGCTCGCGCGTGGCGTGCGACATTGCTTAGAGCGGCCTGGGCAATGCGGTAGACGGCCATCTCGGTCTCGGGCGACAGACGGCGCTCCTCACCATTCACCTCGAAACTCGTCTCCAAATCATCCCGCTGCGTCGCCTGCGCCAACATTTCCAGGGCTGACACCAGGCCAAGTTCCTCCAGGTAGATTGGGCGCAGGTCACGGATCAGATCGCGCACTCCTCCCAATGTCTGGGTCAGCATAGTCGATAGCTCGCCAATTCGCCCCTGGAGCTGGGGCAGGATGCTGGCCGGCTGTGGGTGCTGGAAGCCTTCGGCAAGGTCCAGGTCGAGCATCGTCACGCGTTGGGAGAGGGCAATCAGGCTTTGCACCGTCTCGTCATGAAGCTCGCGCGCCAGTCGCTTGCGCTCATCTTCCTGGCCCTGGGTCAGGGCAGCGATGTAGTCCTGCATGCCGGCTTGATAGCGCCGAATCTGGGCGGCCATTTCCTGAAGGGTCCGCTGCAATTCTCTGATTTCGGCAATGCCCTCCACCGGCTCGTCTATCGCCTGGAAATCGCCCCACGCCAGCCGGCTTGACTCCCGGCCAAGCATCTGTAACGGTCGCACGACGCGCCGCAAACCGAAGTAAAGCGCTGCCAGGGAAGCAATAGCCGCCGCGAGCACGACCAGGGGTGCCAGCAGGGTGTATCGCAGCATGGGCACCACGACGTCCTGCCATGGCTCCTCCACGATCAGACCCCAGCCGGTCAGTTGAATGGGAGCGTACCCTATGACGTGCTCGTCCTCGCCTGGAAGTTGGGCGAAGGCCGCACCGGATTCTCCCCTCGTGACCTCGGGGATGCCTCCGTGGGCGCGCAGATCGCGGCCAATCTCGGCCGGATTGCGGTCGTAAAGGACCTTGCCCTGCCGGTCCACGAGGAAAGCCACCGCGCGGCGTCCGTGGCCCACCTGGTCCATCAGGCTGCTCAGCCCCAGTCCCCTGCCCGAAACTGCGCCGAGAGCCGTCTCGCCGGTCTGCGGGTCTGCCAGGCCGATCAGGATCTCTGCAGAACCGTCTGATCCAGGTGCGAGGACGACAACCGGCTGGCCGGGCTGCAACCCAGCGCTATCCATGACCTGTTGTAGCCGCGGTCCTGGCGCGTTGATCGCTGCAAAGTTTCCAGGGGCTTGTCGCTCTTGTGCGGGCAAGGCGGGCAAGATGGTAGATCCCAGGTCGAAGTTCGTAAGCAGGGGCGCGTCGCCTGCCAAAGCTTCCTGCACATTCCCGTGGTCTCGGGCATGGGCAATCAGAGTCTGCAGCGCCAGTATTCGCTCTTGCAGCGAGTCGTTCAGGCGCGAGGCTCCCAGGATCGCCAGTTGCGCATCGCGCTCGGCCACCAGGTCGCGCATGGACTGCTGATGAAGTGCGATGCTCCCGAAGGACACGGCGACCAGAACAAGGATCAGGGGCACAATCGTCCAGAGCAGAATTTGTGCGGGCAAACCACGCCAGAAGCGCATCTCAGGCAGCGCCCTGCCTGGAGTCCGGCGAGATCCAGCCCATGCGGACGGCCTTCATGGCAGCTTCTGTGCGGGTACTGACCCCCAGCTTCTGGAAGATATTTATCAGGTGGCTGTGTACGGTGCGGTCGCTGATGCCGAGCGCCAACCCGATGGCGCGATTGGTGCGACCTTCGGCAGCCAGACGGAGCACCTCCAGCTCACGCTCGCTCAAGCTTTCCGGCTCTTCGGCTGCCGATTCCGTCGGATGGCCCAGTTTCTCGATCACGCGCTCGGTAACGGACGGGTCGAGTGCTGATTGCCCGGCGTTCACCAGGCGTATGGCTCGCGCGAGCTCCTCCGGCCCCGCCGTTTTCAAGAGATAGCCCCTGGCTCCTGCGCGCAGGGCGGCAAAGATGTACGGATCATCGTCATAGGCGGTCAGGACAATGAAGCGGCTCGCCGGCTGCTCCTGGCGCGCCTGGGCAATCACTTCGAGCCCTGACAGGCCGGGCATCTGTAGATCGAGCACTGCCACGTCAGGCTGGTAACGACGGATCAGATCCAGGGCGGCGCGCCCGTCATCGGCCTCCGCGAGCACTTCAATGTCGGGGGCACGCTCAATGAACTGGCGAATGCCGGCTCGTACGGCAGGGTGGTCATCGGCCAGGATCACTCGAATCTTCTGCGCGTTCATAGGCTCAGTATAGCATAGATGCTCCCACGATTCGATCCACGGGCGGTCCGCATCCACCAAACAGTCTACTCCAGACGGGTCAGTCGGTCGTTCCGCGGCCAGACGAGAGGTGGTAAGCTACGCTCAAAGTGGGTAGTATCTCGGTCCGGGCTGACTTCATGAACTGCCATACGGAAGATGATATGGAGAGAATCGTGCAGCGACGTTTCCTGATCATCATCGTCACCGGGTTGCTGGCGGCGGTTGTTTTATCGGCCTGTGGGCAGGCGCCGCAAGCGTCGGGCAAGGATACGGGCACGAGCAGCCAGGCGATGGCGCCAATGGCCTGGCTGCCGAAGGCCGTGCAAGATGCCCCGACCCGCGTGGGCTCGGCCTATCAGTTCGCCGTCGCCAACCCCGACGCGCTCAAGAACGTACCTTGTTACTGTGGTTGCGGAGCCGTGGGCCACACCAGCAACCTGTCGTGCTACGTTCAGGAGCGCAAGCCAGGAGGCGAGATCGTCTTCGCTGACCACGCCCTCGGATGCAGCCACTGCGTAGACATCAGCCAGGATGTGATGCGCATGACTGGCGCGGGTGAATCGCCTGCGGCGATTCGCGCTGCGATTGTGGCCACCTACAGTAAGTTCGGACCCGGGAATCAGTGATGAAGGCTGAAGTAATCGGAGGCCGGCGGGTTAGCGAGCTAACTGCGCGACGATGGCCAGTCGCCGGCCTCACTCTGGGGCTGATCGGGCTGGCTCTCTTACTTCCGCTCCCGATTTCTGGGTCGCAAGCGCAGGAGCGTCGCATCGACATCAGCGCGCGCAGCTTTGAGTTTGATCCAGGCATCCTGCGCGTGAACCGGGGTGATACAGTCATTATCAAGCTGCAGTCTAAGGATGTGGTGCATGGCCTGTACGTGGACGGCTACGGCGTGTCGGCGCAGGCCGAGCCGGGACAGCCGGGAGAGCTGCGTTTCGTGGCCGATCATGGCGGGGCGTTTAGGATGCGTTGTTCCGTGCCGTGCGGCAGCCTGCACCCTTTTATGATCGGCAAGCTGATTGTTGGCCCGAACTTGACCTGGTTGCGGGCGGTCGTCGCCAGCCTGATCGCGGCGGCGGGCAGCCTGCTTACCTTCTGGAGGTCCTGATGCGCTGGGCCTTCAGCGAAGTCCCGATCGTCAAGCGGCTCATGCGCACCCGCTGGCTGCAATTCGGCCTGACTGCCTGCACCCTGGGTGTGTTCGTGCTGGCCGTCCTCGCCGGTCTATTCGGTACGCCGGCCGGTAACCACAATTTTGGCATTGTCTTCGTGTGGATCGTATGGTGGGCACTCCTGATGCTGATGCTGGCGCCGTTTCTCGGCCGGCTCTGGTGTGGCATCTGCCCGATTCCCGCGCCCGGTGAATGGCTACAGCGCCGCACCCTGGTGCAGCCTCGTCCGGGAGGACGACTGTACACGCTGCACAAGAAGTGGCCGCGCTTTCTCAAAAACATCTGGGCGCAGAATTTCGGTTTTCTCGGGGTGGCTCTCTTTTCCGCGGTGATCCTTACCAGCCAGCTGGTGACTGGCTTGGTGCTGCTCGGGTTTATTCTGCTATCGATCATCACCAGTGTCCTCTTCGAGCGAC